>Ga0070709_10000114_pt1 | contig 54669 bp, 46 predicted proteins | sample LARL51metaG_FD_65449 | JGI IMG/M metagenome (GOLD analysis project Ga0070709, IMG submission 65449) | Corn, switchgrass and miscanthus rhizosphere microbial communities from Kellogg Biological Station, Michigan, USA - LAR L5-1 metaG | ecosystem: Host-associated > Plants > Roots > Rhizosphere ... | reverse complement strand
CAGTTCACCATCGAGTTCCCCACCGCCTCGGGACTCGTCGCCGGCAGCGACGTGCTCGAGGCCGGCGCCAAGGTCGGCGGCATCTACTCCATCGAGCCCGGTGCCAACAACACGGCCATCGTGCAGGTGCAGATCGAGGACGACCACTGGCCGCTGCACCAGGGACTGCAGGCCGACATCCGGCCCAAGTCGCTGCTCGGCGAGAAGTACGTCGACCTCCACGACGGACCGGGCAGCAAGCCCGTCTACGACATCACCCGGGTCCTGCACGCGGGGTCGGACAGCACTCCCGTCGAGCTCGACCAGTTCATCAACTCGCTCGACGGTGACACGCGCTCCGCGCTGAAGATCCTGCTCAACGACCTCGGCGCCGGCCTCGCCGGCCGCGGCGCCGACCTCAATCAGGCAATTCAGACCGGCCGCGACGATCTCGCCCATCTCGCGGTGACGGGACAGACGCTCAACCACCGCGATCCGGATCTCGACCGCATCCTGGTCGGGCTCGACGGTCTCTTCGCCAAGGTCACCACCGACGACCAGCTCACCCAGATGAGCCAGCTGATCGACAACGGGAAGGCGACGCTCGATGCCGTCGAGGCCGAGCAGGCGTCCTTCACCCGGTCCTTCAACGACGCCCAGGTCGCGCTGGCGGAGCTGAACACCTCGTTCGGCTCGGTGATCACCAACCTGCGCCAGACGCTCGACGTGGCGCCGCACCTGCTCAGCCAGGTCGACCAGGAGGCGCAGCTGCTCACCGAGGCGGGACAGGCGACCGTCACCGGCGTCAACGGCAGCGCGCTGAAGATCACCCGCGACGGCCTGGCCAGGGGCTCGATCATCACCGGCGGCGCGCTGGAGCAGTTCAACGACGGCTCGAGCCCGATCATGCCGATCTTCCGCGTCTGCCTGATCAACCCCAACGACGCGCAGGCACCCGGCCAGGGCGGCTCCTGCACCGGCAACGGCTACACCGGACCGGGCAACAGTCCCGACACCACCGCCGCGTACTCCGGCGGAGCGAGCGACATCGCGACGCTCGCGGGCTTCCTGGGGGTCTAGGCGATGCGCAGTCGCTGGAACCTCCCCGTCTACGTCGCCTACGTGGCCATCTGCATCACGGCGCTCGGCTTCATCGTGCTGCAGATGGGCATCACCCTGCCCTGGAGCCATCCCTACCGTCTCACCGCGGTCTTCCAGAACGGCGCCGGCATCCTCGCCAACAACGAGGTGTTCATGAACGGCACCAAGATCGGCCGCATCGACAACGTGGAGGCGGTCAACGGGCAGGCGCAGGTGACCATGATCGTGGAGAACGCCGCGGGGCTGCCCATCTATCGCGACGCGGCGGCGCAGGTGCGCATCAAGAACCTGCTCGGCGAGACCTACGTCGAGATCAGCCGGGGCGACAACGGCAGCGGCCGCCTGCCCGACGGCGGCGTCATCCCCGTCGAGCAGACCATCACCCCGGTGCAGATCGACGAGGTGCTGGCGGTTCTCGACCCGCAGAGCCGGCAGCGCCTGCAGCTGCTCATCAACGGCGCCGGTGACGCCCTGGCCAACAACGGCCAGAACCTCAACGACCAGGCGGGCATCGTCAACAACCTGTTCACCTCGCTCAACGGACCGGCCGCGGAGCTCAAGGCGCGGGAGCAGCAGCTCGACGACATCGTGCTCGAGCTGCAGCGCTTCTACGACGTGCTGGCGCGGCAACGGGACGAGGTGCGGCAGGAGTTCGTGACCTGGAACGACGTGATGGCCCAGGAAGCGGCGCAGAACGTGGCCATCGGGGGAACCATCCAGCAGGCCGACACGCTGCTGACCAGCCTCAACACGCTGACCGGCGGCGAGGTGGGCAACCTGCGGGCCACCTTCGGCGAGCTGCCCCAGACCATCACCAACCTGGGCAGCTTCCTCACCCAGAGCGACACCATCCTGCAGAGCCTGACCAGCAGCGACAAGGTGCTCAAGGGCATCCACCAGGTCTTCCTCAGCCTGGGCACCTCGTTCGCCGACACCGACCCGACCACGCCGGACCCGCACGCCTTTCCGGATTCGCACGGCAACCGCTTCCAGCACCTCTGGTCGGTGTACTCGGTGAGCTGCAACAGCACCTGCTCGACCAACACCTCGGGCTACACGCCGCAGGCGCCCAACGCGACCTGGGCCGCCGTGCTCAGCGGGAGCGCGGGATGAACAAGCCGAACATCATCCGCAACGCGGTCATGATCGCCGTCTTCGCGGCGGTCTGCATCTTCGGCATGGAGTTCCTGGCCATCAACATCGGCCAGCCCAACCCGCTGACCAGTGACTACACCGTGCACGCCGTGTTCTCCGACGCCGACGGCATCCCCACCGCCGCCGACGTCCGCGTCGCCGGCGTGCAGGTCGGCAAGGTGACCGCCATCCAGCACGATCCCAGCCAGCCGGGCATGTCGGTGGTGACCATCCAGATCAGCAACGCCAACGCGGTGCCGATCTACAGCAACGGCTACGCGCAGGTGCGGCCCAAGACGCTGCTCGGCGAGAAGTACGTCGACCTCACCGTCGGCGACCGCGCCGCGGGTGAGGCCATCGCCACGGGCGGCTACCTGCCGGAGGCGCGCACCGCCAAGGACGTCGAGAACGACGAGATCTTCAACTCCTTCGACGCCAAGACGCGCGCGCAGAACAAGGTGGTGCTGCAGGAGCTGGACAAGGCGACCCAGGGCCGCTCCGGCGACATCCAGGCGCTGCTGCCGCAGCTCACCCAGATCGTCAGCGACCTGAGCCCCCTCGCCAGGGTCTACGAGCAGGACAACCCGCAGGTCGACAGCACCTTCGTGCAGATCAACACCGTGCTGCAGTCGCTGGCCGACGAGCACCAGCAGCTCGCCTCGCTGCTGGCCAACGGCAACGTCGCCCTGCACGCCATCGCCCAGCGCAACGACGCCCTGGTGGCCACGCTGCAGGAGTTCTCCAACGTGGCCACCGAGTTCAACGCGGCCGCCGCGCCCACGGTCGGCGACCAGCGCCAGGCGCTGCAGGAGCTGGCGCCGTCGCTGGACTGGGCGATCAAGTTCTTCCGGGCAATCGACCAGCCGGCCTCGAACTGCGACAGCAGCAAGCAGGTGTGCGACCTCACCGAGCTGATCACCGGCTCGCTGCTCGGCCAGCTCAACTACCCGAACGACCAGCTCACCGTGACCAACAAGCCGGGCCAGGCGGCCTACGGAGAGGACACCACCTACGTGTGGCGCTGGATGTTCAACTACCCCAACAACCGCTTCGACTATCCGTCGAACGGCACCAACCAGGGCTCCGACTGCCACAACCCGGACAACACCAACACGGTGAGCTGCACCCACGCGGCCCAGAACATCGTGCTCAGCTTCCACTGCGACGAGACCAGCGGTGAGGTGCTCTCGGTGCTGGGCAGCTTCTACTCGGGCGGCTTCCCGCCCTCGGCGGCCCAGTCGATCGCCGGCGCCGTGGCCACCGCCTGCGGCACCGCCACCAACCTGTCCGCACCGGTCCCGACCTCGGTCGGGACGACGGAAGCCGCCTTCCTGGCAGGGAGTGCGACATGAGCAGCATGGCTTCGCGCGCCGCCTCGGTGCTGTTCTCGTCGCGCACGCTGATCCTCGGCGCTCTGGCCGCGGGTGCGGTGGCGGGCACGGCGTTCCTCTCCAGCGGCTCGGATCACCAGGTGGTGGCGCGCTTCCGTGACGCCGACGGCCTGGTTGCGGGCAACGAGATCCGGGTGGCCGGCATCCCGATGGGATCGGTCGACTCCGTGCAGGCGCAGATCGATGCCGCGACGGGCCAGCAGTTCGCCGTGGCCACGCTGAACATCGACGAGGCGCACTGGCCGCTGCACAAGGGCACGCAGTTCGCGGTGCGGCCCAAGGGTGTGCTGAGCAACATGTTCGTGGCCTTCACACCCGGCCCCTCCGCCAACCCGGTGATCGACTCCGGCCACGTCTTCGGCCTCAACGAGACGCAGAGCCCGATCAACCTCGACGAGTTCTCCAACCTCTTCAGCGCCGACGTGCGCGAGTCGCTGCGCACCCAGATCCAGGAGGGCGTGGTCGCCTTCGGCGGCAGCGGCGCGGAGAACACCAACGCGCTGCTGCACGAGGCGAACCCGCTCAGCGCCGACCTCAGCCCGGTGACCGCCGTGCTGGCGCAGCGCTCGCCGGAGCTGCACCGCCTCAACGCCGAGTGGGACACCCTGAGCGGCGACCTGTCGCGCGAGGATGCCAACCTGCGCGGGCTCATCGAGAACGGCAACACCTTCCTGCACGCGATCGCCGCCAACACCGCGGCGGTGCAGGGCACCCTGGTGCACGCCGCCGGCACGCTGACCAGCCTCGACGAGACCCTCAAGGGCGAGGAGGGCAACCTGGCCGCCATCTTCCGCAAGTCACCGACCTCGCTGGCCAAGGCGCAGGCGTCCGACGAGGCCATCGTGCCGGTGCTGCAGTTCGTCACCCCGTACCTCCCCGACCTCAACCAGCTGCTCAACAACCTGGTCAGCGTGAGCGGCTGGCAGGACACGCAGAACGGCATCTACACGCAGGACTTCCGGGTCGACGCCACCATCTACGCGGGCAACGCGCGCAGCGCGTACCCCTGCGGCGGCCAGCCCGATCTGCAGCCGAACTGCCAGTTCAACTCGCTCAACAGGAGCGGCGGCACCCCCAGCGGGAGCAACGGACCCTCCGGCTCCGCGAGCACCAACAGCAGCGGCCCCAACGCCGCCTCCACGCCGTCCGCGTCGCAGCTGCTCACCCAGCAGTTCGGGGAGCTCTTCCAATGAGCGAGCGCGGGCGCCGCATCAGCCCGATGGTGGCCGGCCTCATCGCCGGCGCGGTGATCGCCGTGATCGTCGGCATCATGGCCAAGATCAACCTCGACTTCGCCGCGCCCTGGTCGAAGACGCACACGGTGTCGATGCAGGTTGTCGACGCCGACGGCATCGGCGTCAGCAGCGACGTGCGCGTCGCCGGCCGCCTGGTCGGCCAGGTCACCTCGGTGACCGCGCACGGCGCCTACACCGTGGTGGTCTTCCACGTCGACGACAGCGAGTGGCCGCTGCCCGCCGACACCACCGCCTCGATCCGCCTGGCCACGCTGCTCGGCCAGAAGTACGTCGAGCTGCAGCCGGGACAGGACAAGGGCTCCCAGCTCGGCGACAACGGTGTCATCGGCACCGACCGGACCAAGCCGGTGGTCGACTTCGACCAGATCCTCGACACCTTCGACAAGCCGACACGGACCTCGCTGACCGACATCATCAAGACCGCGGGTGGCGCGGTCCAGTCCCAGGAGGGGACGCTGCAACAGCTCCTGCCGGACCTGCATGACCTGTCCCAGCACAGCGTCACGCCCACGGGTGAGCTGGTGAAACGCGACCCCGAGCTCAACACCATCCTGGAGAACCTCGGCACGACGGCAGACCAGCTCGACCGGAGCCGAGACGACCTCGCCGGTGTCATCGACAACCTGAACAGCGTGACCGGCGCCCTGGCCTCGCACAGCGACGCGCTGCGCGGCTTCATCCGCAACACCGACCAGCTCAACCAGACCACCAACCTGGTGCTCGGCAACGGCGGTGCACAGGAGTTCAACGCAGGGCTGCAACGGATCAACACGCTGGCCTCGCTCGTCGACAGCACCTTCACCCAGCTCGTGCCGGCCAGCAATCGCTTCGCCAACGACAAGTTCACCGGGCCTGGCGGCAGCGAGACCCCGCTGCAGATGGCCGTCGACATGGTCGCGAGCATCGGCGACACCGGCTCGCAGACGGACCTCAACGGACCGTTCCTGCGCCAGAGCGCGCGTGGCGTCGACTGCTCCGGGCTCGCCGCGCCGACCCAGCAGTCGTGTGCTCCGCCGTCGGGCAGCTCGCCGCTGGGCGCCAAGGGCTCGCCGAACGGCGGTGGCGGCGGCACCAACCCGCTGCCCTTCCCGCTGCCGTCCCCGACGCCGCTGCCGACGCTGCCGCTGCCCACCAACCCTCTGCAGATCTCGCCGATGATCTCGTCGAACGGCACGCTGCTGACCGGGTACTCGTTCAGCAACGACGCCGGGCTGGCCGACTACGGCCTGGGAGGGTGGAGCTGATGGCGCACGCACGTCGCTTCAACCCGCTGCACGTCGGACTGGTGACCGTGGTGGTCATGGTGGCCGTCATCACCATGGTCTTCGTCAGCGGCATCCCCGCGGGGCCGACGCTGTCGCTGCCGTGGAGCCACACGATGACCGTCAAGGCGCAGCTCTCCGACGCCGACGCGCTGGCGCCCAAGGCGGCCGTGCAGATCGCCGGCGTCAAGGTCGGCGAGGTGCACAGCGTCGACCTGCAGGGCAACCAGGCCATCGTGACCATGGAGATCCAGCCGCAGTACGGCGACATCCACCAGGACGCGCGCGTGCTGCTGCGGCCGCACGGCCTGTTCGGGCCCAAGTACATCGAGCTGGTGCCCGGCACCACCACCTCGCCGTTGCTGCACGACGGCGACACCATCCCCGGCACCCAGGCGGCGCTGGCCGTCGACCTCGACCAGATCCTCCAGGAGCTGCAGGCTCCCGAGCGCCAGCAGCTCACCACCGCCATCGTCTCGCTGGGTGAGGCCGCGGCCGGCCGCGGCAGCGACTTCAACCACCTGGTGGCCGCCGGCAACACGCTCTTCAACACCCTCGACTCGCCGGTCAAGAGCCTGGGCTCGGTGAGCAGCAACCTCAGCGACATGCTGGTGCAGGACGAGGCCTTCAACGCCAGCTTCGCCCAGACGCCGCTCGACAAGCTGGTGGCCAACTCCAACACCACCCTGGCCGCCTTCGCGCAGAGCTCGCAGCAGCTCGAGTCGCTGCTGACCAACGCCGACGCCGCCCTGAGCAACCTCGACCAGGCGCTCAGCGGTGAGAGCGGCAACCTGCGTACCACGCTGGAGCAGCTCCCCGGGGTCATCGACAAGTACGAGACCTTCAACGACCAGTTCACCATCTTCGGCAAGCTGCTCAGTGGCCAGTACCCGGGCATCCCCGGCAACCTCATCGACCCCAACAACCCAGCCTTCTCGATCGCCGCGGCCATCAAGAACCCGCTCTCCGCGACGATGGGAGCCGACAAGTGCCCGGCCAACCCGCAGCCCTTCGAGTGCTCGCCGCTCGACGGCCTGCGCCACTACGTGCGGGTGCAGACCTTCACCAGCGGCAACACTCCGTCGAACCCACCCGCATCGCTCGACCTCACCGTCCCGCTCGGCCCGGGACCGAATTCGACCGCCCCGTTCGACCTTCTGATGTTCGGTGACCTGTTAGGGTCCTGATACCGACCTGACCCGCGGCCTCTCCCGACGCCGCACCGGCCGCCTGACCCCACGGACACACCGGGGCGGGCGCAACGGAGATCCAGATGACGACCCAGCGAGGAGCGGCGTCCGCTCAGCCGCAGTGCTGACGCGGCTGGCCCGGCTTCACCCCGTCCGCCTGGCCCGGCCCATGGCCCGACGCCCGGGGCGGGTCGCGCTGGTGGCCACACTGATCTGCGCGCTCACCGGTGTCGGCTTCGTGCGCTACGCGGTGTCGGCCGGTCCCGAGCTGCTGGTCGGCCAGAACTCCGACGCCAAGCAGGTCTACGACCGCTTCGCGGCGCAGTTCGGCAGCGACCCCGTGGTCATCGTGCTGGCGGCGCGCAATCCCACCGCCTTCTACATCGAGCGCAACCTGCTCCGCCTCGGCGCGCTGGAGAGCGACCTGGCCAAGGATCCCCGCGTGGCCACCGTGCTCGGCCTCGGCACCATCGCCGGCAGCGCCGAGCTGGCCGCCGAGGGCGAGGTGGGCAAGGTGCTCACCGAGTACCCCTTCTTCGTCGGCGAGACCGCGCTGGCCACCGCCATCAACCGTGGCGAGACCAACAACGACAACCTGACCAAGATCGAGCAGGACGCCTACAAGGCGGCCCAGCTCGCCCTGGTCGGCTCGGTCATCAAGGCGACCCAGGACGCGGACACCGCGCGCGACGCCTTCACCAAGCAGGCGGCCGGCTCCAAGAGCACCGACGCGCCGCGGTTCCTCCGCCTGCGCGAGCAGGCCGCGGAGAAGGCGGCCTCGGCCACGCAGCCGCCGCCGCTCTTCTCGCAGTACCTGGCCGGCCCCACCGGCAAGGCCGACGACGCGGCGGCGCAGGGTCTCTTCGACCGCCTCACCGCCGGCTTCGGCGACTGCAGCAGCGACATCGCCCAGGCGTTGAAGATCCAGCCGAGCTGCCAGGTGTTCCTCGAGCGCCTGCTGCTCGACCTGCCCAGCTGTCCGGCCACGGCGGCGCCCGGGGTCTTCTGCCCGCCCAAGAACCAGTGGTCGGCGGTGGTGCCGCAGCCCAGGAAGGGCGGCATCAACTACGCGGTGATCACCCTGCGGCTCAAGCCGGAGGTGGTGGGACACGCCGACCAGGTCAACGCGCTGCTGGCCCGGGTGCGCGCCGAGCTCAACGTGGGGCGTCCGCACGACCAGCAGCAGGTGGTGCAGCAGCTCAAGGGCTTCGCGCCGCGCGAGTGCGGCGGCGAGCCGAACCCGGACACGCAGAGCTCCTGCTACCAGCACTACCACGACGACCCCGTCGACTACACCATCGCCGGCGCGCCGCTGCTGGTGCAGGGCGTGGTGGGGACGATGAGCCACCTGTTGCTGGCCCTCTTCCCGGTCGCCTTCCTGCTCATGATGCTGCTCCTGCTCGGCACCTTCCGGGTCACGGGGCGGCTCTGGCCGCTGGTGGCCGCGGGCGGCGCGGTGCTGCTGACCATCGCCGGCGGGCTGCTGCTCGGCGTGCCCATCACCCCGGCGGTGCTGGCCGGCGTGCCGGTGCTGGCCGGCCTCGGCGTCGACTACGCGGTGCAGCTGGTGGCCCGGCTCTCCGAGGAGCGACGGCGGGGCCTGGGCATCGAGGCGGCGCTGCGCCTCACCCTGGGCAACACCGGGCCGGCCACGCTGGCAGCCGCGGGCGCCACTCTCGCCGGCCTGCTTGTGCTCGCCGCCCTCACCTTCTTCGACGCGGGGCCGCTCGTGGCGGTGCCGCTGGTGGCGGAGTTCGCCCTGGTGCTCTGTGCGGGCGTGGTCTTCTCCTGGCTGGCCGCGCTGTTCATCGCCCTGCCGGCGGCGGCCTGGACGGAGCGGCGGCGCGAGGCGCGGCTGGGGCGCGAGGCGGTGTCTGCGGCCACTGTCGAGCCGCCGCCCGCGGACGCGCCGCGCACCCGCGCGCTGGCCTCGCGCTGGCGGGCGGTGCTGATCCCCGCCGCGCTGCTGGCGCTGGTGGGCTGGGCGCTGCTGCCCCGGGTGCACATCGAGACCTCGGTCGAGCGCCTGCTGGCGCCGGGGCTCAGCGAGGTGCAGGACATCGACACCGTGCGCGCCCAGCTCGGCTACGACAACGAGATCGACTTCGCCGTCGAGGGCAAGGTCGCCGGGAGCGACGCCAAGGCGGCGGTGCCCGGTCCGGTGACCTGGATGGCCGCGGCCGGCCTGGCGGCGCGCTGCGACCACCCGGGTGACGTGGCCATCGCCACCACCATCGGCGACGTGTTCACCGCGCAGCAGTCGGGATCGGGCACGGCCTGCCCGGGATCGTCGCCCACCCCCACGCCCACGCCAGGAGTGTCGCCCACGCCGTCGCCGTCCGGTTCGGCCTCGCCGGCCTCGAGCCCGAGCGCCTCGTCGTCGCCCACCGCGCTCCGCGGCGAGGCCTCGCCGTCGCCGGGCCCGCGGGTCGACGGTGACGTCGTCAGGATCGGCAACGTGCTGGCCGCGACCGCGGTGGCGTCGCCGAGCCCGGCGCCGTCGGCGAGCGCCGTGCCGTCGCCGAGTGCGAGCGGTGCGGCCGCGTCCCCGCTGCCCAGCGGCACGCCGGCTCCGTCGACGAGCAGGAAGACGCCGCTGCAGACGCAGTTCCTCTGCGACCTGCGCCTGCTCGCCCCGCTGTCGCGCAACCTGGTGGCGCCGATCCAGCTCGGCGCGGCCGGCTGCCCGGCGCGGGACCTGTTCCGCAACGTCTTCATCAACGCCGACCCCTCGCCGATCGATCCCAACCTGGCCCGCATCGCGCTGGGCGTGCAGCTCACCTCGGTGGCCGACCAGGCCAAGCTCATCGACCAGCTCACCAGCGAGTACGACAGCTCGCTGCACCAGCAGTTCGGCAACAACCCGCCGATCAAGGTCGCGCCGACGGGGCTGACCGCGCTGGCGGCGCAGGCCTACGACAACCTCAGCGGGCGGGTGCTGATCTTCAACCTGGTGCCGCTGTTCCTTGTCGGGCTGGTGCTGCTGGCCGTCTTCAAGCACCTGCGGCGCGCGCTGCTGCCGCTGCTGCCGGCGGTGCTGGCTGCCGGGTGGTCGCCGCTCGTCGTGCTGCTGCTGGGACGGCTGCCGGGCGACGCGGGCGCCACGCTGGGCACCTTCAACCCGCTGACCGTCGTGCTCGGGGCGCTGGTGATCGCGCTGGGCACCGAGTTCGGCGTGGTGCTGCTGCAGCGCTTCTACGAGGAGCGCGCGGCGGGCAGCGATCCCGACACCGCGGCGGCCGTCGCGCTGCGCGGGGTGGGGCGCGCCATCGTGGTCTCGGCGCTGACCCTGGGCGCGGGGTTCGCGGTGCTCGCCGTGAGCGGGCTCTTCCCCGGTGGGCTGCCGCTCATCGCCGACTTCGGGCTGGAGGTGGTCGTCGACCTCACCCTCGCGGTGGCGGCGGTGTTCCTGGTGATGCTGCCGCTGGCGGTGGCCATCGAACGCGCCATGCCGTTGGAGCTGCCCGCGCCGGTGGCCGCGGACGGCGGCTTCCGGCCGCGGACGGCTGTGCGGCCGCAGCAGCAGCAGCGTCCCGCGGCGGGGCGGGGGAAGGGGCAACGCCCGGTCCGGCCGGAGCGGGCGCCCGGGCGCGCGGCAGCCGCCGTGGCGGAACGGGAGCCGGTCGAGGCCCTGGAGGCACAGGAGTCCGACCTGGTCGAGACCTCGACGGCGGTGGGCCGGCCGTTCGACGAGCCCGCCGCCACCGCGGTCCCCCAGCTCGAGGAGGCGGGGCCCGGCGAGGACCGGGCCGCCGAGCCAGCTCCGCCGCAGGGCGACGAGGCGCTGGCCGCGCCGCCGCCCGCCGGGCCCGCGGCCGGCTCGCGCCGGTTCCCGGGCATGTCCGGGCGCCGCCACGCGGCCCCCCCGGAGCCCGTTGCAGCCGAGCCTCCCGCACCCGCGGCGGCAGCCGGCCCTTCGGCACTGCCGCCTGCCGCACCCGCCCGTCTGCCCGGCATGTCCGGCCGCCGTCGTGGCGCGGGGACCGGCGAGCCGCCCGCCGTGCCGCCTGCACCTCCGGCGGGGCCCGCGCCGCGGCGGATGCCCGGCGGCGTCACCCGGCGGACGGCCGCGGCACCGCCACCCCCCGGCTCGCCACCCGCTCAGCCACCGCCCGAGCAGCCCAGCGCGGCGCAGGAGTCACCGGCAGCCGCTGCCCCGCAGGGCTCGACGCCGCAACAGTCGCGCCCGCGCGGTCCCGCCGAGCCCGGCGGTGAGCCGCAGCGACGTCCCGACGGCCAGCGCTCCAAGCGGCGCCGCCCGCCGCCCTGGATGCGCAACCGCACCACACCGCCCGGCGGCGGCGACGGCCCGAGCCAGGGCTGAGCCGCGCGGCTCAGCGCACGTGCGCGCTGTAGAGGATGCTCATCACCACGACGGCGACGAGCAGCAGCGTGGTCATCAGCGCGTAGGGCAGCAGGGCCGCGGTCAACGCGCCGACGGTGGGCAGGTCGTAGATGCCGCGCGCGGCCAGCGTCAGCAGGGCGACGTACCAGGCGAGCACCGCGTAGCGCAGGAAGCCGACGGCCACGGCGACGTCCGCGGCGCCGCTGCTGTCGAGCACCGCCGCGAGCAGCGAGACCACCTCGAATCCGACCAGCGCAGGCACGGCGAAGCCGCTGGCCACCAGGTATTCGCGGCGCCGCGAGGGCGCGCCCATCATGCGCGCGCCGGCGTCGACGACGTAGGCGTCGATCACCCACATGGCCAGCAGCACCACCGGCAGCAGCGCGGAGAGCACGATGCCGGCGCGGCGCCCCGTCTCGCCGCCGGCGATGCTGCCGACCGGCTCGATCAGCGTCGCCGCCAGCCCGATGCCGCCGCAGAGCGCGCCGGCCACCAGCACCACGAATCCGGTGCCGATGGGTCCGCGCTCGGCGACGAGCAGCGGCATGCGGCGCCTCGGGCGGAAGAGCGCGTCGGCGACGTCCTGCACCACCATGGCGGCGCTACGGTAGCGAATCGGGGCGCGCGCGCCGAGCGGGAGACTCAGAGCAGTCCCTGCAGTGCGCCGTCGAGCGTCTGGTCGCTCAGCTGGCCATGGAAGACGGAGGCCACGCGCCCGTCGCGGCCGACGAAGAAGGTCACCGGCAGGTCGGCGACGAGATAGGCGTGGCCGACGTCGCTGGAGGGGTCGAGCAGCGCGGGGAAGGTCACGCCGTATGAACGCAGGAAGGCGCGCGCGTCGCCGCCGTCGTTGAAGTCGACGGTGACGATGTCGAGGCCCTGGGCATGGCGCTGGGCGTAGGTACGCTCCAGCAGCGGCAGCTCCGCTTTGCAGTTCTGGCACCAGGTGGCGAAGAAGTTGACCAGCACCACGCGGCCACGTTCGGCGCCGAGGTCGAAGCGCCTGCCGTCGACGGTGCTGCCGCTGAACTGCGGGGGCACCTGGCCCGTCCGCGGCGCGCCGGCGCCGGCGACCCGGACGTTCGTCGACGCGGCGCCGCCACCGCGGCCGAGGGCGATCAGAACCGCCCCCAGCAGCGTGCCGGCCAGGATCAGCGCGACGACGAGCATCAGCCAGCGCGGGCGCGGCAGCGGCGATTCGTCCGGGGCGTCCATGGCGCCTCGCAATCTAGCGCCAGCCTCGCCGCCGAGGTCCTTTTGCCTTCGTTGACGCCCGAACGAGGACAGGCGTAGGATTGCTGACACAGGAGGTCAACAATCCAACCCCGCTGTCCCCGTCCCGACCCGTCCCTCGCCCCGCCGGAGGCCCGCCCATGAAGGTGAGCATGAAGGCGGACTACGGCATCCGCGCCCTCCTCGACCTCGCCGAGCACTACGGCGAGGCGCCGGTCCCGTCGCACGACATCGCGGCGCGGCAGCACGTCCCGGGTCCCTTCCTCGACCAGCTGCTCATGACCCTGCGCCGCGCCGGCCTGGTGCGGAGCACCCGCGGTCCCCGCGGCGGGCACGTGCTGGCCCATTCGCCCGAGGAGGTCACCCTGGCCGAGGCCATCGACGTGCTCGAGGGCCAGGCGGCGCAGATGGAGTGCTTCAGCGCCCCGGAGACCTGCGAGCAGAGCTTCGGCTGCAGCATCCGCTCCTCGCTGATGCGCGCCGAGGACGCCTCGCGCCGCGTGCTGCAGGAGACCAGCCTGGCCGCCATGGTGCGCGAGCGCCAGCAGCAGGGCGTCTTCCACGGCATCTACCATTCCATCCCCGTGTCCGAGACCCAGGGATGACGCAGTCGCACGACGGCGCCGACTTCGAATTCAGCGACGAGCAGGTCGAGCGCTATTCGCGGCACATCGCGCTCGGTGAGATCGGTCCCGAGGGCCAGCGCAAGCTGCGCCGCTCGCGCGTGCTGGTGCTCGGCGCAGGTGGACTGGGCGCGCCGGTGGCCATGTACCTCAGCGCCTCGGGCGTGGGCCGCCTCGGCATCATCGACTACGACCACGTCGACCTGAGCAACCTGCAGCGCCAGATCATCCATCCCGACAGCGCGCGCGGCGAGCCCAAGGCGGAGGTGGCCAGGCGGCGCGCGCAGGAGCTCAACCCCGACGTCGAGGTGGTGGCGCACGACCTGATGCTGTCGCGCGACAACGCCATGGGGATTCTGGCCAACTACGACCTGATCATCGACGGCACCGACAACTTCCAGACGCGCTACCTGGCCAACGACGCCGCCTACCTGCTCGGCCTGCCCCTGGTGCACGGCTCGATCTTCCGCTTCGAGGGCCAGGTCTCCGACTTCGTGCCGGGACAGGGCTGCTACCGCTGTCTCTACCCCGAGCCACCGCCGCCCGGGCTGGTGCCCTCCTGCCGCCAGGCGGGTGTGCTCGCCGCGCTGCCCGGCGTCATCGGCACCATCCAGGCCGTCGAGGCCATCAAGCTGATCACCGGCGCCGGCCGTCCCCTGGTGGGCCGCCTGCTGCTGCACGACACCCTGGCCATGACCTTCCGCGAGGTGCGCCTGCGCCGCAACACCGCGTGCGCGCTCTGCGGCGAGCATCCCACGGTGCGTGAGCTGATCGACTACGAGGCCTTCACCGGCGGTCCGCTGACCGCCGCGGCGCGGCTCTAGCCCGCGCGCGGCAGCCGCAACCAACCCATGGCGTCGCTGCTGCTCTGCCTCTTCACCGGGCCGCGCACCGAGGGCGTGCACACCGTCACGCAACTCGCGCGCGCTGCGTTGGACGCGGGTCACCAGGCCAGCGTGTTCCTCGGCGGCGACGGCACCGCGCACGCGGAGTCACTGCAGCCGCTGCGCGCCGGCGGCGTGCGCGTGGTGTCGTGCAGCGCCGACGCCGCCGCGCGCGGCTGGGATCGTCCGGGCACGCCGGGACGCGGCTCGTTCGTCGACCTCGGCTCCATGGCCTCGGACTGCGACGCCATGCTCTGCATCGGCTGCACCGCCTCGCTCGACGGCCGCGTCGTGGTGCGCCACGGCCCCGCCGACGAGCGCGGCTGGCTGGCCCTGCGCACCGCCACCGCACTGACACTGACCGGGCGGTCGGTCCGCGTCATGCTCGACGGCCCCGGCGCCGGCTTCGCCACGCCGCTCGACGTGCGCGCCTGGCTGGGCGCCGATCCCGGCGCCGACCTCGACGGGCTGGTCGGCGACGCCGGCGCCACGGTGTACGTGGGCGCCGCCACCCTGGCCACGCACGGCATCGACGCCACCCTGGCGCGCGGCTCGGTCTCCGTCGTGGACGACGCCTGGAAGGCGACGGCGCCGGAGACGGCGGCGCAGCGCGTGCTCCACGTGGCGACCGACGAGCTCACCGACGCACTGGCCGTGCACGCCATCGCCGCCGACGCGCACGACGGCGCCGAGGTGAGCACCCTGGGCCTGCACGACGGCGTCTACGAGACCAGCGTGCTGGCCCGTTCACTCGGCGAGCAAGGCCTGGCCCACGTGCGCGTCGGCGCCGAGGACTGCCGCCGCCGCGGGCTGGCCATCCCCGCCGGGCGCGGTGACGAGTACCCTGCCATCGTCGAGGCCGTGCTGTCCGCCGGCGCGACGTACGTCTGGTAGGAAGCGCGATGCTGGAGACGGTCCCCCTGGCCCCTGAGCTGGCCGCCAAGCTCGACGCCGTGCGCGCGCGGCTGCGCGATCTGGACTCGGTGCTGGTGGCCTTCAGCGGCGGCGCCGACTCGGCGCTGGTGCTGGCCCTGGCGCAGCAGGCGCTCGGCGAGCGCGCGGCCGCGGGCATGGGGCTGAGCGCAGCGTATCCCGTCGAGGAGGTCGACGCGGCCCGCGCCTTCGCCGCCGACGTCGGCGTGCGCTTCCTCACCGTCGACACGGGACAGCTCGACGACGCGGCGTTCCTGCGCAACGACGCGCAGCGCTGCTACCACTGCCGCGACGACCTCTACACCCACCTGCGCCCGCTCGCCGCCGCGCACGGCTTCAGCGCCATCTGCGACGGCACCAACGCCGACGACCTGCACGACCACCGTCCCGGCCGGCGTGCCACCGTCGAGGCGGGTGTGGTCTCGCCGCTCGCCGACGCGGGTCTCACCAAGCGCGAGGTGCGCGAGGCGTCGCGTGCGCTCGGGCTGCGCACCTGGGACAAGCCGCAGCAGGCCTGCCTCTCGTCGCGCATCCCGCACGGCGTGCCCATCACCCTCACCGCATTGCGCCGCGTGGAGCGCGCCGAGCGGCTGCTGCGCGACGAGGGTTTCCGCCAGCTCCGCGTGCGCGAGCACGGCGACTGCGCGCGCATCGAGGTGGAGGCGGAGGACATCACGCGGCTGCTCGACACCGCGCTGCGCGCGCGCGTCGTGGAGGCTCTGCGCTCTTGCGGATACGCCTTCGTGTCGCTCGACCTCGAAGGCTTCGCCACCGGGAAGCTGAATCGCCTGCTGCCACAGGGGGAACGCGCGTGAGCGCCGCCGAGCTGAGCGACGCCGATCTGGAGCGCTACGCGCGCCAGATCGTGCTGCGCGAGGTGGGTCCCGAGGGCCAGCGCCGCATCCGCGACGCGTCGGTCGCGGTGGTCGGCGCCGGCGGCCTGGGCTCGCCCGCGCTGCTCTACCTGGCCGCCGCGGGCGTGGGCCGCCTCACCATCGTCGACGACGACCGGGTCAGCCTCGACAACCTGCAGCGCCAGGTGCTGCACGACAGCGGCGCCGTCGGCGAGCCCAAGGTGCACAGCGCCCTGCGCCGCCTCGACGCGCTCAATCCCGAGGTGCGGGTGCGCACCGTCGAGCGCCGCCTCGACGCGGAGAACGCGGCGGCGCTGCTGCGCGGCCACGACGTCGTTCTGGACGGCAGTGACAATTTCCCGACCAAGTTCGCCGTCAACGACGCCTGCGTCGAGCTGGGCATCTGCGCGGTGATCGGCGGCATCCTGCGCTTCGACGGGCAGGTGGTGGTGGTGCCGCCCGGCGGTCCCTGCTACCGCTGCCTCTTCCGCGAGGAGCCGCCGCCCGGCCAGGTGCCCACCTGCAGCGCCGCGGGCGTGCTCGGCCCCGTCGCGGGCGTGGTCGGCAGCCTGCAGGCGTCGGAGGCGCTGCGGTTCATCGTCGGCGCCGGCGCGCCGCAGGCGGGGCGGGTGCTCACCGTCGACCTGCTCGACCCGCGCGTTCGCGCCGTGCCCTTCGCGGCCGACCCCGACTGCCCCGCCTGCGGCCGCCGCGCCGCCGCCGCGCCCGCGGAGACGCGGGCGTGACCCCGCAATCCCCCCGCGGCCGCACCGCCTTCGCCACCGGCGTGGTCATCGTGCTCACCGGCCTGGCCGCGCTGGGCATCGCGGTGTTCCGGCTGGCCGGCACCGACAGCGTGCCCGCCGCCGTCGTCCCCGGCGTCACCCAGACGCCCGCTCCGGGCGCGTGCCTCGACAGCGCCCGGGCGCGTGGCGTCTGGAACGACGTCACCGGCCGCCTGGACGCGCTCTCCCTGCACCCCGACACCGCCAAGGTGGGCCAGGTCGCCGAGGGCACCGCCGGCGACGAGATCCGCCAGTACCTGCAGACCACCCTGATCGACAAGGGCCTCACCGAGCGCGAGCGCGAGCGGCTCGACGACCTCACCGTCGTCCAGGCCGGCTGCGGCGGCGAGCCGCTCACCGTCAACGTCACCGAGACCCTGGTCCAGGACGACTACCTGGCCCGCGACGGCCACGTCGACCACCAGGACGCCGGCGTCGGCCAGACCCTGCACATGCTCGAGTCCTACGTGCGCTCGGGGACCACCTGGAAGCTGATCGCCCTCACCTCCCTCGACCAGCCCACCCCCGACGGCAGCACGGTCTAGGGTTCGACCGCCGGCTCCACCACAAGATTGTGTGTGCACGGCTTGTGACTATTCGTGTAGGCTACCGCCATGGAGCCTGCATCTGTCCGGCTGAACATCACGCTGGATGCCGAATATGCAGAGAAGCTGTCTCGCCTGGCCCAGCGTGTCCACGTCCAGGAAGGGACCCTCGCGCGGTCACTGCTGTCGACCGCCCTCGATGACGCCGACCCCGACGCCCGGACGGTGACCGAGGTTCTCGACGCGATCCCCGGAGCTTGGGAACGTGCCGAGCTCGGTCGGGAACAGGCGCGTCGCGGCGACACTCAACCCCTGGACGACCTCTAGGCGGTGGCGCGAGTAGAAGTTGCTCGCGCAGCAAGAGAGGACCTGGATCGACTCATCCGCGTCCTGAGTCTGCCGGCGGATACTCGCGATCGCGTGAAGCGGTCGCTGCGGCCGCTCGCACGCTTTCCTCGGCTCGGTCCAGAGTTGTCCGGTCGTTGGACGGGATACCGCTTCATCCTCGGTCCGTGGCGCTGGCTCGTCATCGTCTACGTCTTCGAGGAAGCCGAGGACCGCGTCGTCATTGTCACCATGCAGGACGCCCGCAGCTCGAGCGCAGCGACGGCAAGTCACTGATCGGCCTGGACGCCGCCATCGACCGCGGCACCGGCGCCGCGCCGGCCCTGAGCTACGGCAGCATCACGGGACGGGCCTCGGGCCCCTCAGGCGCGCGCGCCGGTTTCCGGTTGGTGCCGAACCAATGGCTGCGTGTCTGCGGTGCTCGCCACGAAGCCGTCGATCAGCCGCGCCAGCGCCTCCGGCTGATCCTCGGGAACGAAGGTGCGGCTGTGCTCGACGATGGTGAGCGATGCGGAGTCACCGAAGGCGTCGGCGAGCCGCTGCCCGTAGCTTCGCGGGAAGCCGCCGTTGGCCTCGCTCCAGGCGATCAGCACCGGACGTCGGAAACCGTGCAGCTGCGCGCCGGCGGCGACGGTGTCGCGCGAGTCGATGCGGCGGACGAACGCGGCGGTGTCGCGACGGATCGCGGCGCTGCGGCGGACGGGGCTGAGGTAGGAGTCGGCGATGTCGCGCGGCAGGCGGTCGCGCATCAGCAGGCCGAAGCCGAGCGGTGAGCGCTGCAACAACCGCACGCGCATGAGCTGGCCGGCCAGCCACCAGAACCCCGGCGAGCGGCCGAACCACTGCAGCGGCTTGAACGCGGGCGGGAGGAAGTGCTCGAAGCAGTCGCACGGAGTCAGGACCAGGCGCGCCGCGACGTCCGGGTGCTCCGTGATCAAGAGCTGCGCGATGGCTCCGCCGGTGTCGTTGGCGACGACGGTGACGTCCTGCAGGTCGAGCGCGCCGACCAGCTCCGCCACCATCGCGGCGACGGCGCGGGGCGAGAGCGTCTCGCGCCGGTCGACGGGCAGGTCGTGCGAGCCGAGCGGCAGGTCGGGTGTGATGCAGCGGTAGCGGCCGGCGAGCAGGGGAACGACCTTGCGCCAGAGGTCGCCGTTGACGAGGAGGCCGTGGAGAAAGAGCAGCGGTGCTCCCTGTCCGGTCTCGCGATAGCGCAACGTTGCGCCGCTGAGCCGCACCTCGTGCCTCGCGCCGAGGCCCTCGCTGATCGACATCGCCTTCCTCCTCGCTCGCGGCGGGCGGCGCAGAAGCGCGGACCGTCCACAGAAGAGGATAGACGGCAGAGCGGTTGAGGGGCGCCCGCACAGGCCCCGGCCTTGGCAGGGCGTAGATCCGGTTTCGACGGCCGGCCACGGGCCGTGGGTCCGGCTCCCACCTGGGCTACGCCACAACGCAATACGGGCTCGCCTGGTGCGTCTGATAAGTGTCGGACCACCTCCGCTCACGTGTCGGACCCCCAACGCTGGCGGGAGTTGAGTGGTTCACCCGGGGCCCACCAGAGCGTGTCGACCCCACATTGGCAGGAGGCAAGGGATGCTGCAGGGCGCAGGGCGAAGGAGAGGTTTTCCGCGGATCGTGCGGGCCGGCGTGATCACGCTCGTGGTGGGCATGTGGCTCGTCGCCGTCCCGATGGCAAGGTCAGGCGCCTCGGCGGCCACGTCGTTCACCGCCGCCGGCAGCGTCGAGCAGGTCTACGTGACCGGCCTCGGCGCCGGTGCGGCGGCATCGCTCATCTCCCCTGACGGCACCACGTTCTCCACGCAGAACGCCGATTCGCTCGGCGGCCTGCTGTTCCGCAACGTGCCGCCGGGCGAGGGCTACGTCGTGCGCGACGCAGGCGGCAACGAGTCGCCGGCCCTGGTGGTGCACAACGAGGATGCCGCGCCCTGGGATCCCAGCATCTACAACCAGTCGATCACCGACAACGGCTACACCTACCTCACCACGCGCGACGGCACCAGCCTGGCCATCGACGTGCACCCGCCGACCAGCCCCGCGGGCGAGCCCGGCCTGCCGCCCGGCACCACGCTGCCCAGCGGCCCCGACTACCTGCCGCCCTACCCGACGCTGATCGAGTACTCGGGATACGGCTACGCGAATCCGGCCGGGCCGGTCAACGGCATCGCCGTCCTGGCCAATCTCATGGGCTTCGCCGTCGTCGACGTGAACATGCGCGGCACGGGCTGCTCGGGCGGCGCCTTCGACTTCTTCGAGCCCCTGCAGAACCTCGACGGATACGACGTCATCGAGACCATCGCCAACCAGCCCTGGGTGCGCGGCCACAAGGTCGGCATGATGGGCATCTCGTACGGCGGCATCAGCCAGCTGTTCACCGCGCAGCTCGATCCGCCCGACCTCGCGGCCATTGCGCCCCTGTCGGTCATCGACGCCACCGCGACGACCCTCTATCCCGGCGGCGACCTCAACACCGGTTTCGCCGTCGCCTGGGCGCAGCAGCGCCAGCAGGAGGCGCAGCCCGCCGGGCCGGACAGCGGCCAGCCATACGCATATCAGCAGATCCAGAGCGGTGACACGACGTGCGCCGCGAACCAGGTCCTGCACGGCGAGGCGGCCGACCTGATGGCCAAGATCAACGCCAACAATTACTACAACCCGCCGGTCGCCGACCCGTTGGATCCGGTCACCTTCGTCGACAAGATCAAGGTGCCGACCTTCCTGGTCTGCCAGTGGGAGGACGAGCAGACGGGCGGACACTGCCCCGACCTCGCCCAGCACATGACGGGCACGGACAAGAAGTGGTTCACCTTCACCAACGGTGCACACATCGACTCGCTGGACCCCACGACCTACAACCGCTGGTACGACTTCCTCGAGCTGTACGTCGCCAACCAGGCGCCGATCGAGAACCAGGCCGTGGTCCGAGCGGCCGCGCCCGTCGTCTATCAGGCGGCGATGGGCCTGCCGCAGAACGACATCGTCACGCTGCCGGTGGATCCCATCCAGGCCCTCCCCACCTACGACCTGGCGCTTGCCGCCTTCGAGCAGCAGCCAGAGATCCGCGTGCTGTTCGACAACGGTGCCGGCACCTCGCCCACCGGAAGCTCGACGCCGGGTGACCCATATCCCTCGTTCGAACAGTCCTTCTCGTCATGGCCCATCGCGGGGACCGCTGCCGAGACCTGGTACCTCGGACCCCACGGCAGGCTCACCGACCGGCCCCCCGTGCTCTCGGGCATCAACCGGTACACCTCCGACGCGACCGCTCTTCCCCTGACCGACTACGGGAGCAACACCGGCGGTGGCGGCCTGTGGGGCAACGCGTCGCAATGGCAGTGGAACTGGGAGAGCAACCCGGCCGGATCAGCCGTCTCCTACGTCTCGACGCCACTGCCGGCCGACACCGCCGTCGTCGGTGCCGGCGCCGTCTACGTCTGGGTGCGATCCTCGACTCCCGACGTGGACCTGCAGGCGACGATCAGCGAGGTCCGTCCCGACGGCAACGAGAGCTTCGTCCAGAACGGCTACATGCGGGCCAGCGAGCGCACGCTCTCGACTGACTCCAACAACCTGTTCAAGCAGCCGAGCACGCTGCTGCAGCCGATCCCGACCTTCCTCCAGGCCGACGCCTCGCCGATGCCGAGCGGGAGCTTCGTCCAGGTGGCCATCCCGCTCTACTACCAGGGCCACGTCTACCGTGCGGGATCGCGCCTGCGCGTGACCATCGCCGCGCCCAACGGGGCGCAGCCGGTGTGGTCGTTCAGCCAGACGGTGCCCACGGGCACCGCGACCGTCGACATCGCATTCTCGCCGACCCAGCCGTCGAGCCTGGTGCTCCCGGTGATCTCCGGCCTGCAGGCATCCGCACCGCTGCCACCGTGCCCGAGCCTTCGCAACGAACCGTGCCGGCCGTATACGCAGCTCGTCAACACCGTGGTGTCGCAATGACGCGGTCGGCGAGGTACTGACCCAACGCAAGCCTCGCCGCCTCGACCCGGCACGCTCAGCAGCTCGCCGCCCAGGTGGAGCCGTCGTCGCTCGAGCACCGCAGGCCGCCGTCGCGCAGCGGCAGGATCGGCCAGGACGCGACCGGCCGGGGATGGGTTATGGTACGGCTGACCTAAACCACCGCCAGGGGCACGCAGGCAAGCCGTGGATCGATCCGCCGCCGACACCGACGTCCTCGACCGCATCGAGCGCCTCCGCCGGGAGCGCAACGCGGTCATCCTGGCCCACAACTACCAGCTCCCCGAGGTGCAGGACCTGGCCGACTTCGTCGGCGACTCCCTGGGGCTGAGCCGGCAGGCGGCGCGCACCGGCGCCGAGGTCATCGTCTTCTGCGGGGTGCACTTCATGGCCGAGACCGCGGCCATCCTCAGCCCCGGCAAGACGGTGCTGCTGCCCGACCTGGAGGCGGGGTGCAGCCTGGCCGACACCATCACCGCCGACCAGCTGCGTGCCTGGAAGCGTGAGCATCCCGGTGCCGTGGTGGTCAGCTACGTCAACACCACCGCCGAGGTGAAGGCGGAATCCGACTACTGCTGCACCAGCGGCAACGCCGAGGAGGTCATCAACTCGATCCCGCGCGATCGCGAGATCCTCTTCCTTCCCGACATGTTCCTGGGCGCGCACCTGGAGCGCGTCACCGGCCGCCGGATGCACGTCTGGATGGGCGAATGCCACGTGCACGCCGGCATCGACCCCGAGATGCTCGACCTGATGCGCCTCGAGCATCCCGACGCGGAGCTGCTCATCCACCCCGAGTGCGGCTGCACCACCTCGACGGTGTACCGCATGTCACACGGCGACCTGCGCGGCACCAGCACGGTGGTGACCAGCACCGAGGGCATGGTCAGGCGCGCCGTGGAGTCGCCGGCGGAGACGTTCATCGTGGCCACCGAGGTCGGCGTGCTGCACCGCATGCAGCGCTTCGCGCCGGGCAAGACCTTCCTGCCCGCGTCGCGCGCGGCGGTCTGCCCCTACATGAAGATGATCACGCCGGAGAAGATCGCCGCCTCGCTCGACAGCCTGTCGCCGCGGGTGACGGTCGACCCCGCCGTCGCCGGCCGCGCGCGCCAGGCCATCGAGCGGATGCTGGCGGTGGCCGCCTAGCTGCAGCGCCCCCTGACGGGGTGCACTGGTCGGCCGACTGGTTGACCACGTCGGAGCCGCCGGTCTTGACAGGCCGTGCTCGGGCACGCCGCCCGGTGTGGCACCATCGGCCGCGCCATGGCAGAGGCTGCGCAGGCGGAGATCGGCGTCATCGGAGGCTCGGGCCTCTACCGCTTCCTCGAGGGCGCCCGGGCGCTCGGCGTGCCGACGCCGTACGGGGATCCCAGCGGCGAGCTGACCGTGGCCGAGCTGGAGGGCCGGCGCGTCGCCTTCCTGCCGCGCCACGGTCCCCGGCACACGCTGCCGCCGCACCGCATCAACTACCGCGCCAACCTCTGGGCGCTGCACGCGCTCGGTGTGCGCCGGGTGATCGCGCCCTGCGCGGTGGGCAGCCTCAAGGTTGCCTACGGACCTGGTGCGGTGGTGGTCTGCGACCAGGTGGTCGACCGCACCAACGCACGCGAGGACACCTTCTTCGACGGTCCCGAGGTCGCCCATCTCAGCGCCGCCGACCCGTACTGCGCGGAGCTGCGCCCGCTGGCGGCGCGCGCGGCGCGCGAGGCGGGCATGGAGGTGCACGAGGGCGGCACGGTGGTGGTGGTCAACGGGCCGCGCTTCTCGACGCGCGCGGAGTCGCGCTGGTTCACCGCGGCGGGGTGGGACGTCGTCAACATGACCCAGTACCCCGAGGTGGTGCTGGCCCGCGAGCTGGGGATGTGCTACGTCAACCTCTCGCTGGTCACCGACTACGACAGCGGGCCGGCCGGCGACGACGGGATGCGCCCGGTCACGCAGCAGGAGGTTTTTGCCGTGTTCAACCAGAACATGCCGCGCCTGCGCGAGGCGCTGCGCCGGCTGGTGGCGCTGGTGCCGGAGCAGGCGTCCTGCGACTGCGCCGCCTCGGCGCCGCAGCCGCTCAGCTCGGGGGCGCACTGATGGGCGCCGCACCGGTCGGCGTCGAGCTGCACGACGGCGGCATCCTCGCCGTCAGCCTCGATCGTGCCGACGTGCGCAACGCGCTCGACCAGGAGTGCTTCCGGCTGCTCGGCGCGGCCTTCGGCGAGCGCGCCCACCAGCCCGACGTGCGCGCCGTGGTGCTGCGCGGCGCCGGGCAGCACTTCTGCAGCGGCCTCGATCGCACCCTGCTGGCCGCGCTGGCCGGCGCCGGCGCCAACGGCTCAGCCGACGGCGGCGAGGGTGAGCGCTGGCAGCGGGCCCTGCTCGCCGTCGAGGACTGCCCCAAGCCCACCGTGGCCGTCATCCAGGGCGCCTGCATCGGCGGCGGCGTCGAGCTGGCCCTGGCCTGCGACTTCCGCGTCGCCGCCGAGGACGCCAGCTTCTCGCTCATGGAGATGCGCTACGCGTTCCTGCCCGACCTGGGCGGCATCCACCGCTTCCAGCGCGACGCCGGGCTGGCCCGCACCAAGGAGTTCCTCTACTTCGGCGACCGGCTCGACGCCTGCACCCTGGAGAAGTGGGGCGTGCTCAACGAGGTGGTCTCCGTCGACGGCCTCGAGGACGCGGCCCAGCGCTGGGCCCGCCGCTGCGCCGCGGCCGCGCCGCTGGCGGTGGCCGCCGCCAAGAAGCTGGTCCAGCGCGACCCCACCGGCAGCGACCGCGAGGCCAGCCTGCGTGAGGCGATCACCGCCAACGTCGGCCACCTGCTGCGCACCGCCGACTTCCGCGAGGGGCTCACCTCGGCCATGGAACGCCGGCCGCCGCGCTTCACCGGCGAGTAGCCGCCGGGAATGGCCGAAACCCTGTCTGTCCGCGCGCTGCCGCGCGCCGTCGGGGGACTCCCCCACGCCATCATTCGCCGCTGGAGTGCGGCCGAATGACAGCGTTCCCCCTGGTGCTCGCGGTCGACCAGGGCACCACCGGCACCACCTGCCTGCTGGTCACGCCCGGCGGCGAGGTGCACCGCCGCGCCTACCGCGAGGTGCCGGTGCGCTACCCGCGCAGTGGCTGGGTGGAGCAGGACGCGCTCGACCTGGAGCGCTCGGTGCTGGAGGCCTGCCGCGAGCTGCTCGACGGCGGCGGCGACGATCCCGCGCCCGCGGCCATCGGCATCACCAACCAGCGCGAGACGGTGGTGGTGTTCGAGCGTTCCACCCTGCAGCCCGTGGCGCCGGCCATCGTCTGGCAGTGCCGGCGCAGCGCGGAGATATGTGCCGCGCACCGCGCCGCGGGGGAGGAGGACGCGGTGCGCCGCCGCACCGGGCTGCTCCTCGATCCCTATTTCAGCGCCACCAAGATCGAGTGGCTGCTGCGCGAGGATGCCTCGCTGCGCGCTCGCGCCGAGCGCGGCGAGCTCTGCGCCGCCACCGTCGACGCCTGGCTGATCGCGCGGCTCACCGGCGGTACCGCCGTGGCCACCGACGCCAGCAACGCCAGCCGCACTCTGCTCTACGACCTGCACACCGGCGACTTCAGCGAGGAGCTGTGCAGCGTCTTCGGCGTGCCGCGCGCCATGCTGCCCGAGGTGCGCGACAGCGCAGGGCGCTTCGGGGTCACCGACCCGCAGCGCTTCCTGGGCCGCCGCATCGCCATCAGCGGCGTGGCCGGCGACCAGCAGGCGGCTCTCTTCGGCCAGGCCTGCACCAGCACCGGGATGAGCAAGAACACCTACGGCACCGGCTCGTTCGTTCTGGTCAACGCGGGCAGCAACGCGGTGGACCCGGGACACGGGCTGCTGACCACGGTGGCCTGGCGCATCGGCGGGCGCGACACCTTTGCCCTGGAGGGCAGCATCTTCGTCACCGGCGCGGGCATCAAGTGGCTGCGCGACGGGTTGGGGCTGATCGGCGAGTCGTCCGAGGCGGGGCCGATCTTCGACTCCGTGCCCGACGCGGGCGGCTGCTTCTTCGTGCCCGCCTTCGCGGGGCTGGGCGCGCCCTACTGGGATCCCGGCGCCCGCGGTGCGCTCGTCGGGCTCAGCGCGGGCACCACCAGGGGCCAGGTCGTCCGCGCCGTGGTCGAGGCCATGGCCTATCGCACCCGCGACGTCGTCGAGGCCATGGAGCAATCCGCCGGCATCGCCTTCGACGAGCTGCGCGTCGACGGCGGGGCCAGCGTGATGGACGGGATGTGCCAGTTCCAGGCCGACCTGCTGGGCATCCCCGTGGCCCGGGCGCAGTCGGCGGAGACCACCGCGCTCGGGGCGGCCTGGCTGGCCGGGGTGGGGGAGGGGCTGCTCGACGGTCCCGACGCCGTGGCCGCGGCCTGGCGCCCCGGCCGTCGCTTCGAGCCGCGGCACCCCGGGCAGCGCCCGGTCGAGCCGTACCAGGCCTGGCTGGACGCCGTCGCCCGCGTGCGGAGCAGCGAGGACCGCTAAGCGCAAGGCCTCCGGCGGGAGCCGTTCACGGTCGGCTCCCGCCGGGGCGGCGGACCCCTCCAGCGGTCTGCCCCCCGGCACCGCTGACCTTCCAGAAATGAAAAGGCCAGGGGCTTGTGACCCCCGGCCTTTCCAAGGAAGGGAATGAGCTTCAAGTTCGGGGTCGCGGCGACGTTCGCCTTGACGCCTCGTACTCTACCGCCGCCCCTGTGAACGCGCTGTTCAGAGTCCGTGAATTGATGTTAAACAGCCCGGACCGCTTCAGCCGGACCTGGGCGGGGCGGCGCGGGGTATCCTCGCAGCGCTTCGCCCTATGCCTCAACGCCATCCACTCCTCTATGACGTCGAGCGCTGGAGGCACTGGCGCCTGCGGCTGCTCCTGCTGGCCGCCGTCTGCCTGCTGCCGGCGGTGGTCATCGGCACCAAGGGCTCCCAGGGGGGGCTCATCCAGTTCTACATGCTGGTGTCGGCCTTCCTCTTCGCCCTGGCCTTCGCCTTCTGGCTCAAGGCGCGCTTCAGCTGGGCGCGGGTCGAGGACGACGCCCTGGTCATCCGGGTCGCCCTGAGCGGCAAGCAGCGCATCCCGCTGGAGCAGATGCGCCGCGCCAAGCTGGCCCGGCTGCGCTCGGTGTTCGACCGCCCCGAGAAGCAGCGCCTGCTGCCCCGCCCCCGCGAGCGCTGGCTGGACACCGAGACCCTGCTGGTGCGGCTCGACGAGGACGGCATCGACCTGGTCCGCCTGCGCCGCCTGCTCGGCGCGCGCTGCCTGATCGGCCGCGAGCTGGTGCTGCCGGTGGTGGGCGGCCCGCAGCTGCTCGGCGACATCCAATCCCGCCTGGCGCCCCTGCCGGCGGCCACGGGCGGGGGCGGGCGGCGGAGGAAGCGGCGGTGAGCGTCGCCGGCGCACCGGACGCACCCGGCGCGGCCGCGGAGGAGCGGGCGGAGCCCTCGATCCGGCGCGGCCCGCTACCGCTCGGCCCGGTGCCGCGCCCCGGCGCGCGTGCCTTTCTCGAGCTGGACCGCTTCGACCTCATCTGGCTGGTGGCGCTGGTGGCCGTGGCCTTCGTGGTCCGGGTGGCCAGCCCCATCTACCTCGACTTCCTCAGCTCCTCGTCGACGCACAGGGGCGTGACCACCTGGGGCGCCGGCTACCCGCTCAACAACGACGGCTGCCAGCCCGACGTGCCGGTGGGTCCCAACCACAAGCCGGTCAAGGTCTGCGGCTTCGTCTTCGACGAGGTGTACTTCCCCGTCGACGCCGCCAACGACATCGCCGGCAAGGACTACTTCGACCCCGAGCCGCCGCTCTCCAAGCTGCTCATGGCGCCGCCCATCGCGCTCAAGGGATTCAACTCGGGCACCTGGCGCAGCAGCACGGTGGTGGCCGGCAGCCTGCTGGTCGGCCTTGTCTTCCTCATCGCCCGGCGGTTGCGACGGCGCGACCGCTTCTTTGCCGTGGTCGCCGCGGGCTTCGTCTGCTTCGACGGCCTGGCCTTCGTGGAGTCGCGCACGGGCGTCATCGACAGCATCGCCATCATGTTCGCCGCGCTGCTCTGGTACGCGTTCCTGCTGCACTGGCAGGCGCGCACCCGACGGCAGTGGACGGCGACGCTCTACTTCATGGCGCTCTGCGCCGGGCTCGCCTTCGGCGCCAAGCTCACCGCGCTGGCGCCGCTGGTGGTCGCCGTGGCCCTCCTCGCCGGTCGCTTCCTGGAACCGGTGGCCATGGACCTCTTCCCCTCGCTGCGCAGGATCCGCGGTGGCACCGGCGGCGCGGGCGAGGGGGTGATGTGGCGCGACGCCGCGGGCGGCGGGCGCGCGGTGCTGCACTACGGGTTCGCGGCGGTCATCGCCGTCTCGCTCTTCAGCGCCACCTTCTCGCGCTACCTGACCATCCCGCACACCACCGTCTACCACTTCGACGGCTGCACCCAGGAATCGGGACTCACGGTGGCGGACACGGGCCGTCTCGACGTGCCGCGCTTCCACATGGTGGGACCGTCCTCGGGTGTGCAGGCCGTCGGCGCCACGGTGCGCGGCATCGGGAACGTGCTGGTCACCGCCGAGCGCAACATCATCGAGGTGACCATGGCCGGCCTGCAGTACCACGCCGCGGAGTGCCACGGGCATCCCTACGCGTCGGACTGGTACACCTGGCCGGTCGCCTACCACCCGGTGCTCTTCTACGCCGACTACAAGGACTACAAGACGGCCGCCGGCGTCGACGAGCGCGGCTGGATCACCGACATGGGCAATCCCGCGCTGTGGTGGATGGCCATCCCCGCATTGCTCTTCTGCCTCTGGAAGGCGATGGGCGGACGCGGCGCGGCCCAGCTCACCGTGGCCACTGCGGGCGTGATCGCCCTGGGCACCTTCTATCTCGCCGCCTACGGCTTCAACCACCCCCACCTGCGCTTCATCGGCATCCCCATCCTGCTCGGCGCGCTGTGGTACGCGCTGCGGCGATGGTGGCCGGCCGTGCTCGCCGGGCTGGGCATGCTGGCGCTGGCCGAGATGATCGCCCAGTACCACGCGGCGCCGCGCTACGACCTGGTGCGCGTCAGCGTCGGGCTGGGCTTCAAGGCCGCCTTCGCCGCCATGATCGTCTTCGGCGCGCTGCTGGTGCTCAACGCGGTGGTGTCGCGCCGCTTCGTGCCCAGCTTCATCCTGCTCGGCTACCTGGCCGCCTGGCTGATGTGGGAGCACGGCAACGAGCGCCGCGTGCTTTTCTACTATCACATGCTGGGCGCGCTGCTCTTCATGGCGCTGGCGCTGGCCTACGCGCTCACCGCATTGCGCCGCGTCGAGGCGCGCTGGGGTGACCGGCGCATCCCCGTCGGCGCGCTCAGCTACGCCGCGGTGGCGCTGGTTCTGGCCGCCTTTGTCTTCTTCTATCCGATGTGGACCGGTGCGCCGCAGACGGGGTCGGACTTCAACACCCGTATGTGGCTGAGCTCCTGGCAGTGACCGCCGGCGCGGCGCTGTACTGGCTGCTGACGGCGATCGCCGGCGGCCTGGTCGCAGCCACCGTGCGCGCGGCCATGACGGTCGAGGAACGCGTCGCCCTGGCCATCGTCACCGGCGTGCTCGGCGGCGCGCTGAGCGCGCTCGGCTTCACCACGGTGGCGGGGATGCGCACCGTCACCGTGCTGGCCGGTCCCGCGCTGGTGGCGGCGCTCGCCGGCACGGGTCTGTACGTGGCCGGCGACGGATTGCGCGCCTGGCGGCAGTCGATCGCCGATGTGCCCGCGCGCTGGCGCTCGCGCGAGCTGGTCTGGGTGACGGTTGTGACGGTGGCCGCGGTGATCGGCTTCTCGGTGCTCTTCGCGCACACGCTGTTCACCACCCAGGACGGGGCCATCCAGTCCAACTTCGCCACGGTGTGGGCGGACTGGTCGATGCATGCCACCACGGCGAGCAACTTCGCGCTCGGCCACAACCTGCCGCCCACCAACCCGGTGTTCAGCGGCACGCCGCTGCTCTACCCGTTCCTGCCCGACTTCCAGTCGGGCATGCTGCTCACCCTGGGCAACGGCGTGGCCGGCGCGCTGGCCATTCCCAGCGCGCTGATGTGCGTGGCCATCACCCTGCTGGTGGTGTCGCTGGGGCGGCGCCTGGCGGGATCGATCGCGGTCGGCGTGCTGGCCATGTCGATCTGCATGCTCGGCGGCGGCCTCGGCTTCGAGGGGCTGTACTGGGACGCCTGCAACCCGCACGGCACCGCCGCGCAGGCTTCACAGTGCGCGCCGTCGCGGTTCCTCAGCGACCCCGTCGGTGCCATCGGCACCGCGGCGCACACCGTCGCCGCCGTTCCCGGCGCCGTCGCCGCGCAGCCGCGTCCCTACGACGCGCTCGAGGCGCAGCAGGGATCGGCGCCGCTCGACAACGTGCAGTGGTACACGCCGATGCTGGCCTGGTGGCTGCCGCAGCGGCCCTTCCTCTTCGGCTTCGCCGCGGTGCTCTGCGTCTTCCTGCTCATCGTGGCCACGCGCGGCGATCCGCGTAGGCAGTGGGCAGGATTCGTGGTCGCAGGGGTTCTTTTCGGCCTGCTGCCGCTGGTGCACGTGCACTCGTTCATCGCCCTGCTGCTGGTGCTGCCCTTCTTCGCCGTGCTCTGGCGGCGCACCGAATGGGTGGCCCTCACGGTGCTCATGCTGGTGCTGGCCACGCCGCGCCTGGTGCAGCTCGCCCACGGTGAGCACGGCGCGGTGGCGCTGGGCAACAACTTCCCCTGGCTGGAGCCTGGCTGGATGTCGGGCGCCGTGCCCTCCGGCGCGTCGCTGCACGCCGAGGGCATCCATCTCTCCTCGGTGGCCTCGGGCATCGGCGGCGGCCTGCGCGCGCTGGTGACACCGCAGTGGTGGGGCTTCTGGGTGGTCAACTGCGGCATCGTGCTGCCGGTCATGGCCGTCGCCGGGCTCGCCGCGCTGTCGCGGTTTGCGCCCCCGGAGACCGGCGTGCACCGGCTCGCCAAGCGACTCACCGCGCTGGTGCCCGCCGACCTGCTGCGCTTCTGCCTGCCCTTCCTGCTCATCTTCGCCATCTGCAACGTCGTCGTCTTCCAGTCCTGGGACTGGGACAACACCAAGCTCTTCGCCTACTGGTACTTCGGCGCCGCGCTGCTGCTCTCCGGCCTGGTGGTGCGCGCCTGGCGTAGCGGTGCGTGGTGGGCCGCGCTGGGCACGCTGGCCTATGCGAGCGTCATCATGACCGGCGCCGTGGTCATGCTCCGCTTCCTGCCCTGGACGCCCGCGGAGGGCACCACGTCCGGTCCCTACGCGTGGGAACCGGTCGGCCCCTACGTGTGGGCGTCGGCCGACGACCGCTCGCTCGCCGACCAGGTGATTGCGCGCATCGAGCCCGACGCCACCATCCTCACCATGGGCCGCCACAACGACCCGCTGATGACGCTCGCCGGCCGCCGCACCCTGGTGGGCTACACGGGATGGCTGTGGAGCTACGGCATCGACTACCGCGCCCGCCAGGTCGACGTCGCCGCCATCTACCAGGGCTGCCCCGGCACGCAGACGCAGTGTGCCGCCACCGAGCTGCTGCGCCACGACGGCATCTCGTACGTCGAGATCCCCGCCTCGTCGTACGCGCAGCAGTACCCGCAGGGCAACCTGCAGTGGTGGTCGAGCACCTTCCGCGTCGTGGCCCGCGCGGGTGACGACACCGTCTACGACGTGCGGTCGGCGCCCTGATGCCGTCGCCCGTCGTCGACGCCCACGTCCACGTCCTGCCCGACCGGGTTCGTGACAACCTCGCCCAGATCTGCGCGGCCGACCCCTGGTTCGGCGCCTGCCACGCCGGGCCCCGCGCCGCCGTCGCCTCCGCGGAGGACCTGGTGGCGGCGATGGACGAGGCCGGCGTCGACCGCGCCGTGTGCTTCACCTGGCCCTTCGCCGATCCCGCGCTTTGCGCGGAGGGCAACGACTACCTGGCCGGCGCTGTGTCGCGCTTTCCCGACCGGCTGGTCGGCTTCGGCTGCGTGCAGCCGGCCGATCCCGGCGCGGCGCGCGAGGTGGCGCGCTGCGCGTCGCTGGGCCTGCGCGGACTCGGGGAGCTGAATGCCGATGCGCAGGGCTGGTCGCTCGAGGACGACGCGGTGCTGGCGCCGCTGGTCGCCGCGTGCGTCGAGGTCGGCTTCCCCTGGACGCTGCACTGCAGCGAGCCGGTCGGTCACCTGTATCCGGGCAAGGGCACGGCCACCCCGGACCGCGTTGCCGCGCTGGCCTCGCGCTACACCGAGCTGCGCATCATCGGCGCGCATCTCGGCGGCGGGCTGCCTTTCTATGCGCACATGCCGGAGATCCGCGAGCTGTGCCGCACCAACCTGTGGTTCGACACGGCCGCGGCGCCGTTCCTCTACGACAGCGCGGCCTACCGCACCGTCATCGACCTGGCCGGCGCCGACCGCCTGCTCTTCGGCAGCGACCATCCGCTGCTGCGCGCGCCGCGCTACCTGTCGGCGTTCGAGTCGCTGGGGCTGTCCGAATCGGAGCGCGGCGCGGTGCTGGGCGGTAACGCGGCGTTGCTGCTGGGGTTGTAGGCGCGCGAACGATGTCCGACGGTCTCTACATCCCCGACGGCGACGTGTTCGTGCCCACCGCGCACACGCGCGGACCCTGGGATCCGCTCGCGCAGCACGGCGGTGCGCCCGCGGCGCTGCTGGCGCGCTGCATCGAGCAGGTCGAGGCGCCGCTGCCCATGGAGATCGCGCGCATCACCGTCGAGCTGATGCGGCCCGTGCCCGTCGCGGAACCGGTCACGGTGCGGACGCGCATCGTGCGGCCGGGCAAGAAGGTGCAGGTGGTCGAGGCAGTGATGGCCACGCGCGACGGCACCGAGCTGTGCCGCGCGCAGGCGCTGCGCATCCGCCGCGAGTCGTTCGACCTCGACACCGCGGGCGTGGCGGTGGTCGAGCAACCGCCACCACCGGAGTCGGGGCGGCGCGAGCTGGGCATCGGCGGCGAGGAGGCGTTCGCCGTCACCGGTGTCGAACTGCGCTTCGTGAGCGGCATCTTCATGGAGTTCGGCGCGGCGACGGTGTGGATCCGCCTGCTGCAGCCGGTCATCGCCGGCGAGGAACCGTCGGGAGTGCAGCGCGCCTGCGCGGCGGCGGACTTCGGCAACGGCGTCAGCTCGATCTACGAGTGGGGACGCACGGTGTTCATCAACCCCGACCTCACCGTGCACCTCGGGCGCATGCCGGTGGGGGAGTGGATCTGCCTGGAGGCGGTGACCCATCCCGGCACGCACGGACGCGCACTGGCGGAGAGCCGGCTGTTCGACGTGCAGGGATGGGTCGGACGGTCGCTGCAGTCGTTGCTGGTCGAGCCCCTGTAGCGACTACCGCTTGCGGGCCTTGCCGCCCTGGAAGAGCTCCCGCCAGCTGTCCTCGGACACCTCGACACCGCATCGCCGCGCGGCCGCCTTGATCCGGCGCCAGGCTTCGTCGCGCTCGGCGTCGCTGACGCCTTCGACCTGGTCGAAGCGCGCGATGGCGTTGCGCACGTGGCGCTCGTCGTTCAGCGGCTCCTTGCGCTCGCGGGGGAAGGCGAAGGCGCTGTCGGGCAGGCGGTTCTTCTCTGCCGTGGTCATGCCCGGGCTGCGCTGCGGCATCCTGGCGCCCTGCGCCCGGGCGCTCTGCGTCTCGCGGGCCTTGGCGATGTTCCGGCGGGCGGCCTGCTTCTGCTTCGTGGTTGCCATGGTCGCAACCTCCGTGGCGTGGGCTGGCTTCTCCTCCATGATAGCGGTACTATCACCTGGGGCAACGCATCAAACAGAAGGAGCCAGGCTGACCATGCAGCGCCAGCTCCACCGCGTCGGCGAGAGGGTCTCCGGCCGCTTCCGCGCCCTCGACCGCCGCCTCCACATCGACCACCACGGCCGGAGCGAGTGGATCTGGGCCGTGCCCATCCTCAGCTTCGCCGGCTCCTTCGTGCTCGTCGCCCTGGTCGGCGCCATCACCGCCGGCGTCTCGCCCAGCCTCTACGTCCCCATGGGCCTGATCATCGCCGCCGCCACCGCGGGCATGTCGATCGCCTACATGACCCCCGAGCCCGACGCCCCCGGCGACCCCGGCGACGACGACGGCGGCCAGCACGAACGCCCCCCGCACCCGCCTCCCTCCCCGCCGCGCCAGGGCTGGGCCCACTGGCTGCGCGACTGGCGCGAGCGCGACACCGAATTGCCCGAAGAACCTCCCGCCCCGCCTCGGCGCGTCGATCCCGAGCGCGACCGCGAGCGGACTCCGACCCCGCGCTGAGCCGACTGCATCAGGGAGAGGCTTCGGCTTCGAGTGCCACCAGCTCGGCGAGGAGCGTCTCCGTCCGCCAGACCGGACAGCCGCAGCCGAAGAAATCCCTATCCTCGGTCCAGATCGCACCGCCGAGCAGCATGGCGACCGCGACGCTGGGCCAGTCGTCGGCGTCGGCGGGGATGCGCCGCAGAGCGACGTGCTGGAGTGACGCGTAGACGCTGCCGGGAACGGTCTGCACGCAGGTGCCCAGCAGGTCGAGTGCAGCGTCGATCAACAGGTCAACGGCATCCGCGGTCAAGCCACTCCGTCGCTTCAACTCGGCGCGACGGACGTGGAGGCGTCGTTGCGCCTCGCCGGCCGCGTGCTCGGCCACGACGAACGTCGGAGCGTCAGCGCCGAGGATGCGTCGTCCTCGCTTGCGCAGCAGCTCGCCCGCCAGTGCGCAGGCGTCGACGACGATGATCAATCGATGGCGGCCTCGTTCTCCTCATCGGTGCTGATGTCGATCAGCTTGGCCAGATCGTCTTCGCTGAGATGGCCCTCGGCAATGACACTCTGGACAGACTTCTCTAGCCGCTTCAGCGCGCGCTGCCGCTCGGTGGGGTCCGGCTTGACCGGGATGAAGAAGCCGAGCAGGTGGCCGTGGCGCTCGATGGCGACCGGCTCCGAGCCGGCCAGGAAGGCCGACGCGTTGTCGCGGAACTCGCGCACGCCGATGTGCTTCACGTCGCCTGTCTCTCCATAGACCAATGTGGCTACAAAGACGCCATAAGATGGCCACAATAGCACGTCCCGTCTGCCGATACGATGGCGGCCTGATGAACCCGCGCGGCCTCCACATCCAGTGCCGGGACGAGCCCGGCGTGCTGCACCGCCTCACCGGCGACATCGCCGCCGCGCAGGCCAACGTGGTCACCGTCGAGACGGGCGCCCGCCACGACGGCGTGGCCAACCTCTACTTCGAGCTCGACGGGCCCGACATCGACGCCATCGCCGCCCACCTGCGCGAGCAGCCCTACGTGATCGCCTGCAGCGAGCCGCGGCCCTTCGACCGCATCTTCGGCTCGCGCCTCATCGTCATCGGCGGCGGGGCGCAGGTCGCCGCGGTGGCCAGTGGCGCGGTGCAGGAGGCCGACCGGCACAACATCCGCGGTGAGCGCATCAGCGTCGACACCATCCCGCTGGTCGGCGAGAGCGAGATCGCCGAGGCGGTGCGCGCGGTGCCCCGGCTGCCGCGCGCCCGGGCCCTGGTGCTGGCCGGGAGCCTGATGGGCGGCGAGATCGCCGACGCGGTGCGCGAGGTGCGCGCCCAGGGCATCCCGGTCATCTCGCTCAACCAGGTGGGCTCGGTGACCGAGGCGGCCGACCTGGTGGTCAGCGACCCGCTGCAGGCGGGGGTCATGGCGGTCATGGCCATCGCCCGGACCGCCCGCTTCGACCTCGACCGGGTGCGGGGCCAGTCGTTCTGAGCGCAGGCCCGCCGCCCGTCACCCTGGACGCCGCGGAGCGCCGCCGCTGGCTGGCTCACCTGGAGGCCATGGCGGAGGCCGTCGACCTGGCCGTGCGCGACCTGCTCGGCACCGAAAGCGGCCGCGAGGCGCTCGACATCGGCGCCGGGGGCGACCGCACCGCCATGGTCGACCGCGTCGCTGAGGACGTGGTCATCGCCCACTGCGAGCGCCTCGCCGCCGAGGGGGCGCGCTTCCTGCTGCGCAGCGAGGAGCTGGGCGACCGCGAGTTCGGCGCCGCCTCACCGCTGCTCGTCGTCGATCCTGTCGACGGCAGCATCAACGCCAAGCAGGGGCTGCCCTACCACTGCACCTCGCTCGCCCTGCTGGAGGGCGCGACCTTCGCCGACACCAGCGTCGGCGTGGTGCGCAACCTGGCGGGCCGCGGGGTCTACACGGCGATCCGCGGCCAGGGCGTGTGGCGCGACGGGGAGCCGCTGCGGCCGCTCAGCGTCGGGCTGGCCGAGGGCGGCCGCGTACCGGTGCTGGTCATGGAGGCGGTGCTCAGCCCACCGATGATCGTGCGCCAGGCGCGCCTCATCGAGCGCTGCGGGCGGGTGCGGCTGCTCGGTGCTGCGGCGCTCAGCCTCTGCCAGGCGGCCGCCGGGGCGGCCTCGGCGCTGGTGGCGCCCGGCGGGCTGCGGTCCTTCGACTGCGCGGCGGGGCTGCTCGTGCTCGAGGAGGCGGGCGCGCTGGTCACCGACCTGGAGGGCAAACCGGTCGGCGGGATGGCCGCCGACTTCGCCTCGCGGCTGCGACTGGTGGCCTCGCAGGACCCAGAGGTGCATCAAACCGTTCTGTCGCTGCTCGACTGACACAGAGCCGCTACACGCGGTACGACGCCACTCACGCTCACAGTTGCGTCCGTCATGGTTCCGTCACGGTTCCGTTTCCGGCGCGTTACTGGATCGCCAGATCAAACGCGGGGTCAAATGCGGCACACTGTCGCCCGGGCGGAGAGCCCGGCGCCCGCCAGCCGGTTCTTCGCCTATTTCTTTGTCTACGAGAGCCGCCGGCCGCGACCACCGCGCCGGCGGCTCTTTCTCGTTTCCGGCGTCCGGCGCATTCAAGCGGCTGGCCTCGCCGCCAGGCCGCCGTTACACACCCGTTCGTTTTCGTCGTCGTCGCAACAGGCGTGAACGGCACGGGGCCGGAGATGATGGCCGCGTGATGCCCGAAGGGGGCCCGCACGTGCGCCACCGACCCAGGCGGGAAGCGTCGCCGGCCTCGATACCGACTCCCCCTGCTGCTGCGACACGCAGAGACCGCGGCCCGCGCCGGCCTGGCAGCGCGCCCTGGCTCGACATCCTCGCGCTCATCACCCGGCGGATCACCTCGGCGCAGAGCACTGGGCAGGCCGCCGGGGACATGGTCGAGCTGCTCGCCCAGGCCTTCGACCTGGAGTGCGTCGCCTACTTCGAGCTGCCGCCGCACGAGACCGTGCTGCGACCCCTGCACGGCGCCGGCAACCACCACGACGCCCGCCACCAGGGCCACGTCGAGTGGCCGGTGGACCGCGGCGTGCTCGGACTGGCGGTGCGCCAGCAGCGCACCGTGCTGGTCGAGGACACCACCAGGCACCCCGTGTACGTCGCCCACTTCCCCGACACGCGCTCGGAGCTGGTGGTGCCGGTGCTCGACAGCGACCGCGTCGTCGGCGTGCTCGACATCCAGTCGCGGCGGCCCGACTACTTCTCGCCCGTCGCCGTCGACGTCGTCGAGGCCATCGCCGCGCAGTTCATGGTGGCCCGGCGGGCCATCGAGCTGCGTTTGCGCCAGGAACGGCAGATACGGGAGCAGGAGGTGGTGCAGCGCGTGGCCATGGAGATCCTGGCCATGCGTCCCTGGGAGGAGACGCTGCTCTACGCCACCCGCCAGCTCCGCGTGCTCTGCAACGCCGACGGCGCCGGCCTCTACCTGATGGAGCCCGACGGCGAGCACCTGCGCTGCGTCATCAACGACCGCATGGCGCCCGACCCCACCGGCCAGCGGCTGCGGGTCGGCGTGGGCATGGCCGGTCGTGTCGCCGCCTCCGGCGCCTCGATGACGGTGCGCGACTACGCGACCTGGGAGGGTCGCGCGCCGCAGTACGAGGCGGTGCCCTGGCACTCGGTCGCCGCGGTGCCGCTGCGCTACGGCGACGCGGTCATCGGCGTCATCGACGTGGTCTCGGTCGACCCCGCGCGGGCCTTCGGCGCCGACGAGCTGCGCATCCTCGAGCTGCTCGCCGCGCCCTCCGCGCTGGCCATCAGCAACGCCCGCCGCCACGAGGAGCACACCGGTGACCTGGTCCGCGTCGGCCAGGTGGCCCGCGAGCTGAGCGGCACCACCGAGCCCGCCGAGTTGCGCACCACCATCTGCAATGCGGCGCGCGAGCTGACCGGCTGCGACATCGCCGTGCTCTTCGAGCCCGACGGCGAGGGCGGGCTGGTCTCGGTGGCCCTGGCCGGCTTCGAAGCGGCCTCGGTGCTCACCGTCGCGGCCGGCGAGGACGCCGTCAGCCTGCGCGCCTTCGAGACCGGCGAGCGCGCCTTCGTGTCCGACCAGGACCCGCTCGCCGCGGGCCGGCCGCTGATCTCCCGGGTCACCGGCGCCCGCGCCGTGCTGGCCCAACCCGTGATGCGCGACGGCGTCTCGGTCGGCGTGCTGACCATCGCCTGGACCCGCCCCGTCGCCGAGGTGTCCGAGCGGGCCGCCTCGCTGCTCGGCGTCCTGGCCGGCGACGCCGCCGTGGCCATGGAGCGCGCCGACCTCTTCGCCCGGCTCGACGCCATGGCCCGCAGCGACGCCCTCACCGGCGCCGCCAACCGCCGCTCCTGGGACGACGAGATCCCCCGCTACCTGGCCCGCGCCCGCCGCGACGGCGAGCCCCTCTGCGTGGCCATGCTCGACCTCGACCACTTCAAGACCTTCAACGACATCCAGGGACACCAGCGCGGCGACCTGCTGCTCCGCCAGGTGGTGGAGAGCTGGAGCCGCGAGCTGCGCGAGGTCGACTTCCTGGCCCGCTACGGCGGCGAGGAGTTCGCCATCGCCCTGCCCGCCTGCGCGCTGGAGGATGCCCTGACCATCGTCGATCGCCTGCGCGCGGCGACACCGAGCGGCCAGACCTGCTCCGCCGGCGTGGCCTGCTGGGACGGCGAGGAGAGCAGCGACGGGCTGGTCGCCCGCGCCGACGCGGCGCTGTACCAGGCCAAGGTGGCCGGGCGCGACCGCTCGGTGGCCGCCGTGCCCGCCTCGGGCGTGACCCACGGGCAGGGTGCGGTGAGCGGCGAGATGGCGGGCTGGACGCGCTGGATCGGCATGGTGCCGCGCTTGCTGGCGGAGCGCTGCATCGAGTCCGTGTACCAGCCGGTGGTGCACATGGCCACGGGCGACGTGCGCGGCTACGAGGCCCTGGCCCGCCCGTCGGGCGCGACCGAGCTGACCAGCGTCGACGGCCTCTTCGCCGCGGCGCAGTACCGCGGCCTGACCCGCGACCTCGACTGGATCTGCCGCCGCGCCGCCGTCGAGGGTGCCGGTTGCGTGCCGCCGGGCATGCCGCTGTTCGTCAACGTCAGCGTCTCCGCACTGCTCGACCCGCTGCACGACGTCGACCAGATGATGCTGCTGCTCGAATACGCCGGCCGCTCGCCGCGCGACGTGGTGCTGGAGATCACCGAGCGCGAGGCGGTGCCGGACATGGAACGCTTCGCCACCGTGCTCGCCGCGCATCGCGAGCAGGGCTTCCGCTTCGCCATCGACGACGTCGGCGAGGGGCACTCGACACTCGAGGTGCTCGCCGTCGCCGCGCCCGAATTCATCAAGGTGGCGCGCGGGCTGATGGTCGCCGCCGGGGATTCCGGCGCGCGCTCGGCGATCCGCGCCCTGGTGGCCTTCGCGCGGTCGAGCGGCGCGGAGGTGATCGCCGAGGGCATCGAGACCGAGGCGGAGCGGGTGCTGATGATGTCGCTCGGCGTCGAGCTGGGCCAGGGCTTCGCCCTCGGCGAGCCGCACGAGCTGGGGGACAACCTGCTGACGCTGCCCGTCGCGGGCTGAGGGCGGGCGCCGGGCGGAGTCGCGGTCCGCCGGCGCCACGCGTTGGGCTGCATCCCCCTCACCGGAGCGCCCAGTGGGCTCTTTGCAGGTGATGAGACGCGCGGATGTGGCGAAAGGTTCCGATGGGGTGCGGCTATGGGAGTTTGGGGAGGAGCGGAGTCGCGGTCGGGCTCGGTTGAGGCGAGGGCGTGGGCGTGGAAGACGGTTGAAGTTGCAGCAGGGTGAACGACGTCGTGGCCGAGACGCCGTCCCAGGTGGCTGAGGCCGAGTAGGTGCCCTGGTTCAGGCGGCGGTACTGGGTGTGCCATGTGCAGACCACAGATTCGGACTGGCCTGGGGTGAAGCCGTCGGTGACGATCGCGTAGCTGGACCCCGGTCGCGACGGGAACACGCTGCCGTTTGCCATTGGGAGCGGTCGCGCCGGCCGTACGGCGGTCGGCGACGGTGGCGGCCAATCGGTCTCCGGGCACAGCCTCCACAACGTCCCCTGCTGGTCCTGCACCGAGACCGACGACCAGCCTGGCTGCGCGCAGGTCACGTGGCCGCGGTTGGTGATGCTGGCCGCGACGGTCACCACGTCGCTCATCCCGTACACGCTGTGGTCGGTGCTCACCGCCACGGCGAGGTCATGCGCTGCGCACGGCGCGAGGAACGGCTGCGCCGCACCCACACTGTTCCCGTTGGTGTCGCCCCTGCTGTATCCCGGTCCTCCGTCGCCGTACGTCCTTTGAGCGCCGAACTGGCCCAACGCGGTGCTGGGCGACGGCTGCACCCGCGCCCCGCGCGGCACGAGCTGGATCCCCACTACCGACACCGCGCCGAGCGCCGCCGCAGCGAGCAACGCGCCACCGATCCACGCGCGCTGCCGCAGTTGTCCCCGCCGCTCCACGCGTGACTGCACGCGTCGCAGCACGCCGACCGTCGAGGGCGCGCGCACGTCGAGGGCGTCGTAGGCGTGGTGCACGCGCTCGCGCAGCAGCAGCTCCTGGGCGTCCATCTCGATCACTGCGCGTCCTCCTCGCCGAGCGTGCAGCGCAGGGCCGCGACGGCGCGGTGGATGCGCGACTTCACGGTGCCGACCGGACAGCCGAGGGTGGAGGCGACCTCCTCCAGGGGCAGGTCGAGATAGAAGCGCAGGGCGATCACCATGCGGTGCTCGTGAGTGAGGGAGCGCACGGCGCGGCGCAGCTCGGCGCCGTCGACGGGGTCGTTCCAGCGGGTGGGCACCTCGATGTCATCGCGGCGCAGCACGGAGAACCAGCGGCGGCGCCGCGTCGAGCGGCACTCGTTGGCGACGATGGCGAAGAACCACGGGCGCGCGTCCCCCCGGACGGTGCGCAGCTTGCGCCACGCCTTCACCGCTGCCTCCTGCACGACGTCCTCGGCCTCGGCCGCGTTGTCGAGCATGAGCAGGGCGAGACGGAAGCCCGGCTGGATCAGCGGGCCGATCACGGTGTCGAAGTCGAGGGCGGATGACCGGTCGCCCGCCTCGTCGATCGCCTCGGTTCCGATCACGCCCGGTGCGACGCCGTCAACCGCCCCGAAGGTTCCACCGAGGCCGAGATCCTGGCCCGCCACGGGCATCCTCCCTCTCCGACCGGCGCTGCGCCGTGTCGCTCGAAGAAGACACGTCCGGGGCCCCGCTCTTGCAACGGGCAACCTTCCGTGGCGGGGTGCCGAATCGCCACACTGGGGAGCCATGCTCAGCCCGTCGACGCTCGACATCGTCATGGTGTCCCTGGAGGGGCCCGACCAGTACAGCCAGGCCGGCGGCCTGGGCGTGCGTGCCCGCGAGCTCTGCCGCGCCACCGCGGCGCTGGGCTTCCGCACCACGCTCGTCTTCGTGGGCGACCCGCGGCGGCCCGCCGAGGAGACGGTCGACGGGGTGCGCCTGCTGCGCTGGGCGCAGGAGGTGTCGCGGCGGCATCCCGCCGGCGTCTACCAGGGCGAGGAGGAGAAGCTGGCGCTGCTCAACGCCTCGCTGCCCATGCACCTCGTCGACGCCGTGGTCGCGCCCGCCGCGGCCAAGGGCCGCGTGGTGGCGCTGCTCTTCGAGGAGTGGCAGACCGCGCAGGCCTGCATGCTCACCAGCGACCTGCTCTTCGCGCGCGGGCTGCGCGACCGCTGCGCGGTGCTCTGGAACGCCAACAACGTGTTCGGCTTCGACCGCGTCGACTGGGGACGGCTGGCCTACGTGAGCACCATCACCACCGTGAGCCGCTACATGAAGCACGTCATGTGGCAGCAGCACGTCGACCCCATGGTGATCTACAACGGCATCCCCGATTCGGCGCTGGCGCCCGTCGACGCCGCCGCGGTGAAGACCATCCGCGCCGCCGCGGCGACGCCCTGCCTGGCCTTCAAGATCGGCCGCTTCAGCCCGGACAAGCGCTGGCTGCAGGCGATCGAGGGCGTCGCCGAGCTGCGCGCGCGCGGCATGCCCGCGCGCCTGCTGATGCGCGGCGGCATCGAGCCGTACGGCGGCGAGGTGCTGGCCCAGGCGCGCCGCCTCGGTCTCGAGGTTGCCGCCTGGCAGCAGCCGGTGCAGGACGCCGCCGACGTCGCCGTGGCGCTGCAGCAGACCGAGGGTGCCGCCGTGGTCGACCTGCAGACCTTCCTCCCCGACGCCGTGGTGCCGCAGATCTACGCGGCGTCCACCGCAGTTCTGGCCAACTCTGGCCATGAGCCCTTCGGCCTGGTCGGGCTGGAGGCGATGGCGGCGGGTGGCCTGGCGCTGGTGGGCGCGACCGGCGAGGAGTACGCGCGCTCCTATGCCAACGCGGTGGTCGTCGAGTCGGACGACGGCGCGGAGATCGCCGGCGCGCTGCGCGGGCTGGTGGAGCGGCCGGAGCTGGCCCGGCGGCTGCGCGGCGCCGCCCGCCGCGACGCCGCCGAGTTCACCTGGCCGCTGATCATCGACGGCCTGCTGGAGCGGCTGCGCTTCGTCTGCGAGCACCAGGGCGTGCGACTGCCCGAGACGGCGGCGCCGAAGCCCGCGCGGCGGCAGCCCGCACAGCGCGCCACTTCTTAGCCAGCGCCGCTCTGCTCGCGTTGCCGTGCTTGCGCCGCTGGCGCGTGCGCGCGGTCGCCGCCGCGCCGGGTCGGGAGTCGCCATCCGGTAACGCGGTGGCGAAGACGGCGGGCGGGGGCCGCGTGGCGGGATAGGCTGCGCACCCGTGTCCCGGCCATTCCGTCTCATCCCGTTCGTCGTCGCCACCGCGGCCCTCACCGCCTGCGGATCGGGCGGTGGCTCCAGCAGCGGCGGCAGCGTCGCCGACCATCTCAGCGGCAAGCCCACCGCCACCCTGGTCAAGGACGCGCAGTCCTGGCTGCGCAGCGCCCACTACCACTTCCGCGGCGACATCGCCCAGGCCGGCACGGCCAGCGACCTGTCCGGCGTGCCGCAGGAGATGCTGTCCGCCCTGACCGGCTCGATCACCCTGACCGGCGAGGGCGACGTCGACGGCAGCAAGCACATCAGCGCCGAGGCCTTCGTGGTCGGCGTGCCGCAGCCCATCCACCTGGTGGAGTACGGCTGCAAGGGATACGCCTCGCTCGACGGCCACGCCTGGTTCACGGGCTCGCAGCCGCGCTGGCTCACCCGCATGGTGGCGCCCGGCTTCGACGACGGGCTCACTTCGCTGGCCTGGCACGACCTGGGGCCGACCACCCGCGGCAACGTGGCCGTGCACCACCTGCAGGCCACCATGACCGCGCTGGGCATGAGCGGCGCCGCGCCGCCGCCGGGGGCCACGCCGCCGCCGGGCTTCGACGTCAAGCCGACGACCATGGACATGTGGCTGCGCAGCAGCGACGGCTCGGTGCTGGAGATGCACGGCGACATCGATGCCACCGCCGACGTGCACGCCCTGGCCGCCTCCGGTCCGCCCGCGCTGCGGAACGCCTCCGGCACGTTGCACCAGACGCTGCACCAGACGGCCACCTTCTCCACGCAGCGCGGCTCCGTGCATGCCCCCGCCGCGACGCTGGGCAGCGATCCCGTGCCGGACAGCGTCTACAGCGGCTTCGGCAGCTTCGGCGTCGAGACCGACGACTGCGGCGACAACTGAGCCTTCCTCGCCTCAGCCGGACGGCGGTGTGGCCTGGCCCGCCGGTGGCGCGGGCAGGGTGATGACGAAGCGGGTGCCCTTGCCCACCTCGGACTCGACGTCGACGTGCCCGCCGTGCTCGCGGGCGATCTTGGCCACGATGGAGAGGCCGAGCCCGCTGCCTCCCTCGGCACGTGATCGGCTCTTGTCGACGCGGTAGAAGCGGTCGAAGACGTGCGGCAGCCCCTCGGGTGGGATGCCGATTCCGTCATCCCTGACCACAACCGCCACGTGTCCCGGTGGCGCAGCAGCGGCCTCGACCATGACGTGGCCCCCCGGGCGGTTGTAGCGGATGGCGTTCTCCACCAGGTTGGTGAGTGCGCGTCGCAGCGAGAGCTGGTCGCCGAAGGCCACCGCCGAACCCGGCACCGCGCTGCCCACCGAGATGCCGCGCTGCGCGGCCAGCGGCTCCATCTCGTCGACGACCGACTCGGCGAGCGAGGACAGCGCCACCATGGTGTGCGGCGGCGGCTGGTCGCGTTCGGCGAGGGCGAGCAGGTCCTCGACCAGCCTGCGCATGCGCGCAGTGGTGGCGGCGGCGGCCTCGGTGACCTCGCGGTAGTCGGCCTCGGTGGCATTGGGGTCGCTGCGCACCCCGTCGATGGTGAGCTGCAGGGCGGTGAGCGGCGTGCGCAGCTCGTGCGAGGCGTCGGCGACGAACTGGCGCTGCTGCACGAAGGCGGTGTCGAGGCGGTCGACCATGTCGTCGAAGGAGTCGGCGAGCTGCTTGAGCTCGTCGTCGGCGCCCTCCAACGCGATGCGCTCCTTGAGGTTGTGCGAGCCGATGCGCCGGGCCACCGCGGCCATGTCGGTGATCGGCCGCAGGGCGCGGTCGGCCGCGTACGAACCAATGGCCACGCCGCCCAGCGCCAGCGAGAAGAAGCCGAGGATGGAGAAGTAGCGCAGCCGCGCCAGCGTCGCCGACTGCGCCTCCTGCTCGGCCTCGGTGAGCACGCCCTGGGTGATGATGTAGCCGCCCGCGGGCCGGGGGACCTGCAGGTTGAACGGGACCGTGGTGAAGTGCGCCGCGAAGTTGACGAAGACCAGCAGCACCGCGGCCGCCGCGGAGAGCAGCGCCACGTAGTAGATGGTCAGGCGCACCCGCAGCGAGCTGGTGGCGCGCATCCCGGAGAGATGCCAGGACAGCCCGCTGCGCTGCGGCTGCGCCTGCGCCTTGGGCGGCGCGGGCGTCTCAGAGCCGGTAGCCACGGCCGACGATGGTCTGGATGTAGCCGCGTCCCTCGAAGCCGTCGTTGATCTTGCGGCGCAGCTTCATGATGTGGACGCGCACGGTGTTGGTGAAGGGATCGGCCTCGCTGTCCCAGACATGGTCGAGCAACTCCTCCTGCGAGACGATCTTCTCGGAGTGCCGCATCAGGTACTCGAGGACGCCGTACTCCTTGCGGTTGAGGGTGATGTCGACGCCGTTGCGGGTGACCCGCTGGGTGGCGGGGTCGAGGCGCAGGTCGCCGTACTCGAGCACCGGGCTGCGGGCGACGCGGTCGCGGCGGAAGACCGCGCGCAGCCGGGCCAGCAGCTCCTCGAGGTCGAAGGGCTTGGTCAGGTAGTCGTCGGCACCGGCGTCGAGGCCGACGATGCGGTCCTCCACCGCGGTGCGCGCGGTGACCATGAGGATGTAGCAGTTGGGCTGCGCGGTGCGGATCTCGCGGGCCACGGTCATGCCGTCGACGCCGGGCAGGTTGAGGTCGAGCAGCACGGCGTCGTAGTCGCAGGCGGCGGCGCTGTCGAGGGCCTGGTGGCCGTCCTCGGCGACGTCGACGGCGTACCCGTTGCGGCGCAGCGTGCGCGCCAGCGCGTCGGCGATGACGGGCTCGTCCTCGACCACGAGGAGGCGCATGTGCTGTGTCTGCTCCTCTGACTTGCTGACCTGCCCGGGGCGGTGGTTCGGCGCGGGCCACACTACACCGCACCCGGCGTGAACTGACCGTGAACAGGACCGTCACCGCATTCCTCGTTCCTGTTCATGAACTTCAGCCTACCCTCGGGATCGACGCGCCGCCTCTCGGGCGGCGGGGACCGGGCGGAGACCCCGTCGACGAGGAGGTCGAACGATCATGGCGCGCTTGTCCGCACCTGCCCCGCGGGGCTCGCAGCCGTTCACCCGGGCGCTCGGCGCGCTCGCCATCCCCGCCGCGGCGCTGCTGCTCGCCGGCTGCGGCGAGGCCGCCCCGACCGGTGGGGGCATCGGCGGCGGCGATGCGGTCACGGCTTCGCAGAGCGCGGCGCCCGTCGCGGCGGCGCCCAGCAGCACGCCCACCGCCACGGCGACCGCGGCGCCGACGCCGAAGCCCACGCCCGCGCCGACGCCGAGGCCCACGCCCGTGCCCACCAAGGCAGCCGCCAATCTCTGCGGCGCCCCGGCGAATCCCTGGAACTACACCTTCTGCTCGGGCTCGACGATCACCAGCCCGCCCTCCAGCTTCTGCGGCTACTTCGCCTGCATCGACAACTTCTGGAAGGGCACCGGCTACGTGATGGAGTGCCAGGACGGCAGGTACAGCAAGTCGGGCGGCCACAGCGGCTCCTGCTCGTACCACGGCGGCAACTGGCGCGCGCTGCTGCAGGGCTGAGCGCCGCGCCAGCAGCCACATCCCCCTGAGCTAGCATCGGTTTCATGGCGCCGCTGCACATCGCGCTGGTCTGGCACATGCACCAGCCCTACTACCGCGACGACGCCACCGGCCGCTTCATGCTCCCCTGGGCGCGGCTGCGCGCCAGCAAGGACTACGGCCGCATGACCCGGCTGGCCATGCGCCATCCCGACCTGCGCATCACCGTCAACTTCGTGCCCTCGCTGTTCGAGCAGCTGGCCGCCTACGCCGCCGGCGAGGGCGACGATCCCCATCGCGACCTCTGCCTGCGCCCCGCCGCCGACCTGACCGCGGCCGATCGCCGCTTCCTGGTCACCCTCACGCGCGGCACCGGCTTCCCCCATCGCGTGCGCCTCTTCGAGCCCTTCATGCGCCTGCTCGACCGGCTGCGCGCGGGCGATCCCGAGCAGGTCGCCGCCGAGCTGGGCCTCGACGAGCTGCGCGACCTGCAGGTGTGGTGGACGCTGGCCTGGATCGATCCCGGCGACATCGCCGCCGACCCCGACCTGCTCCGCCTCGCCGAGCGCGGGCGCGGCTTCGCCGAGGCGGACAAGGCGGTGGTCGACGAGCGGCAGATGGCCCTGCTTCGCGAGGTGATCCCGCTCTACCGGGAGGCGGTCGCCGCGGGGCGCATCGAGCCCATGACCACGCCGGCCTACCACCCCATCCTGCCGCTGCTCATCGACCCCGCCGGCGCCCGCGTGGCCCGTCCCGAGCTGCCCCTGCCCACCCGGCCCATGCACCGCCGCGACGACGCCGTCGAGCAGATCCGCACCGGGCTGCAGATCTTCCAGCACCACGCCGGCGTGCGCCCCGGCGGCATGTGGCCCGCGGAGTGCGCCATCAGCCCCGACGCGGCCGCGCTCATCGCCCATTCGGGGCTGCGCTGGGCCATCTCCGACGAGCACGTGCTGGCCGCCTCGCTGCAGAAGACGGTGCGCGGCGACGTGGAGTCCTCGACACGGCTCTACAGCCCCTGGCGCGACCGTTCCGGCCTGGCCATGGTCTTCCGCGACGCCGACCTGAGCAACCGCATCGGCTTCGACTACGGCGGCATGGCCACCCAGGACGCCGTCGACGACCTGGTCTGGCGGCTCGAGTACGTCGCCTCGCAGCAGCCGTCCGACCGCGCCTGGCTGGTGGTTCTGGCCTTGGATGGCGAGAACTGCTGGCAGCACTACGAGGAGGACGGCGATCCCTTCCTCGACGGGCTCTACGCACGGCTGACCAGCAACCAGCGGCTGCGCACCACCCACGTCGGCGCCTTCCTCGACGCGCATCCCGAGACGGTGCAGGCGCTGCCCCGGCTCTGGAGCGGCTCCTGGATCGACGCCGGCCTCACCACCTGGATCGGCGACGAGCAGCACAACCGCGCCTGGGACCTGCTGGCCACCGCGCGCGACGCCCTGGAGACGGCGGGCGGCCCCCACGCCCATCCCCGCGCCTACCGCGAGCTGCTCATCGCCGAGGGCAGCGACTGGTTCTGGTGGTTCGGCCGCCGCCACGACTCGGGCATCGACGCCGCCTGGGACGAGCTCTGGCGCCGCCACCTGCGCAACGCCTACGAGATGCTCCGCCTGCCCGTGCCGGCGGCGGTCGACAGGCCCATCCTCAGCGGCGCGCCGCCCCGCCGCGACCGGGCGCCGCGGCGGCCCATCTCGCCGCGGCCCGGGGCGGGCGACGAGGCGGAGTGGGCGGCCGCGGGCATCGCCGAGCTGGGCGCGGAGCTGGGCACCATGCACCCGCCGAGCTGCAGCGTCGACGTGGTCCGCTACGGCTGCGACGCGGAGCGCCTGGCGGTTCGCTTCGGCGACGAGGCGCCGCGTTTCCGCTCGGCGACCATCGAGGTGTGGGCGGGCGAGGGGCCTGCCGCGCGGGTGGTGGTGGAGCGGGGCGCGGACGGGTACGCGGCGCGGGTCGAGTCGCCGCAGGCGGCGGGCCAGGCCGCCGGCCCCATGACGGCCGCCGGGCCGGCGCTGGAGGTGGCCCTGCCGCTGCGGCTGGCGGGCGCCGCCCCCGGCGACGAGCTGCGCCTACGGGTCCACATCGAGGAGGAGGGGAGGGGCCGCGAGACCGTCCCCGCGCGCGGGTCACTGACGTTGTCGGTGCCTGCCTCCGGATAGCGGACTGCACTCCCCGACATAGTCGTCAAGAAACGCCCCGCAGTGCGTCCGGGTGTGCATTGCGGCACGGAATTGGCGCTGACACGGGCTGTTCGTGCGGGCGTCTGTATCGGGGGCGCTGCAAGCGAATTCGTCAGTTGTTGACAAAGGTTTTCCGGCCCGCTACTGTCCGTCCTCGACGCGCACCGGCCGCGCGCGTGGGAAGGAAGGGATAGAGACAGGATGGGCTGCCAGTCGGACACCGTCGAGGATGCTGACGAAGGGATGCGTCCGGCCGGGCCGGTGTCCACTGCGGTGAGTGTGCCCGTGTAGGGTGCGCCGCCGCGCGCGATCGGCGGCGGACCACTTCGGTCCGCCGTCGATCCATGCCCTGCCGCTGGCGGGGCTCGTCGAAGCGTCCGCCGTCCGGTGATCGTTCGCCGGGTGGTGGGCGCTTCATCTTTTCCTGCCCGGGCGCCGCAGCTTGACGTGGCTGTGAATTACTTGTAATTATGTAACGCATGAACGAGGACGAGCTCCAAGGCTGGTTCGCCGGCCGCTTGCCCGACGGCTGGTTCACCGGACCCCCGGAGATCAGCGTCGATCGCGAGGAGCTCCTCGTCGTGGGCACCCTCCCCGACGTCGAGCTCCCCAAGGACACCACCGAGGCGGCCGCCACCGCCGCCCGCCGCGCCCGCATCGAGCGCTTCCGCGAGGAGACCCGCCAGGCGCGCATGCGCGTCGCCGAGGACGTCCAGCGCCGCCTGGGCCGCAAGGTCTCCTGGGGCGCCGAGTGCGGCGGCGTCCGCGACCTCTTCACCACCCTGAGCGTCCCGGTGATGAGCCGGCTGCGCCAGTCCGAGCGGCGCGTGCTCGACACCCTGGTCGACGCCGGCGTGGCCCGCAGTCGCAGCGACGCCCTGGCCTGGTGCGTCCGCCTGGTCGGGCGACACCAGGGCGACTGGATCCAGCAGCTCCGGGACGCCCTGGTCCACGTCGAGAAGGTCCGCGCCGAGGGTCCCGACCCGCACGCCGCGTAGGACAGCGCATCCCATGGCTCTCACCCAGCTCGACCCGCGTCCCGACGCCCCCTTCGGCGCCGGCGACGCCCTCGACGCCTACTCGCGCGTCGTCACCTCGGTCGCCGAGCGGCTGATCCCGTCCGTCGCCGCCCTGCAGGTGCCCCGCCGTGTCCGCGGCGGGCGCACCGCCATGGGCAGCGGCTCCGGCGTGATCATCACCCCCGACGGCTACCTGCTCACCTCCGCACACGTCGTCGACGGCGCCTCCACCGCCACGGCGGTGCTCGCCGACGGGCGCGAGCTGCCCGTCGAGGTGGTCGGCCGCGACCCGCTCTCCGACCTGGCCGTGGCCCGCGCCAGCGGCGGCGACCTGCAGCCCGCCCATCTCGGGGACGCCGACCGGCTCCGCGTCGGCCAGCTCGTGGTGGCCATCGGCAACCCCATGGGACTGGCGGGCACCGTGACCGCCGGGGTGGTCAGCGCGGTGGGTCGCTCCCTGGCCACCCGCGCCGGCGCCCACGCGCGCCTGGTGGAGAACGTGATCCAGAGCGACGCGGCGCTCAACCCGGGCAACTCCGGCGGCGCCCTGGCCGGCGGGGACGGCGCCGTGGTCGGCATCAACACCGCGCTGGCCGGTTGGGGGCTGGGCCTGGCCGTGCCCATCAACGCCACCACCCTGCACATCGTCGGCGCCCTGATGCACGACGGCCGTGTCCGCCGCGCCTACCTCGGCGTCGCCGGGCAGCGCCGTCCCCTGCCGCCCGCCGCGGTGCAGGCCAGCGGGTTCGACGCCGGCATCGGTGTGGTCGAGGTGGTCCCCGACAGTCCCGCCGCCGCGGCCGGCGTGCGTGCCGGCGACGTCATCGTCGAGGTCGACGGCACCCCGACGCGCGACGCCGGCGACCTGCAGACGCTGATGACGCGCGACGCACTGATCGGACTGCGCATCCCGCTCCGGGTGGTTCGCGACCGCGAGGTGGTCACCCTCGGCGCCGTGCCGGTGGAGCTGCCCGTCTAGTCGGGGCCTGGGCGCTAGCGATCTTGCTAGCGGCAGAGCTAGGATGGCTGGGTGAGCGCCCAGTCCATCCTCCGCTCGGCGCGCCGGCGCGCGGGCTGGTCGCAGCGGGAGCTGGCCCGGCGGGCGGGTGTGCCCTTCTCCACCGTCGCCCGCGTCGAGACGGGCGCCATGACGCCGCGGGTCGACACCCTGGAGCGGCTGCTGCGCGCCTGCGGCGAGCGACTGGTCGCCGTGGCCGCGCGCGATGCCGGGGTGGACCGCACGCAGATCCGTGAGCTGCTCGGCCTCACCCCGGCGCAGCGCCTGGCCCGGCTCACCACGGGCGCGCGCAATCTTGGGCCGCTGCGCGGCGCGGCCGCGCGTGCCCATCGCGCCCGGCGCCGATCGCGGCCGTGACCGGCGAGGGCGGAGCCTTCGACCCTCTGCGCCTGCTGCGCACCCTGCAGGAGCGCGGGGTGCGCCACGTGGTCATCGGCGGCGTCGCCGGCGCGCTGTGGGGATCGCCGTCGGCCACCTTCGATCTCGACATCTGCTACGCGCGCGACGCCGGCAACCTGGGCAGGCTGGCGGATGCGCTGCGCGACATCGGCGCGCGCCTGCGCGGGGTGGGTGAGGCCGTGCCGTCCATCCTCGACGCCGAGACCCTGCGCAACGGTGACAGCTTCACCTTCACCACCGTCGCGGGTGACCTCGACGTCCTGGGGACGCCGCAGGGAAGCAAGGGCTTCGAGGACCTGGCGGCGCACGCCATCCGCGTCGACGTGGGCGACGGCGTGGTCGCGCTGGTGGTGGCGCTCGACGACCTCATCCGGCTGAAGCGGGCGGCCGGACGGGGCAAGGACCAGGCGGAGCTGCCCATCCTCGAAGCCCTCCGCGAGGAGGTCGACACGGCGGACGGCGACGCGGGATGAGTGTCGCTTCGCGCCGCGGCGAGCGCGCCGTATGATCGCCCGCGTCGCAAGCAGCGGTGCCAGCGTGGGGGCAGACGCGTGAAGGCAGTGGTCATGGCCGGAGGCGAGGGCTCGCGGCTGCGTCCGCTGACCAGCCGGCGTCCAAAGCCGCTGGTGCCGGTGGTGGGGCTGCCGGTGATGGAGCACATCCTCGAGCTGCTCCGCGCCCACGGCATCACCGAGGTGGTGGTCACCCTCGCCTATCTCGGCGCCGACATCCGCAACCACTTCGGCGACGGCGGCGACTTCGGCATGAGCATCGAGTACGTCGTCGAGGACTCGCCGCTGGGCACGGCGGGCAGCGTCAAGAACGCGGCGCACCTGCTCGACGACACCTTCCTGGTCATCAGCGGCGACGCGCTCACCGACTTCGACCTCACCTGGGCGGTGCAGGAGCACAGGCGGCGCGGCTCGCACGCCACCATCGTGCTCTACAGCGTGCCCAATCCCCTGGAGTACGGCGTGGTGGTCACCGACGGGGACGGGGCGGTGCGCCGCTTCCTGGAGAAGCCGTCCTGGGGCGAGGTCTTCAGCGATCAGGCCAACACCGGCATCTACGTGATCGAGCCGCAGGTGCTCGACTACGTCAAGCCGGGGATGGCCTACGACTGGTCGCAGGACGTCTTCCCGCAGATGCTGCGGCGGCACGACCCGCTCTACGGCATCGTCGCCTCCGGCTACTGGTGCGACATCGGCAACATCCAGAGCTACCTGCAGGCCAACTGGGACGCGCTCGAAGGCCGGGTGCGCTGCCGCATCCCCGGCACGCGGCGCGAGGGCGGCGTCTGGGTCGGCGAGGGCGTCGAGTTCGGCCTGCACGTCAAGGTTGACGGTCCCGCCTTCATCGGCGACGAGGCCAAGATCAAGGCGGGCGCGCACCTCAACGGGCCGGTGGTCGTCGACAAGTTCTGCATCGTCGACGACAACGCCAAGGTGAGCAACAGCGTGATCTGGCCGCACTCGTACATCGGCGAGAACACGCGGCTGCGCCAGTCGCTGCTCTGCCGCAGCGTCACCGTCAAGAACAACGTGCTGCTCGAGGAGAACACCGTCGTCGGCGACGAGTGCGTCATCGGCGCGGGCTCGCGGGTCGCCGCCGACGTGAAGATCTGGCCGCACAAGGAGGTGCAGGCCGGCTCCACGGTGCACGAGTCGATCATCTGGGCGGGCGAGTGGAAGCGCGGGCTGTTCGCCTCGCACGGGCTGAGCGGGCTGATCAACGTCGAGCTCACCCCCGAGTTCTGCTCGCGGCTGGGCGCGGCCTTCGCGGCCACGCTGCCCAAGGGCGCCACCATCGCGGTGACCCGCGACCGCTCGCGCTCGTCGCGCATGATCAAGCGGGCGCTCATCGCGGGCATCGTCAGCGCCGGCGGCAACGTGCGCGACCTCTCCGAGCTGCCGGTGCCGGTCACCCAGTTCGCCGTCGCCTCGCAGGGGTGCGCCGCCGGCATCCACGTGCTCACCTCGCCGCTCGACCAGCGCAGCGCCGACATCCGCTTCTACGACGCCGCCGGCGTGCAGATCGACAAGCGCGCCGAGCGCAAGCTGGAGAACCTCTTCTTCCGCGAGGACATCCGCCGCGCCGCCTTCTACGAGATGGGCGAGATCGACTACGCCGATCCCATGGCCGACTACGTCAAGCGGGTGCTCGACACCATCGACGTCGAGACGGTGCGCAAGGCCCAGCTCCGCCTGCTGCTCGAATACGACTACAGCGCGGCCTCGATGGCCCTGCCTGAGATCCTCAACGCGCTCGACGTCACCGGCGTGCCGCTGCACTCCGGCTTCGGCGAGCAGTACCGGCCCAAGCCGCCCGACCAGTTCCGCGCCGCGCTCGAGGAGGCGGCCCTGATCGCGCGCACCATCAAGGCCAACGTGGGCATGCACCTCAACCCCTCGGGCGAGCGGGTGCGCATCATCGACGACACCGGCCACATCCTCGACGTGCACGAAGCCCTCGCCGTGCTGGCCTTCCTCACCCTGCAGCACCACAAGGGCAACGTGGTCACGCCGGCGACCACGCCGCACTGGGTGACGCAGGTCATCGAGGAGAACGGCGGCAACCACGTCGCCGCCAAGGGCGACCCCGCCGCGCTGATCCGCAGCGCCCTGCAGGTCGACGCGGTGCTCGCCGCCGACGACGACGGCGCGGTCTGCTGGCCCGACCACATCGGCGCCTTCGACGGCATGTTCACCCTGGCCCGGCTGCTCGAGCTGCTGGCCCAGAGCGGCAGGCAGCTCAGCGAGGTGCGCACCGCGCTGCCGCGCGGCGTCTACATGACCCGCACCGAGTTCTGCCCCTGGGAGGCCAAGGGCCGGGTGATGCGCGTACTGCTGGAGCAGCACGAGGACACCCTGCTCGACCTCGCCGACGGCATCAAGGTCTTCGTCGACGGCGGCTGGGTGCTGGTGCAGCCCGATCCCGACACGCCCTACTACCACATCGTGGTCAGCGTCGAGGACGCCGGCCGCGGCCGCGCCCTGCTCGCCGAGTACGCCGAGCGCGTGCGCGCCGCGCAGGAGGTGGGCGGACTGCGCATCGCCACCTCGTCGGTGGTCGACCTCTCCGGGCGCTGAGGCGGCGTGCCCAGCTGGCTTGACCGGCTGCTGCGACATCGCTCGGCGCCGCTCGTGCTGCTCATCGCGGTCTGCGCGGTCAGCTTCGGCGCGCGCGTCTTCCACATCGACATCCCCAACGAGACCCACGCCGGCAACGGGCTGATCTTCGACGAGCGCTACTACGTCAACGCGGCGCGGGTGATGGCGGGCGCGCCCATGGCGCAGGGCGAGACCTACGCCAACGCGGCGCCGCCCGGCGACGACCCCAACGCCGAGCATCCCCAGCTCGGCAAGATGATCATCGCGCTGGGCATCCGCGTCTTCGGCGACAACCCCGTCGCCTGGCGCTTCTCCGCGGTGATCGCCGGGACCGCGGCGCTGCTGCTGCTCTACTGGCTGGTGCGCGTCGCCGGCGGAAGTGGGTGGCTGGCGCTGGGGGCGGCGGCGCTGGCCGCGGTCGACAACCTCTGGATGGTCAGCGGGCGCATCGCGGTGCTCGACGTCTACTGCCTGCCCTTCATGCTGGCGGGCGCGGCCTTCTACCTGCGAAGACAGCCCATCGTCGCGGGCATCCTCATCGGTGTGGGCGCGTGCATCAAGGAGTTCGCCCTCTACGCGCTGCTGGCGCTGCTGCTGCTGGAGCTCTTCCGCTGGATCCGCGC
>Ga0070709_10000113_pt1 | contig 55123 bp, 47 predicted proteins | sample LARL51metaG_FD_65449 | JGI IMG/M metagenome (GOLD analysis project Ga0070709, IMG submission 65449) | Corn, switchgrass and miscanthus rhizosphere microbial communities from Kellogg Biological Station, Michigan, USA - LAR L5-1 metaG | ecosystem: Host-associated > Plants > Roots > Rhizosphere ... | reverse complement strand
GGTGGTGAAATGCGGCGCCTCGCCCCAAGGGGCCGGAGGCGGGGGAACCCCCCAGCCTCGGCCGCGCCCCTCGTCTCCACCGCCGCAGGGGTGTGCCTCGCCCCCCTCCAAGGCGGCCCCTCGTCCAGCCCCCGCCCCTCGCCCCTCGCCTCCCATCATGGGAAGACAGGCCGGTTGTTCGGAGACTGATCCTGAAACGAGGATTAGTTGTCGGATCGGGTCTGACGGGTGGCAGTTGGCTTTCCAGAGGCGAGAACAAGAAGCCGCGACCAGAAATGTTCTTGGAACGTAAACATTTGATCCTCAAAGGGTTACGCTTGCAACGGTGACCCGACCGCGAGTATGTTGCGAGAGTGGAAATGTTCGACTGCGTGGGCGAGACCCTCCGCCGGCTGCGGAAGGAGCGCCATCTCACACTCGAGGATCTCGGCGCCGAGGCGGGGCTGGGACGCGGCCAGCTGTCGCGGATCGAGAACGGGCGCCAGCATGCGACGCTCAAGACTCTCGCCAAGATCCTGAGCTCGCAGGGGGTCAGCCGGCGCGAGTTCTTCCGGCGTTACGACCTGGTGGAGGCCGAGAAGATCCAGGTCGAGCGCACCAGCCCGCCGGAGCCCGGCGCCTATCCGATCGGGACCAGCGCCGCCTCCCTGCCCGGCGAGATCAAAGAGGCCCTGAGCAGGGTCGAATCCTTCATGCAGAGCACCTTCCAACGCTCGCAGCCGCTGGCCCAGGGCGCCATCGAGGTTGGCGATTTCGTGGTGCTCTTCCGCGTCGTGCCGCGCGGCAGCGCCGGTGGCGTCGAGGGAGGCGCCACCGCGGTGCCCCCTGCAGGGCCGCTTCCCCCTCCCGCCGCGAAGCGCGGCCGCCGCCGGAAGCGCTGAGCGCGCTACCGGTTCCGCCTCTCTGAGTTGGGGCCTTGAGGGCTTGGCCACTATCGGGCGCCCGCTCGAGCGGCTCAGCCCGCGCCGTGCCTGAAGCGAGAAATAGACACGTCTTCCGGCACGAGATCCGTGTCGCCGCGACCGGCGAGAGGCCCTCGCTGGAAAAAACGTGGCCAGGACGGATAAAGACAACTTCTTGTCCTGAATCTCCAATCACTGCGCAATTCGTATTCGAAACGGAGAACAAGATGATCCGATCTGGCTAATGCTTGGCGTCTAAATATATCATTATCAGTGACTTACGCTTGCACGCGGTATGTTCCTGCCGCTACATTTCTCCTATGGGCATGTTTGCCAACCTGGGTCGGACCCTGAGCCTGCTGCGCGAGCTCAGAGGCAAGAGCCAGAGCCGCGTCGCGCGGGAAGCCCGGATCGGCAAGAGCCAGCTGTCGAAGTACGAGAACGGCAAGGAGCTGCCCAAGCTCGACTCGCTCGAGAAGATCCTGCGGGTGCTGAAGGTCGACATGTTCGAGTTCTTCTACACCCTGTACCTGGTGGACGGCCGAGCCGCCGCACTGGCCCATGCCGCAGGTCTCGCGGGCGGCGCCGGGGTCGCGGGGGTTGCCGGCGTCGCCGACCTGTCGCCGGCCGGCTCCGAGGAGGCCGCGGCGTCCTCCTCCGCTTCCTCCCCGACCGATGGGGATTCCGGGATGGGGCCCGCGGCTGCGGCCACCGGCGGCGCCACGGACGGGGCTGGTGCGGCCGGTGCCGCCGCGGGCGAGCCCGCGCCCGGGCCGCTCTACCTCCCGCCGCTCCCCCACCGGCACCCGCTGCTCGCCGAGGCGACCGACCAGGCCTTCGCCCGCGTCTTCTCCGATCTGCTGATGCTCTACCGCCGGGTCTTCGAGCAGGTCGTGCTGTCGGGAAGCGGCCGGGCGGACAACGCCAAGATCTGAGCTCGAAGCAGCGCAGCCTCTCAGGATCTACCTCGCCTCGTCGTCCGCCGCCAGCCGGACCCTGAGATCCTCCCAGCGCGCGGCGGCCAGCTCGCCGCCGAGGTCGGCGTCGCCGCGGTACGGCCGCAGCGGGATGCGCCGGCAAGGCACGCTGAAGGTGGTGGCGCCGGCGAGCGGCAGCGGCGCGAGGCGCACCGTGCCGCCGTCGATCCTGCCGCGCAGCTGGCCCGCCGGTGTGGACGTGCGCGCGCCGCCGGTCCCCGAGGCAAGGCTGCGCGGGAGCGCCAGCGGCCCGGAGCCGCCGGAGCAGGCGGCCAGGGAGATGGCGTCGGCCGCGCCGAGCAGCCGGTAATCCGCCGCCAGGGCGCGGCCGCCGGCTCGCTGTTCCCGGCGCAGGCGGCGCTCGCGCGCCGCGAGCCTCAGCAGTTGCTCCCGCCAGCCCGGCTCGCGCCGGCGGTCGCGATGGAGCTCGCGCGCGTGCCGGACGATCAGCAGCGCGGCATAGGGACGCCGCTCGAGGAAGCGCGTCGTGCCGCGCTCCCAGATCTCGATGCGCTGCTCCCGCGGCATGGCGAGGAAGTCCACGGGCCGCCCGTCGCCGCCGCAGCGGGGCGCCGCGTCGGCTTCCCGCCAGCCGTTGTCGTGCTCCCGGCCGGCGAAGACGATGTCGCCGCGCCGCGGGTTGAGCGGCAACCCGTCGGCGCGCCACAAGGACAGGATCTCGCCGGCCAGGTGGGCGTGATCGGGTTGCGTCACCACGCGGTACGCGCCGTCCTCGACCGCCACGATCACGCGCGCAGTCTAAGGTAAGATCGGCCGCTGCCGCCGCTCGCCGGGAAGCCATGACCTGCCTCTCTCGAGGCGCCAGGTGGACAAGCCGTGAAGAAGATCCTTCCAGAGGAGGCCCTCGCGTACCACTCGCGCGGACGCAAGGGCAAGATCGAGGTCGTCCCCACCAAGCCCACCGACACCCAGCGCGACCTGTCGCTCGCCTACAGTCCGGGCGTCGCCTATCCCTGCAAGGAGATCCAGCGCGATCCGCTGCTGGCTTACGAGTACACGGCCAAGGGGAACCTGGTGGCGGTGATCACCAATGGCACCGCGGTCCTGGGCCTGGGCAACATCGGCGCGCTGGCCGGCAAGCCGGTCATGGAAGGCAAGGGGGTGCTGTTCAAGCGCTTCGCCGACATCGACGTCTTCGACCTCGAGCTCGCCACCGAAGACCCGGAGGAATTCATCCGCGCCGTCAAGCTGCTCGAGCCGAGCTTCGGCGGCATCAACCTCGAGGACATCCGCGCGCCCGAATGCTTCGAGATCGAGCGCCGCCTGAAGGCGGAGATGAAGATCCCGGTCTTCCACGACGACCAGCACGGCACCGCGATCATCTCCGGCGCGGCGCTGCTCAACGCCCTGCAGCTGGCCGGCAAGTCCATCGCCGAGGTGCGCATCGCCTTCTCCGGCGCCGGCGCCGCCGCGCTGTCCTGCGCCCGGCTCTACCTGGCGCTCGGGGCGCGGCGGGAGAACCTCGTCCTCTCCGATCTCGCCGGCGTGGTCTACCGCGGGCGCCGCGAGCTGATGGATCCGTGGAAAGAAGCGCTCGCCGCCGACACGCCGGCGCGCACCCTGGCCGAGGCGATGGCCGGCGCCGACGTGTTCATCGGGCTGTCGGCGGCGGGAGTGGTGACGCCGGACATGCTGCGCTCGATGGCGCGCGATCCGATCGTCTTCGCGATGGCCAATCCCGACCCGGAGATCGGCTACGACGAGGCGCGCGCGGCCCGCCCCGACGCCATCGTCGCCACCGGCCGCAGCGACTACCCGAACCAGGTCAACAACGTGCTCGGCTTCCCGTTCATCTTCCGCGGCGCCCTGGACGTGCGGGCCACCGACATCGACGAGGGCATGCAGCTGGCGGCGGTGCGGGCGCTCGCCGACCTGGCGCACGAGGACGTTCCCGACTCGGTGCTGCGGGCCTACGGCCTCGACGCGCTGCGCTTCGGGCGCGACTACCTGATCCCGAAGCCGGTCGACCACCGAGTGTTGCTGCGGGTGCCGCCGGCGGTGGCGCGGGCCGCCATGGACAGCGGCGTGGCGCGGGTCCCGATCGCCGATTTCGCCGCCTACCAGCGCCGGCTGGAGACCCTGATCTCGCGCCGTCTCGAGCTGATGCGCGGCATCCTCGACCGCGCCAAGAGCGACCCGAAGCGGGTGGTGTTTCCCGAGGGCGAGCACGACCAGATCCTGCGCGCCGCCAAGATCCTGGTGGACGAGGGGATGGCGCACCCGATCCTGCTGGCGCGCCGCGAGGTGATCGCCGGCAAGCTCCGCGACCTCGAGCTGCCCGAGGAGCGGGTCACCATCCTGCACAACGAGAGCTCGGAGCTGTTCGAGCCCTACGCCCGGCGGCTGCACGAGATGCGCCGCCGGGACGGCCTCACGCTGGAGAACGCGCGCAAGCTGATGCGCCTGCGCAACTACTTCGGCAGCATGATGGTCGAGCAGGGCGACGCCGACGGCCTGATCTCCGGGCTCACCCGCAGCTATCCCGAGACGATCCGGCCGGCGCTCCAGATCATCGACACGCGGCCCGGCGTCACCCGCGTCTCGGGGGCGTACATCCTCATCTTCCAGGAGCGCCTGCTCTTCCTCGCCGACACCACCGTGAACATCGACCCCTCCCCCGAGGAGCTGGCGGAGATCACCACCCTGACCGTCGAGTTCGTCCGCCGCTTCGGCATCGTGCCGCGCGTCGCCCTGCTGTCGTTCTCCAACTTCGGCTCCAACAGCCATCCCGCGGCGCGCAAGGTGCGCCGGGCCGTCGAGCTGCTGGCCGCCCGCGATCCGCAGCTGGAGGTCGACGGCGAGATGCAGGCCGACACGGCGCTGGTCGAGTCGCTGCTCAGCGAGAGCTACTCGTGGAGCCGGCTCAAGGGGCCCGCCAACGTGCTGATCTTTCCCGAGCTGCAGTCGGCCAACATCGCCTACAAGCTCATCTGGCGGCTGGCCGGCGCCGAGGCGATCGGCCCCATCCTGCTCGGCATGGGCAAGCCCGTCCACGTGCTGCAGGCCGGCGTCGAGGTCGCCGACATCGTCAACCTGACCGCGCTGTGCGTCGTCGATGCGCAGGAGCTGGCGGGGCGGCGTTAGCAGGCAAGCATTAGCAGGCAAGCATTGGCAGGGAAGAGATTCGAGGACACCCCGCCCGGCGAGGGGCGGGTCCGCGACCTCGCTCGCCGCGGCCACGCGCAAGCGGCAGGTCCGCCATCTTGCTCGCCGCCGCGGTTACCCGCGGTGCCGGCCTACCCGGGGGGACGCGGTTCGCGGGCGAGCTCGGCTTCGGCGGCGGCAAGGCCCTGGCGGTAGAGCGCGGCAAGATCGGCGCGGCCGGCTGTCTCGGCCAAGCTCACCGCCTGCCGGTAGCCGTCGCGGCTGGCCGCGAAGAGGCGTGCAGCCTCCGGCCACGCGCCGCGCCGGCGGGCGGCGAGGCCGCGCTGGTACCGGCAGAGCGCGAGGCTGCCGCGCGGCGCCGGCTGGGTGGGGGCGATGGCGGCGGCCTGGGTGAGAGTCGCTTCCGCGCGGTCGAGCTGGCCGGCGGCGATCTGCTGCACTCCCAGGTCATTGGCTGCGGCACCAAAGCCGGCATCCAGAGACTCCATGAGGCGTCGTGCTTCCCTGACGAGCTCGGGGTCGTCGCCGCCGCCACCTTCGGAGTGGCCGCCGGCGGGACCTCCAGATTCCCCGAAGGCCATCGCGGCTGCCCGCCGCTCTGCCCCGGAGGCCATCGCGGCTTCCCGCCGCTCTCTCGAGACCCCGGAGGCCATCGCGGCCACCAGCCGCTCCCTGGCGGCCAGGTAGTCGGCGGCGGCCTGGGCGTACCCGCCGGCGGCGGCCAGGTAGGAGCCGCGGCGTTCTCGGGCGATGGCGCACTCGACCTCGGCGGCGAGGAATCCCGGGCTGTCCCGCGCCGCCGCCTCGAGATAGGCGATGGCGCTCGATGCCCGGCTCACCGCGCGGTCCAGGCTCGCGCGGGCGGCGGGGGAGGGCTGGCCGGGCGAGGCGGCGGCGAGGCGCCGCGACTCGGCGCCGGCCGCGGCGGACCAGCGGTTGGCGGCGACGCCGAGGTTGTACTCGATCACCGCGTCCTGCTGACGGACCTCGGCCGCGGAGAAGCACGGCAGGTTGACCGCCAGACCGGCGGCGGCGAGCAGCGCCAAGTCCAGCGCCGGCCTGGCCGCCGTCCCGAGGGACGCCGCCCGCGCGCGCGTCGAGACGGCGAGCAGCTCGAGCACCCCGGCGGCCGCCAGCGGCAGGAGGAAGGGGAGCGCCGCCAGGCGATAGCGGCCGAAGACGAAGAACGCCACCACCGCGGCGCAGACTGTGCCGACGAGCAGCGCCGGCAGCAGCGCGCGACGGCGCCGGTGCGGGGCGCCGCGGCAGAGCGCCAGCAGGCCGACCGCGGCGAGCGGCGTCACGATGCCGAAGACCACCGGATCGCAGCGCAGGAGCAGCGACTCGCGGCGATAGACGCGGAACCCCTCGGCGTCGGGCAGCTCGTAGGCGTTCCAGAACAACCGGACCTTGCGCATCAGGAGCCGCAGCCAGGCGCCCGGGTCGGCGGCGATCTCGCGCCGGGTCTCGCGCCAGAAGAGCCGCGACACCTCCGCCGGGTCGAGATCTCCAGGCGCGACCGGCCGGCCGCGCTCCCGCGAGGCGAACGCCGCCGCCAACCGCCGTGCGTCCGCCCGCTGCCGCTCGGGGACCTGGCTGCCGGACGACAGCGCGGCGTAGGTGCCGGTGGCGCCGCGGGCGTTGCCGATGTAGAAGTTCATCCCGCCCTGCGAGCTGGTCAGCAGCACCTCGCCGGAGGCGGCGTAGTTGAGCACTGCCGCCGGCGCCAGCGCCAGTGCGGCGCCCGCGACCAGGGCGAGAGCGGCGACGGCCCGGCGGCGGCGGCTCGTGGGGGCATGCGGCGGGCGCTCCGCCTCTTGGACGCGCGGCGCCCGCTCCGTCGCCGCCGCCTCTCCGGTTCCCGCCTCTTCCGTGGCGTCCTCGGTCGCGACCGCCACGTAGAAGGCCGCGGCGGGCGCCAGCAGCAGGAGGCTCTCCTGCAGCAGCGCGGCCCCCCCGAGAGCCGCTCCGGCCGCCAGCGCCCGCGCCGGCGAGAGGCCGCGCCCGGCCGGCGGTAGCAGCAGGACCAGGGCGGCCGATTCGAGGAACAGGGCCGGCACCGTCTTGAGCAGCAGCGGGGTGTAGAAGACCGCCGGCGCATAGAGGGCCGCGAGCACGCCGGCGATCGCCGCCGCGACAACCCGCCGGCGATCCGCAGCGGCGCCGCCCGCGCGCTGCCAGAGCCGGCCGCCGGCCAGGGCGGTGAGCGCGGCGGTGAGCGCGCCCAGCAGCGCCTGCACCACCCGCATCGCCGTCAGCGACCGGCCGGATGCCGCGTAGACCGCCGCCAGCAGGTAGGGATAGAGCGGCGCCTGGTAGAAGGCCTCGCGCGGCCGCCAGCCGTGGTCGAGGATGTCGCGCGCCAGCTGGTCGTAGCGCTGCGCGTCCATCACCAGCTCGTGAAGGGTCGGCAGGTCGCGGATCTCGAAGCCATAGGCGAGGCGCACGGCCAGCGCCAGCGCGAACACCGCCGCGGCCACCCACCGCGCCGCCCGCCGCCCCGGCCCCGGTCGGGACGAAAGGGCCGGGTGGGCCGAGAGGTCCGAAGGGGCCGCGGGGGCCGCGGGGGCCGGGCGGGCCGCTCGGACCGAGGGGGGCGCGGCGACCGGGCGGGCAGACGCCTCGGCGGGCAACGGCTCCCGCGGCTGGTCCGGCGAGTCCATGGCTGCTCTCGGGAGGCGCCTGCCAGTCTACAGCAGCGCCGCAAGCCCGTCCTGACCGCCTGCTGTCCCGATTTCCGGCCGCAGCGCGCATCGAGGAGCGGGACACCTTGCCGGCCCCGGGTCGGCGACGACTACCCGGCAGGGCGTCCGCGCGGTATAATTCATCGCTCTTGCTCTATCTTTCGGCGCGCCCCGGCGATCCTGCCGGAGACCAGGCGCGGGCCCCGCGGCCGGGTGGCGGCGAGCGTGTACCGAATCGAGGGCCGGGTGGGTGGCCGCGATCGAGCACCAAACGGGGGCGTGCCCCCATTGCCTTAGGAGGTCTACCATGAAGCGCGTTCTCACGTTGGTTCTCTGTGCCGTCCTGGCGCCCGTCCTGAGCGCCTCGCTGGGGGCTGCCGAAGGCGGGGGCAGCGGCAAGCCGCGGATCGCGGTCCTCGAGTTCACCAACAAGGCGAACAACGACTGGTGGTGGCACAACGGCGCCGCCGCCGCCCAGGACGTCTTCGTCACCGAGCTGGTCAAGAGCCGCAAGTTCGTGGTGATCGAGCGCGAGCGGATCAACGCGATCATGCAGGAGAAGGGCCTCACCCTGAGCAAGGACATCGACGCCAAGACCGCCATGCAGATCGGCAAGCTGCTGGGAGTCAACTACATGCTCACCGGCGCGCTGACCGAGTACGGCAACACCGACACCAACGCGCACGGCCCAGGCGTCGGCAGCCTGCCGAGCTTCGGCGTCCACAAGCGCGTCTTCGTCGCGGCGCTCAACGCCCGCGTCTTCAACGTCTCGACCGGCGAGATCGTCTGGGCCGACGAGGCGCGCAAGGAAGAGAGCAGCTCCAGCGTCTCCGTCGGCGGCTTCGGCGGCGGCGTCCACGACGACCGGATGTTCGACAAGGTCCTGAAGCCCATCATCCAAGAGCTGGTCGCCAGCCTCAAGTCCTCCGACCTGTAGGGCGCCCGGGGCACCCGTGGCTCCGGCCGGAGCATCTGGCTCCGACCGGGCCACGGCGTCGGATCTCTCCCCGCCTCCGATTGGGCGAGCATCTAACGCGAGCCGCCGGAGACCTTCGACGGCTCGCCCAAACGGAGGCGGGGAGAATCCGCCGCCGTGGCTCTTCCTGCCTCTCCTTCCCTCTCCTTCGGCAAGATCTCAGCCATCGAGTTGCCGGTCGCCGGAGAGCCCCGTCCACCGGAGTGAGATAACCCGAAGGGGAGCACAAGGAGGGCCGCCGGAGGCGATCTCCGTCCCCTTGCCCGCCCTTTGGGCGAGCCATCGCAGTCCTCCGCCGGTTCCTGTAACACCCCTCGCCCATTGGGCGGGCAAGGGGATGGAGATCGCCTCCGGCGGCCCGGCCCAATCTCCATACCGCAGGGTTATGGAACGAAGGTCACCTTCATGCTGATCCACATTTTTACGCGGACGCCGTCCTTCGTGGCCGGGTTGTACGAGCTGAGGCGGGCGACCTCGACGGCCGCTTCGTCGAAGCCCATCCCCACCGCGGCGCCCACGCGCTCGGCCTTCTCGACCCTTCCCTTCTCGTCGACCAGCGCCCTCACCGTGACCTCGGCCGACCGGTTCATGCGCCGGGCGGCCGGGGGATAGCGCGTCTCCGGCCGGTAGACGATCTTGGGCAGGACCACCCCGGGGCCGGCCTGCACCAGGTCGCCGACCTGGACCTGCGGCTGGCGTCCGCCGCCGGTCTCGGCGGCCGGCGAGAGAGGAGCTTGCGGGGTGGCGGCCGCCGGCGCCGGTGCCTGGGTCGCCGCCGAGCCGGCCGCAGCTTCGCGCGATGCGGGAGCCGGCGGTTGGGTCGCCGCCGCCGTGCGGGAGCCGGCCGTCGCGCCCGAGGCCGGGGCCGCTGATGGTGCCTCGGACCGATCGCCCTTCTCGCCCCGTTCGCCCCGGGCCAGGCGGCTCTCCGCGGCGGTCTGTCCCGCGCTCTCCGGTCCGGAGGTGCCCGCCGGCCGCTCGGCCCGGGCCTTGTCCTTCTCCCTGTCCTGGCCGGCGGTCGCGGCCTTGCGGCTCTCCTCCAGCTTCTTCTGATCCAGCTGCTTCTGCAGCTGCTTGATGTTGTCGTCGTACTGGCTCTTGAGCTTGCTCTCGATGTCCTTGCTGCGGGCCTCGATCATCTGCTGGATCTGCGCCTGCAGCGCGGCGGCGGAGCGGGCGCTCTCGGCCGGCGAGACGGCGGCAGGCTGGGCCGCCGGCTTCGCCGGGGTTCGCCCGAACAGGAAATAACCGCCCGCCCCGATCGCCAGCAGCGCGGCGGCGGCGAGACCGATCCACAGCGGCTTGCGGTTGCTCGCGGCGGCGCCGGCGGTGAGTGGCTGGCCGGCGCCGGCGGCGCCCGCGGCCCAACCGGCATCCCGAACTCCGGTCCGCTCGCGTGCGTCGGCGGCGCCCGCCGCGCCGGCATGGGTCGTGGCCGTGCCGGCGGCGGCACCGGCGGCGAGGGCGCCACTGCCGGCGCCCGCGGCGGCCGCGACGCCAGGGGCGCCGGCGACGCCCGCAACGCCCGCCGCCAGCCGCGGCGGCAGCTCGAGCTTTTTCTCGGCCTCGATCTCCTGGCTCTCGCGGTCGATCTCGTCGCGGAAGAGGTTGTGCATGAAGAAGGCGAGGTTGAAGGTGGTCGAGCTGAACTGCCCGTCGATCATCAGCTTCGAGATCGTCTTGTGCCAGGTCACGGCGTCCGGGATGCGCTGCTCGGGGGGCGCCAGGCTCTTCTTGAGCAGCGCCGCGACGGCGGCAGGCAGGGGCGTGCCCTCGTTCGGCAGGACCAGCCCGTCGATCAGCGCGGCCAGCGGTCCGTAGGCCGCCGCCCCGTCGGCCGGACCTCCCCGGCTGTTCAGGGAGAGCGGCAGCCGCTCGCTCGCCAGCAGCTCGAACAGAATGGCGCCCAGCGAGTAGACGTCGTCGGTCTTCGCCACCGCCGCGGTGGCCGCCGTCTCCGGGGCGAGATACCCCCGCAGGTCGTCGTGGCGCCAGCCGCCGGTCCACAGGTCGCGCAAGCCCGGCGCCACCTCGAAGCCGAGCATGCGCGTCTCGCCCTCGTTCGAGATCATCGCCAGGTGCGGCACCACGAAGCCGTGCAGCAGGCGCTCGTCCTGCGCCCGCGTCTCGTAGGCGGCCGCCAGCGCCAGCGACAGGCGCTCGGCGATCAGCAGCGCGTGGTCGATCGGGATCGGTTGCCGCTGCCGGGCCGCCTGGGCGAAGAGGGTCGCGAGGTTCTTGCCGGAGATGTAGTCGTAGGCCGCGTAGGGGAAGCTGCGGACCTTGCCGAGGTCGACGCCGCTGCCGATGTTCGGGCTGCGCAGGGCCTGCTGCACCGGAGCGCGGCCGGAGATCCGCTGCCAGAGCTTCTCGCCGTCCATCCCCTGGCCGTTGAACACCCGCAGCAGCACGACCTGCTCGATGCCGTCCCGGCCCACCCGGCCGGCGCGAAAAGTCTCGCCGAGGGCGTCCTCTCTCAACTTCTTGAGCAGAAGGTAGTTCCCGAATTCTTCTGGGATGTTCATGGATGCCTCCTCCTGGCCCGGTCTACAGCCTCGGGTGCGGTCATGCTAAGGGCGGCGCGGCAGGTCTGCGCTTTTCCGCTTGATACACCACCCCCTCGGAACTGTCAATGAAGTGTCACCTCGGTACCTAACCGCGGCGCCGCCGGCTGGCGGTCCGCGGCGCCCCCTCAGCGGCCGTGCCCGCCGCCGTCCGCGCCCGCCGCGTCGCGCCGCTCCTGCTGCCGCCGCTCGCGCCAGTACCGGCGCTGCCAGATCTCGACGTTGCGGTTCTGCTCTTCGAGGGTGGTGGCGAAGACGTGGGTGCCGTCGTTGCGGCTGACGAAGTACAGGTAGGGGACGTCCGCCGGCCGCGCCGCGGCCTGCAGGCTGGGCAGGCCGGGCGAGCAGATCGGCCCGGGAGGCAGGCCGGCATAGCGGTAGGTGTTGTACGGCGAATCGACGCGCAGGTCGTCGTGATGGATGGTGCCGTCCCAGCGCCCGAGGCGCCGCAGCGCGAAGATGACCGTGGGGTCGGCGTCGAGACCCATGTGGCGCAGCAGGCGGTTGCGGTAGACGCCGGCGATGACCGGCCGCTCGGCGGCCGCCCGCGCCTCCTTCTCCACGATGCTGGCGAGAGTGACCACTTCCCGCACCGTGGGAGGGTGACCGGCGCCTCCGGCCGGCCCCGCCCCGGCCGGCCCCGCTCCGGCCCCCCCTGCTCCGGCAGCCCCCGCGAGGATGGGCCGGACGTGGCGCTCGAACCGCGCGCGGAAGGTCTTCACCAGGGTGGCGACGATCTCCGCCTCGGAGGTGCCGACGCGGAAGCGATAGGTCTCGGGATAGAGATAGCCTTCGAGGTCCGGGGCGGCGGGATCGAGGTCGGCGATCAACGCCGGCGACCGCATCTTCTCGAGGAACGCCTCGCGCCGGCCGGCGCCGGCCTGCGCCAGCTGGTCGGCGATGTCCACCATGGCGAACCCCTCGACGACCGTCACGCTCCGCGAGACCACGTCGCCCCGGATCAGCTTGCGGAGCACGTCGGGGAACGTCATCGGGCCGGCGAAGCGATACTCGCCCGCCTGCAGCGGCGGGTTCTTCAGCACGTAGACCAGGTAGGCGCGCGCCACCAGCGGGCTCGACAGCACCCCTTCGCGCCCCAGCTGCTCGAGGATGCGGGCGGCGCCGGTGCCGGGTGCGACGTCGACCAGCTTCTCGGTGCCCGGGTAGCCCTGGTAGGGAAGGACGACCCACCAGCCGTAGGCGACCGCGCCGGCCGCGGCGACGGCCAGCAGCAGCGCCAGGAGGCATCCCGCGCGCAATCGCCGGCGGCGCCGCCGGCGGCGCTCGCGAGGGCCGCGAGAGTCGCGGGCATCGCCGCCGGGGGGCCGGAACCTCGCGTCGTCCTTCGCCGCCTTGCCGTTCGTCGCCATGTCGCGGGCCAGGAGGGCTAGGACAGCTTCGTATCCTCGGGGTCCCCGGCCGCCGGCCCCTGGCGCTCGCGCCGCAGGCCGCGGTCCAACTCTTCCTGCAGGACGATCTGCGCCGCGAGGGCGTCGATCCGCTCGGGCTCCCGCCGCGGATCGACTCCGGCGGCCCGCAACCGCGCCGCCGCCTCGACGCTGGTCAGCGACTCGTCGACGAAGGTGAGCGGCAGCGCCGTCCGCGCCGCCAGCCGCTCGCCGAACCGCCGCACCCGCGCCGCCGCCGGCCCGCGCGTCCCGTCCAGGCTCACCGGTTCGCCCAGCACCAGCCGCCCAACGCCCTCGCGAAGGGCGATCTCGGCGATCGCCGCCATCGCCGAGCGGTCGTCGCGGCGAGCCAGCGTGGTGAGCGGCACCGCCAACCGCCCCGCGGGATCGGAGATGGCGATGCCGATCCGCTTCTCGCCGAAGTCGATGCCAAGAGCCCTCGAGGCCGCCATCCCGCGCGCATTGTAGCCGCAGCCCGTGTGTTAGCATCGCACCCCGCCCCGGCCGCCCGCCTGGCGATGCCCAGCGGCGGCGTCCGCTTTCTGGCCCGGAGGCCGCATCTCTCCCGAGGAGCCGTGATGGAAGACGTGGTGATCCTCAGTGCGGTACGCACCCCGATCGGCGCTTTCCAGGGCGCCCTGTCGACGCTGCCGGCGCACGCCCTCGGGGCGCGCGCCCTGGCCGCCGCCATCTCCCGGGCCGGCGTGTCTGCCGAGGCGATCGAGCAGGTCAACATGGGTTGCGTGCTGACCGCGGGCCAGGGGCAGGCCCCGGCCCGCCAGGCCGCGCTCGGCGCCGGCTGCCCGGTCGGGACCGGCGCCGTCACCCTGAACAAGGTCTGCGGCTCGGGCATGCGTGCGGCCATGATCGCCGCCAACGACCTGCGCTGCGGCGACTTCCAGCTGGTGGCGGCGGGCGGCATGGAGAGCATGAGCCAGGCGCCCTACCTCGCTGCGGGAGTGCGCGACGGCCTGCGTCTCGGCCACGGCAAGCTGCTCGACTCGACCATCTACGACGGCCTCTGGGACCCCTACAACGACATCCACATGGGCAGCTGCGCCGAGCTCTGCGCCGCCGAGTACAAGCTCTCGCGCGAGGAGCAGGATGCCTTCGCCCTCGAGAGCTACCGCCGCGCCCGCGCCGCCGGCGAGGACGGGAGCTTCGCCGCCGAGATCGTCGGCGTGCCGGTCCCTCCGAAGGGAGGGAAGAAGGGCGAGCCGGTCGTGGTCGACCGCGACGAGGAGCCCTGGAAGGTCGATCTCGGCCGCATCTCGTCGCTGCGCCCCGCCTTCCAGCCGAAGGACGGCACGGTGACCGCCGGCAACGCCAGCAAGATCAACGACGGCGCCGCGGCGCTGGTGCTGACCACGGCGGCCCACGCCGCCGCGCTCGGCGTCCGGCCGCTCGCCCGCATCGTGGCGCACGCCTCGCTGGCGCAGCGGCCGGAATGGTTCACCACCGCGCCGGTGGGCGCGGCGCGGGCGGTGCTGGCGCGCGCGGGCCTGAAGGCGGCGGACGTCGACCTCTGGGAGGTCAACGAGGCGTTCGCGGTCGTCGCCCTGGCCTTCGTTCGCGACCTCGGCCTGCCGCCCGAGCGCGTCAACGTCCACGGCGGCGCGGTGGCCCTGGGGCACCCGATCGGCGCCTCCGGCGCACGCATCCTGGTCACCCTGCTGCATGCCCTGCGGGCGCGCGGCGGGCGGCTCGGCTGCGCGGCCATCTGCATCGGCGGCGGCGAGGCTACCGCCATGGTGATCGAGCGCGTAGACTAGGCGCCGCTCATGTCCGCCACGCGCCGCGCGCTTCTCAGCCTGGTTCTGACCGTGTGCCTGGTGCCGCCGGCGGCCGGGCAGCCAGCCGAGCAGCCGGCAGGATCACCGACGGCCGAGCCGCAAGCGGCCAACACCGGCAACGTCCCGGCGGGGGCGCCCGCGGTCAACCCGGCCGCGCCGCCCGGCACCGCGCCCGGCCAGCCGTCCCAGGGGTCGATCGGGCCGTCGCCGACCGGCACCGTGCCGTCGAGCTCGCCGGCGCCGGCTCCCGGCGGCGGCCAGCGGGTCAACCCTGCGACCGGCGCTCCGGCCGCGCCCGGCGCCGGCCCGAAGACGCCTCCCGGCGCCGCCGCCAACCGCATGGATTTCACGCTCCGCTTTCAGGACGGCGCCACCGCCGCGGGCAGCGCCGTGACCTTCGACTACAAGCGCGACGACTACGCGGTGCTCACCGGCAACGTGCAGGTGCACTACCAGGACCTCGATCTGACCGGCGACCACGTCGAGATCGACCTCACCTCCAAGCAGGTGGTCGCCCAGGGCAACGTGATCCTGGACCAGGGGCCGAAGCGGTTGACCGGCACCACGCTGAACTTCGATCTCGACACCAAGACCGGCAAGATGCTCGAGGCGACCGCCTACGTGGCGCCCGACTACTACTTCAGCGGCGTCGAGGTCGACAAGACCGGCGACGACACCTACGAGGTGCTCGACGGCCTCTTCACCTCGTGCAGCCAGAAGACCCCCGACTGGAGCTTCCACCTCGGGCGCGCCACCGTCGAGGTGGGCGGCTACGCCCACATGCACAACGTCACCTTCCGGGTGAAGACGCTGCCGCTGTTCTACACCCCCTGGCTGCTCTACCCGGCGATGCGGGACCGCGCCTCGGGCGTGCTGGTGCCGTCGATCCATTCCTCGGGCCGGCGCGGCCCGTCGCTCGACCTCGCCTACTTCCAGACCCTCGGCCAGAGCTTCGACGACACCATCCACGTCGAGCCCTACTTCCGCGGCTTTCTCGGCGCCGGCGACGAGTTCCGCTACCGCCCGACCGAGGGCACCTGGGGCGACCTCAACGGCTACGCGGTCAAGGACACCAAGAGCCAATGCGAGGGAGACCCGAAGACTTGCGGCAAGCTGCGCTGGAAGGTCGACTTCGACCATGACACCGAGGACATGCCCTTCGGCATGCGCATGGTCATGCAGTACCGCAAGTACTCGGACTTCGACTACCTGCGCGACTTCGAGCGCGACTTCGACACCAGCTCGCTGCGCTTCATCGACAGCCGCGCCTTCTTGACCGGCAACTGGGGTCCCAACCTGCTCAACGTCCTGCTCAACGATCGCCAGATCCTGTTCAACAACGGCGCCAACTTCGTCTCCGACGTCGATCAGAAGAAGCTGCCCGAGGTCGAGTACCAGGTGCGGTCCACCAAGATCGGGCCCACGCCCTTCTACCTGCAGATGGACGACTTCCTGGACTATCTTGAGATCAACCGGCCGCAGTCGTACTCCGGCAGCTACGGCCGCTTCGATCTCTTCCCGCAGATCACGCTGCCGGTGAACACCTTCTCGTGGCTGAACCTCTCGCTGACCGGCGGCTACCGCTACACCTTCTACCAGCGAAGCCTCGCCACCACCTTCACGACGACGCCCGGCGTGCCGGCGACGCCCGGCGCGCCGCCGCCGCCGCCGGTGACCGTGGAGACGCAGGCGTTCGACAACACCAGCCTGCACCGCGCGCTGCCCTACGGCTCCGCCCAGATCGTCGGCCCCTCGTTCTCCAAGATCTTCGAGAAGGAGATCGCCGACTTCGCCAAGTTCAAGCACGTCATCGAGCCGCGCGTCACCTACACCTACTACGGGCCGTTCAGCGCCTTCCGGCAGCTGGCGCTGCCGCAGTTCGACCAGATCGACGCGCCGCTGTCGACCAACAACGTGACGGTTGCCCTGGACAACCGCGTGCTGGCCAAGTCCGGCGCCGAGAACGCCAGCGCGCGCGAGATCCTGCTGTTCGAGATATCGCGGATGTACAGCTTCGATCCCAACGTGCCGCTCGAGACCTCGCTCGACCTCAAGCAGCACTCGAGCGCCAGCCCCTGGGACTTCCTGCTGCGCTTCAACCCCGGCGAGAAGACCAGCATCAAGGGCGAGGTGCAGTACAGCGGCCTGTTCGGCAGGATCGCCGCGACCTCGCTGTCGAGCGACGTCGCGCTGCCCGGCAACCAGATGGTCGGCCTGACCTGGTTCACCAACCACCTGCCCGAGACCGGCGTCACCGAGAGCAACCAGATCCGCGTCAACACCGCCCTGAACGTCATCCCGCAGAAGCTCTCGATCCAGGCGCAGGTCGGCTGGGACGTGCAGAACCACCTGCTGGGGCAGCAGTACTACGCCATCAACTGGTCGGAGCAGTGCTACGGCCTGCGCATCGAGCTGCGCCAGTTCAAGGCGCTGGCCGGTCCACGGCTGAGCGACACCGACGTCCGCTTCTCGGTCAGCCTGAAGAACATCGGCACCGTGCTCGACCTCAACACGCGCAGCACCCAGACCGCACCTTGAGGGGCCGGTGAAAGGCCTCATCCTCTCCGGAGGCAAGGGTACGCGGCTGCGGCCGCTCACCTACACCTCCGCCAAGCAGCTGGTGCCGGTCGCCAACAAGCCGGTGCTGTTCTACGCCATCGATGCGATCGTCGCCGCCGGCATCCGCGACATCGGCATCATCGTCGGCGAGACCGGCAGCGAGATCCGCGCCGCGGTCGGCGACGGCTCGCGCTTCGGCGCCCGCGTCACCTACATCGAGCAGGACGCGCCGCGCGGCCTGGCGCACGCGGTGCTCATCGCCGAGCCCTATCTGGGCAACGAGCAGTTCGTCATGTACCTGGGCGACAACCTGATCGCCGGCGGCATCACCGGGCTGGTCGACGAGTTCCGGCGGCTCGGCTGCAACTCCGAGATCCTGCTCGCGGAGGTGCCGAACCCGCAGCAGTTCGGGGTCGCCGAGCTGGCGGCCGGCGGCAAGGTGCAGCGGCTGGTCGAGAAGCCGCGCGAGCCGCGGAGCAACCTGGCGCTGGTCGGCGTCTACATGTTCGATTCGACGATCTTCGAGTCGGTGCGCCGGATCAAGCCGTCGGCGCGCGGCGAGCTCGAGATCACCGACGCCATCCAGGACCTGATCGATCGCGGCCTCGAGGTCCATCCCCACCTGGTGAGCGGCTGGTGGAAGGACACCGGCAAGCTCGAGGACATGCTGGAGGCCAACCGCATCGTGCTCGAGAGCATCGAGCCGCTGCGCGCCTCGGAGGTCGGCGCCGGCAGCCGCATCGAGGGGCGGGTGTCGCTGGGAGCCGGCGTCGAGCTCGTCGACTCGCTGGTGCGCGGGCCGGTGGTGATCGGCGACGGCACGCGCCTCGAGAGCGCCTTCGTCGGTCCCTACACCTCGATCGGCGAGCGCTGCACGCTGGTGTGCTGCGAGCTCGAGAACTCGATCGTGCTCGCCGACTCGACCATCCGCGACATCCCGCTGCGCATCGACGGCTCGCTGATCGGCCGCAACGTGCGCATCGTCAAGACCGACCAGAAGCCGAAGGCCTACCGCTTCATGGTCGGCGACAACTCCGAGGTGGGCATCACCTGATGCGGACGCTGGTCCTGGGCGGCGCCGGCATGCTCGGCGGCGCGGTGCTGGCGGCGGCGCGGGCGCGCGGCTGGCCGGCGCTGGCGCTGTCGCACGCCCAGGCCGACGTCGGCGACGAGGCGCGGCTGGACCACTGGATGGCGGCTTTCGGCCCGGAGGCGGTGATCAACTGCGCCGCCTTCACGCGCGTTGACGACTGCGAGACGCAGCCGGAGCGCGCCCTGGCGGTCAACGGCGAGGCCGTCGGGCGGGTGGCGCGGGCGGCCGAGCGTCGCGGCGCGCGGCTGGTGCAGGTGTCGACCGACTACGTCTTCGACGGCGAAGCCAGGCAGCGGCCCTACGCCGAGGACGACGCCACCGGCCCGCGCTCGGTCTACGGCCGCAGCAAGCTCCTGGGCGAGGAGCGGGCCCTGGCCTACGGCCGCGGCCTGGTGGTGCGCACGAGCTGGCTGTTCGGGGACGGCGGGCCCAACTTCGTGGCCGCCATCGTGCGGCAGATCGACGGCGGCGCGCGGCAGCTGCGGGTGGTCGCCGACCAGGTGGGGGCGCCCACCTGGACCGGCTTCCTGGCGCGGGCGCTGCTCGACCTGGCGCCGCTCGCGGCCACCGGGATCGTGCACTATCGCAACCGCGAGCCTGTCTCCTGGTACTCTTTTGCCGCCGCGATCGCGCGCTGGTGGCCGGGCGCGGACGGCGTCGCGGAGGTGGTGCCGGTCACCACGGCCGAGATGCCGCGTCCGGCGCCGCGTCCGGCCTACTCGGTGCTCGCGGTCGAGCGCTGCGAGGCGCTGCTCGGGCGGCCGGTGGAGAGCTGGGAGCTGGGGCTGGCCGAGTACCTGTCGCGGCTGCGCGAGTCGCGGCGGCCGTGTCCTTCGTGTTCGTCGCGTTAGCCGCAAGGAGGGGGAGGAGTCGATGAGGGCTTTGATCACTGGCATCACCGGCTTCGCCGGCTCACACCTGGCGGAGTACCTGCTCGCCGAGCACCCGGAGGTCGAGGTGCACGGCACCTATCGCTGGCGCAGCCGCATGGACAACGTCGAGCACCTGCGCGGCAGCATCCACCTGGTCGAGACCGACCTGCGCGACTTCACCTCGGCCCTCGCCGCGCTCGACCGCACGCGCCCTGACTACGTCTTCCACCTGGCGGCGCAGAGCTTCGTGCCGGCGAGCTGGACGGCGCCCGGCGAGACGCTCACCACCAACATCATCGGCCAGACCAACATCTTCGAGGCGATCCGCGCGCTGCGCCTGGACCCGGTGGTGCAGATCGCCTGCTCGAGCGAGCAGTACGGCCTGGTGCTGCCGCACGAGACGCCGATCAAGGAGACCAACCCGCTGCGGCCGCTCTCCTCGTACGCGGTGTCGAAGGTGGCGCAGGACCTGCTCGGCTACCAGTACTTCCAGAGCTACGGCCTGAAGGCGATCCGCACCCGCGGCTTCAATCACACCGGGCCGCGGCGCGGCCAGGTCTTCGTCACCTCCAACTTCGCGAGCCAGGTGGCGGCGATCGAGCTCGGCCTGCAGGAGCCGGTGATCAAGGTGGGCAACCTCGAGGCCATCCGCGACTTCACCGACGTGCGCGACATGGTGCGCGCCTACTGGCTGGCGGTGACGCGCGCCAAGCCGGGCGAGGTCTACAACATCGCCACCGGCCGCGGCATCCACATCCGCGAGATGCTCGACCAGCTGCTGGCGCTGAGCCCCGCGAAGGTGAAGATCGAGATCGACCCCGAGCGGCTGCGTCCTTCCGACGTCGAGATCCTGATCGGCGACAGCTCGAAGTTCCGCGCCGACACCGGCTGGGAGCCGCGCATCCCCTTCGAGCAGACGCTGCGCGACCTGCTCGCCCACTGGCGCCGGGAGCTGGCCTTGCGGCAGACCCGGCTGGCGGCGGCGCAGCCGGTGCAGGCGGCGCAGGCGGCGCAGGCGGAGGGGACCCCCGCCGGTGCCGCCAGGGGGGCCGGCTAGGCCAGGGCGCGCCGCCCCGCTGCTCCCAGGAAAGGTACCCGCCATGCACCTGCTCCTCACCGGCGTCGGCGGCTTCGTGGGCTCGCGGCTCGCGCGGCTGCTGCTGGCGCGCGGCGAGAGGGTGAGCGGCACGTTCTTCGAGGAAGAGCCGCGGGCGCCGGGAGTGACGCTCTACGAGGCCGACCTGCTGGACGCCGCCGCCATGGCCGCGGCCGTGCGGGCGGCCGCCCCCGACGCGGTGGTGCACCTCGCCGGCCTCTCGCACGTCGGCGAGTCCTGGAGCCGCATGGCGGAGTACTTCCGGGTCAACGTGCTGGGCACCGAGAACCTGCTGGCGGCGGCGGCCGGGCGCCGGGTGGTGGTGGCCTCGTCGGCCGAGGTCTATGGCGTCGTGCCCGAGTCCGAGCAGCCCATCGGCGAGCAGCGGCAGCTCGACCCGCGGACGCCGTACGCGCTGACCAAGGCGGCGGCGGAGCGGCTGGCGCTCGGCCGCGGCGCGGTGGTGGCGCGGTGCTTCAACCTGGTCGGGCCGGGCCAGTCGCCGCGCTTCGCGCTGCCGGCGTTCGCCGCGCAGCTGGCGGCGATCGCGCGCGGCGAGCGCGAGCCGGTGCTGAGGGTCGGGAACCTCTCGGCGCGGCGCGACTTCGTGCACGTCGACGACGGGGCCGAGGCCTACCGCCTGCTCGCCGAGCGCGGGCGGCCGGGAGAGATCTACAACCTGGCGAGCGGCCGCGCCTTCTCGCTCGCCGAGGCGCTCGACCGGCTGGTGGGGATCGCCGCGATCGCCGGGGTGCCGGCGCGGATCGAGATCGACCCGGAGCGGGTGCGGGCGGTCGACCTGCCGCTGCTGGCCGGCGATGCGGGACGGCTGCGCGCCCTCGGCTGGGAGGCGCGGCGCAGTCTAGGCGAGGCGCTGGCCGATCTCTGGACGGCGGCGAGCGGCGCGGCGGCGGCCACCGGTGCTGACGGCGGCGCCGAGAGGGTCTCGGCATGAAGGTCCTGGTCACCGGCGCCACCGGCTTCCTGGGGAGGCGGCTGGTCGCCGAGCTGGCGCCGCGGCACGCGTTGCGCGTGCTGGTCCGCCCGCGGAGCGGCGGCGCCGCCGCCGCGGGGGCCAGGGGTGCCGGGGATGCCGGGGATGCTGGGGCTGCCGGGGACCGCGGAGCCGCCGGCGGCCGCGGCGGCTTCCCGGCCGGCGTCGAGGTGGTCGCCGGCGACGTGGCGGACGCCGCCAGCGTGCGGCAGGCGATGGCGGGGTGCGAGGCGGTGGTGCACGCGGCGGCGCTGGTCAAGATCCTGGCGCCGGCGGCCGAGTTCGACCGCATCAACGTCGGCGGCCTCGAGAACGTGCTGGCCGCGGCCGCTGGTGCCAGGATGATCTACGTCTCGACCTTCATGGCGCTCGGCCCGAGCGAGGGCGCCCCCGGCGGCGTGCTCGACGAGTCGGCGTCGCCGGCCGGCCTCGGCGACGGGACGGACGGCAAGGGAAGCGGCGACGGCAGGGTGTGGATCAACTCCTACGAGCGCACGAAGACGATCGCCGACCGCCTGGCGCGGCGCGCCATCGCCGCCGGCCAGGACGTCGTCGTCGTCTATCCCGGGGTCATCTACGGCCCCGGCGAGATGACCGAGGGGAACCTGGTGGTGCGCCACGTCCTCGACCTCCTGCACCGCCGCCTGCCGGCGCTCCTCGGCACGCCCGGGCGGCGCTGGTGCCACGTCTTCGTGGACGACGTGGCGCGGGGCACCGGCCTGGCGCTGGAGCGCGCCCGTCCCGGCGGGCGGTACGTCCTCGGGGGCGAGAACACCTCCCTCGGCGACTTCTACCGCCTGGTCGAGGAGCTGTCGGGCGTGCCGGTGCCGCGGCGGCGGCTGCCGGACGGCCTGGCCAAGACGATCGGCGCGGCGCAGAAAGCCTGGGCGCGGCTGCGCGGCACGACGCCGGCGCTGACGCCGGACCTCGTCGAGGTCTACCGGCACGACTGGGCCTACAGCTCGGCGCGGGCGGCGGCGGAGCTGGGCTACACCTTCCGCCCGCTGCGCGAGGGGCTGGCCGCCACCCTGGCGTGGCTGCGGGAGACCGGGCAATGGAGCCGGTGAGCCCGGCGCCGGCGCCCGGCACGCCGCCGCCTGCGTTACCGGCCGAAGCGCCGGCCGGTTCGCCGGCCAGTTCGGCCGCCCCCGCCGGGCCTGGCGGGCATGCCGGTGCCCCCGGGCTCGCGCCGAGCGAGGCGCTGCGCAAGGCGACGCACGTCGGGATGGGCTTCATCGCCTTCAGCCTGCGCTTCCTCGGTCCCTTCTGGTCGGCGGTGCTGGCCGCGGCGGCGCTGCTCAACAACCTCTTCCTGCTGCACCGGATCGGCGGCAAGCGGATGTGGCGCGACGCCGAGCACCAGGCGGGCGGTGCGACGGGCATCGTGCTCTACCCGCTGACCGTGCTGCTGCTCATCCTGCTCTTCTACCGCCGCCTGGAGGTGGCCGCCGCCGCGTGGGGGATCCTGGCCTTCGGCGACGGCATGGCGACCGTCTTCGGCATGGCCTTCGGCCGCCGCAAGCTGCCCTGGAACCCGGCGAAGAGCTGGGCCGGAAGCGGCGCCTACGTCGTCTTCGGCACCGCGGCGGCGGCGGCGCTGCTGACCTGGACGGCGCCTGAGCGCCTCTACAGCTGGGCGTTCGCGCTGGTCGCCGCCGGGTCGGCGGCGGTGCTGGCGGCGGCGCTCGAGTCGGTGCCGCAGGGGCTCGACGACAACCTCGGCGTGCCGCTGGTCGCGGGCCTCTACCTGCTCGGCATGGTGCTCACCCACAACCACTGGCCGGCCTACCTCGGCCGGCCGTTCGTCGACCGCCTGCTGCTCGGCGCGGCGATCAACGCGGCGCTGGCCGGCGCGGCCTGGGCGGCGCGCACCGTCGACCTCTCGGGCGTCGCGGCTGGCTTGCTGATCGGCACCGCGATCTATGCCTTCCTCGACTGGCGCGGCTGGCTGCTGCTGGTGGCGTTCTTCGTCATCGGCAGCGCCTGCACCAAGATCGGTTACCGCCGCAAGGCCGCGGCCAACCTGGCGCAGGAGCGGGGCGGCCGCCGCGGCGCGCGTCATGCGCTGGCGAACTCCGGGGTGGCCGCCGCCTGCGCCGTCTTCGCGGCGCTGACCGCCTACCCGGCGCTCTTCGCCGTCGCCTTCGCCGCGGCCTTCGCCACCGCCGCCGCCGACACCGCGTCGAGCGAGATCGGGCAGCTCGTCGGGCGACGCACCTTCCTCATCACCACCCTGCGCCCGGTGCCGCGCGGCACCGACGGCGCGGTCTCGCTCGAGGGCACGCTGGCCGGCGTCGCCGCCGCCATGGCGGTCGGTGCGCTGGGAGCCGCGGTGGCGCTCTATCCCTGGGTCTGCGTGCTGCCGGTCACCGGCGCCGCCGTCATCGGCACCACCTTCGAGAGCGTGGTGGGGGCGACCCTCGAGCAGCGCCGCCTGCTTGACAACGAGGCGCTGAACTTCCTCAACACCCTGGTCGGCGCGCTCGCCGGCGTGGGCCTGGCGGCGCTGGTACTGTAGGGGCATGGAGGCATGGAGGGCATCGAGGGCATGGAGCAGCCGTCGCCTGCATCGACGGTAGCGACCGCGTCCACGGCAGCGACCGCGGCCCTGCGGCCCGCCGTCCGGGCGGCAGTCGCCGCGGCGGCCGCGCCGGGCTCGGCCCCTGCGCCGGCTGCGCCCCCTGCCTCGGCCGCGCCGCGAGAGGGCAAGCCGCGGCTCTACGCGGCGCTGGCCCGGCCGTTCACCCTGCTGCCGCCGCTGCTCGGCATCGTCTCCGGGGCGATCTGCGCCTTCGGCTCGGCCCACAACCCCGACCCGGCGCGGCGCCTGACCCTGGCGGTGGTGGCCACGGTGGCGCTGGGCTCGCTCTGCGCCAGCCTGATGAACGCCGCCTCCAACGCCATCAACCAGATCTACGACCTCGAGATCGACCGCCTCAACAAGCCCAACCGGCCGCTGGTGACCGGCGCCCTCACCCGCGCCGAGGCCTGGCGCTTCAGCTGGCTGCTCTACGCCCTGGCGCTCGTCCCCACCTGGCTGGTCGTGCCGCATCCCTACGACACCCTGGGCGCCAAGCTCGCCGCGCCGCTCGGCTACCACCAGACGTTCTTCATCTACCTCGCCGGGCTGCTGTTCACCTTCGTCTACTCGGCGCCCGGGCTGGGCCGCACCAAGGTGCGGGGCATGGCGGCGAACCTCACCATCGCCGTGCCGCGCGGCGTGCTGCTCAAGGTCGCCGGCTGGGCGATGGTGGCCAGGATCGGCTACGCCGAGCCCTGGTACCTGGGGGCCATCATCGGCCTCTTCCTGGTCGGCGCCTCCTCGACCAAGGACTTCGCCGACATCGCCGGCGACCGCGCCGGCGGCTGCCGGACGCTGCCGATCCTGTACGGCGTCCGCCGGGCCGCCTGGATCATCAGCCCGTTCTTCGTCCTCCCCTGGCTCCTGCTCCCCCTGGGCGCCCGCCTGCGCGACCCGCGGGACCCGGCGCACTCGATCCTCACCGGCAATCCCACCCTGCTCACCCTCCTCGGCGTCCTGCTCACCGCCTGGGGCGTCTACACCGTCTACCTCCTCGTCCGCGACCCCGCCTCCCTGGCCGAGACCGAGAATCATCCCTCCTGGCGCCACATGTACCTGATGATGATGGCGGCCCAGGTCGGCTTCGCGGTCGCGTACGTGTTCTAGTCTGGTAGTCCGATGACGGACGAGACCGGAGGGCCGCCGATTCCCGAGGAGGTGCCGCCGCAGGCTCCGGAAGAGGTGCCGAAGCACGCTGGGGAAGAGGTGCCGCGGCAGGCTCCGGAAGAGGTGCCGAAGCACCTCGCGGAGGCGGAGCCGCCGGCTTCGGTCGCGGATCTGGCGGCGTTCGACGCCGAGGCGGCGGAGCGGCAGGCCGAGGCGGCGCTGGCGAGCGGCGGCGAGGAGCTGCCGCATCACGACCTGCTGGGGTTCTACGACCGGCTGCGGTCGCGGGTGCTGGACACCGTCGAGCGGCGAGCGGGCAAGCTGCCCGAAGACGTGATCATCGCGCTGCTGCTGGTGCCGGACATCTTCATCCTGCTGGTGCGGTTGACGCTCGACAGGGAGGTGCCGCGGCGCGCCCGCATCCTGATCGGCGGCGCCCTGGCCTACTTCATCAGCCCGATCGACCTGCTCCCGGAGCTGATCCTGGGACCGATCGGCTATCTCGACGACCTGGTCGTCGCCGTCGCGGTGGTGTCGCAGGTCTTCACCGGCGACCTCGAGCCCTACGCCCGCAAGCACTGGACCGGCCGCCAGGATCTCCGCGTCGTGCTGCACGACATCAGCTCCGCCGCCCGCACCCTCCTCGGCCCCGCCGTCCACGACCGCCTGAAGCGCCTCCTCGCCCGCCAGGGCATCGCCCTCGATGACTCGCAGCCTCCCAAGGGCAGCGGGCCGCCCGCCTGAATCGGCACGGGCGAGCCACGAGCTCCGGGAAGTCGCGTAGGGCGCAGGGGCGCACGGGCGCAGGGGCGCAGGGCAGAGCAGTTGACGGATTCTGTTAATTGCGCTAAGCTAACCTTCTAATCAACTTCTTCCGGAGAGTGCGGCGATGCCTTGCGTGTATGAGCACGATTTTTTCGTCAGCTATCCCCATATGCCGGGCCAGATCTTGCTCAGCGAGTTCGTCGAAGAGCTGGTCAGGGAAATAATCCGCCAGCGAGTGGGCGAACGACTGACCGAGCCGGTCTACCTGGACCGGCAGCGCCTGCAGCCCGGGTTCGTATGGGCGACCGAGCTATCGCGTGCGCTCTGCCATAGCCGGTGCATGCTCGCGGTATACACGGACCAATATTTCTCGCGTGAGTATTGCCTGCGCGAGTGGGACGCGATGGTTGATCTCGAGATCAAGCGGGTCGGTGTCACCTCTCGTCGCATGATCATTCCTATCTTGCTGCGTGCCGCCAGAAATGAGCAAGGCGAGTTGGACCTTCCCGTACGGATGCAGGAGCTCCAGTACGAAGATTTCCGCTCTATCATCGCGCCTAAGCAGCAGTTCAAAACCCTCGGGGCGAAGAAGAAGGTGGAGAAGCTGCTCGAGCGCATCGATGATCTTAGGCGCCGCTCCCAGAATCCCAACGTGGATTGCGACACCTACGAGGCTTTCGCCAAGTCTGCCCCTCAGCCGGCGCCTCTGGATTCCTTCGGCGGGAACTGGGGCTGAAGCCCTTGGCGGAGGAAGCGGCGGCGGCGAGCGCCTCGCCTGGACAGATCATCACCTTCTATTCTTACAAGGGAGGTACCGGCCGCTCGATGGCAGTGGCCAACGTCGGCTACATCCTGACCACCAAGGGTCCGGTCTCGGCTCGGGGTGTGCTGCTCATCGACTGGGACCTGGAAGCGCCGGGCCTGCATCGCTACTTTGCGCATACCTTCCGAAGTAGGCTATCACTAGGTACGTCGACCACATCTTCATCCAGCCTCGATCAAAAACCAGGCTTGATCGACTTCTTCACCCGTGCGGAAGCCGCGTATCGCGCCGCCGGGTCCAGTGTCCAGCCAGGCGCCGACAAGGGGGACGGCTCTGAACCGGCGGGGTCTGCCAACGACAGTGACCCGTTCGCCGCTGTGCGCGCAAGGGTGCTTGCCAGCTTCGCAGAGTTTGTTCTTCCCATCGCTGATCGTGGATTATTCTTGCTCAAAGCAGGAAGGTTCGACGCTTCGTACCCCGAGAAGATCCGGCGATTCGACTGGGAGCGCTTTCACCGCCGCGACCCGCGCTTTTTCGGCGAGCTGCGTTTCTTGTTGATGGAGCGCTATGATTACGTGCTGATCGATTCGCGCACGGGCCTCACCGACACTTCCGGCATCTGCGCGCAGCAGATGCCGGAAAAGCTGGTGCTGGTCTTCGTCCCCAACCACCAAAGCCTCGACGGGGTGCTGGATGTAGCGCGGCTGGTACGCCTGCATCGGCTGGGCTCGTCCGACCTGCGGCCTCTAGTGAGCTTTCCCTTAGCCGCACGGATCGATGGCAAATCCCAGCGGCTTCGCGACACCTGGCGCAGGGGCGGTTGGATGGCAGAGGAGCGGGTGGAAGGCTACCAGAAGCTGTTCGAGGACCTATTTACCGAGCTCTACGAGCTTGACGAGTGCGATCTTGAGGCCTATTTCGACGCCACTCAGATCGCTCATGAGAGCGACTACGCCTATGGCGAACAGATCGCCGCGCGCGCAGGTACGACCGACCTCCTATCCCTTGGACACGCTTACGCCAACTTTTCCCGCCGCCTCACGTCTCTTGCAGCGCCCTGGGAACCGTTGCCGGAAGAGCGAGAACTCGAGGAAGTGAAGCGTACCGCGCGGGCAGTGACGGCGCAAGCGGCAAGAGGAACCCGAATCGTGAAGTGGGTCAGCGCTTCAGTAAGCGCTGCCGCCCTGCTGGCCGCAGTGGTGATCGTCGCGATCGTTCGCGAGACGAACCTAGATAACTTACGCGCCGAGAAGGTTCTATCTGCGGTTGCGGCTTCGCCGGACCCGCTGGAAAAGGCTCTTCTGCTCGTCGAGCTCCTGGATGCGAAGGAACCGCCCGGAGGTCTCGCCGTGGCGAAGGAGGTTGTCTCCGCGCCGCTGCCCGCGGCAGTCCTTCGCGGGTCTTCCAAAGCGGTTCTCGGTCTAGCCTTCTCCCCCGCTGGGGACCGCATCGCCGAGATCGTCGACGATCGAACGGTGCGCCTATTCAAAGCTGACGGCACCGGGGACGCGGTGCTCTTCCCGGTCAGCGGCGGCGACGTCACCACGTTGGGTTTCAGTCCGAGTGGACAGCTATTAGTGGTGGGCGACGATCGCGGTGCAGTTAGCATATGGTCTCTGCTCAACTGGGTCGTGCGGCACTTGTACCGCGCAAAGTCGGTGCCGCTATCGGTGGCATTCGACAGCGATGAGAAGGCGGTGCTGGTGGCGACAGCGGGCGGGGTCGATGTGGTGGATATGGGCGGGGGCTTGCAGAGGCATCTATCTGCAACGAACTGGACCGGCTGCGCCTTCGCCCCTCGCGCCAATCGCATGGTCGCCATCGCGGCAGGCCAGCTCGTAACCTGGGATTTCTTGAACGTCAAGCCCGTCGGCCAGAGCATACTGCTTCGGAACGTGGTTAACTTGGCCCTGTCAGGCGACGGCCGACTGCTGATGACCGTTTCCGATGAGGGCACAGTGCTCTGGGAGCTGACTCCCAACGGAATCAAGACGCAACTCTTCGACGCCGCAAGGCGGTCAACCGACGCCTTTGCACTCAATCTCAGCGGTAGTCTTTTTGCTTATCCCCTTCCCGAAGGCTCTGTCGTGGTGCGTACAACCACTTTACCACCTGCACAGTGGCAGCTTCGAGGCCAGCGAGCTCCAATACGTGCAATGGCACTGAGCGATGGCAATCAGCTGGTCACCGGCGCTGACGACGGTTCAGCATGGGTCTGGAATCTCGCGGCGAAGTACAGAGGGACGCCTGAATGGGGGGCTCTGCTCCACTACTTACGCCAAGCGACAACCGCCTGCCTTTCAGTCAGCCAGCGCACACGGCTGCTCGCGGAGGGCGAAACTCAAGCAAGCAAAGAAGCCGAGGCTTGTGAGCAAAAGTATGGCCGGACATTGGGAATCCCCGCCTTCGTTTCGCCGCCCATCTCTACACGTGGCGCGCAGGGTCCTGGCAGCTGAGGCGCTCCGCACATGCCGGGACGGGAGGACGCCACTTGGTCCGGCATGCTAGCCCAAGTCATCGCGGTGGCTCCAGCCGCGTGCCAAGCGCTCACCGCCCTGAAGGGAAGCGCCTCTCCACCTCGCGCCAGAATTCGGCGACGTCCAGGTGGATCTCAGGGATCTGGTCGGACCGATATACGCCGCCGACAGGCAAGGAGACCACGAACCGCCCGTCTTCGTTGACCAGGAACTCGACGTGCTGCGTCTCGGGGTCGACGATCCAGTATTCGCGGATGCCGGCCTCGGCGTAGAGGCTCAGCTTCCCGCCCCGATCGTGTCGGGCGCTGCCGGGGGAGACAACCTCGATGACGAGGTCGGGAGCGCCTTCGATGCGCTTACCCAGGACTGCCAGGCGCGTCGCCGAGACGTAGATCACGTCCGGCTGCACCACGGAGTGGTCAGCCAGCGCCGTGTCGAGAGGCGCGCTGAACGCGAAGCCGCCGGCGGCCTCGGCGATGCTCTCGAGATGCCGCCACAGGAACAACGCCACGAGCTGGTGCCGAGGGGTCGGGCTCGGAGTCACGTAGAGCCTCCCGTACAGCAACTCGCACCTCGGCTGGTCCGGCAGCGCGTCATAGTCCTCCCGCCGGTAGGGTCCGAGACCCGCCGGGGGCGCCAGGGGGGCTTCCGTGAGCAGCTCCACGGTCATGGGACGAGTATAGACCCCCATATCTGACATGACGCGAAACGGGGCCGGATTCACGTACCGGCCGGCAGTCCAGAATGCGCCCTGACTGGTCAGCCCGGCAGGCCGCCGGTGCAGGGGGTCAGCAGCTTCGCGGCGCCGGCGCGCGCGGTGCGCAGGGAGTAGCCGGTGGCGCCGAAGCCCTTGGCCCCGGCCTTGACGAACGGTTGGAGGGCGGCCACCGCCGAGGCGGCGCCGTTGTAGACCGTGTGGATGCCCGCCGTCTGCTCGTAGCAGAGGTTGCTGGCGGGGATGGACTGGCCGATGACGCGGCCGAGGGCGCGGTGCTCGGCCTCGACGCCTAGGATGGATGCCGAGACCTCGGCGAAGAAGGCCAGCTGCTCGCTGCCGTAGGCGTTGCCCTTCGGGTCGAGCTGGGGGCCATCCCCGGGCGGCAGGCGGGCGGCCATGGCGGCGAATTGCCGCACCGCCGCGAGATAGGCCCCGACGAAAGCGCTCTCGAGCGCGTCCAGCGTCGCGAGGAACGTGGCGAGGTCCTCGAAGCTGCCGGCGGGGAAGAAGAACGTCTGCACCGGGTCCGCCGCGGCGTCCGCGCGCCCGATCAGCTGGCGCATCAGGTCGGCGTGGCTGATCTCCTCGGCCAGCGCGGCGCGCAGGTAGCCGACGTTGCCCGGCGAGCCCAGGAGCGAGACGTTGGCGGCCGAGCCCTCGGGGCCGGCGAGACGCGGGTCCTGGATCACCTCGCCGATCAGGCCCTGGTAGTAGAAGGTCGTCGCCAGGTCCTCCGCGATCAGCGCCGCGGTGAAGATCATCTGCGCGGTGTCCCCGGAAGCCGGCGTCCCGGCCGTGGCCGGCGCCCCTCCGGCCGGGGCCTTGCGCGCGCCATGTCCCGCGGCGGGGCCGGCCGTGGCGGCGCTGGCCGGCCCGGCGTGCGCTCCCGCGCAGCCGGCCGCGACCGCGCCGAGCCCGGCCAGCGCGGCGCCCTTCAGCAGCGAGCGCCGGTCCAGGGGAATGCCGGACGCGCTCGGTCCCTTCGTGGCCATCACCTCTCCTCCTTGTCGAGTCGAGCCTCCAGTCGGTCCAGCGCCGGGTAGCACGGCGGCTGCCGTCCGTGGGCCGCGTCCCTACTACGTGAGGGGAACGCCGGCGGATCACCGCGGCACGCGCCGCGCGCGGCGCCGGCGCGGATCATCCCAGCAGCTCCGCCGCCGCGCCGAGCTCGGGCACCACCCAGTCGGCGCCGGCGGCGGCCAGCGCGGCGGCGGGGGTCTTGCCGGTGGCGACGGCGAGCACCCTGATGCCGTGGGCGCGCGCGCAGGCGACGTCCTGGAGACTGTCGCCGATGATCAGCGTCTCGGCGGCGGCGACCGGACTGCCGCGGCGCCGGGCGGCGCGGGCGAGGGCGATCGGGGGCAGCTCCGAGCGCTGGAAGCCGCCGCCGTCGCCGCCGAAGGCGCCGAAAGCGAAGAAGCGGTTGAGGTCGAAGCGCGAGAGCTTGGTGCGGGCGCCGGCCTCCCAATTGCCGGTGAGCAGGCCGAGCTCGACCTCCGGGCGCGGAGCCAGGCGCTCGAGCACCTCCGCGACCGCCGGCAGCAGGCGCATGCGGTCGCGGTCGAGGGTGCGCTCGAGATGCGGCAGGTAGTGGTCGCGCATCCGCGGCAGTCGGGCCCGCACCTCCTCGGCGGGGAAGCCGGCGCCGGTCATCAGGTCGAAGACCGCCTGCGGATCGGTGCAGCCCGAGAAGTTGTAGCCGTCGATGTCGCCGGCGGTGCCGAACACCTCGACCAGGGCGGCCGCGAAGGGCGCCAGCGGCTGGCCCCCGCAGTCGACCAGCGTGCCGTCGACGTCGAACAGCAGCAGGCGCACCGGCGCCGGAGACGTCGCGGGGGTGGCCGCCAAGGCGCTACTCCCGCCAGCGCGGCGGCTGCTTGGTCGCCAGGAAGGTGGCGATGCCGCGCTGGCAGTCGGCGGTCGAGCGCGCCTCGGCGTTCGCCGCGGCGGCCCGCTCCAGGGCGTCGTCGAGCGGGCGGCCGAGGAGGTCGAGCAGCAGGCGCTTGGTGCGGGCGATCGACTCCGAGCTGCCGGTCGCGAGCACCTCGGCGGCGAGCGTCTCGCCCACCGCGGCCAGGTCGGCCGCCGGCACGACGCGGTTGACCAGGCCGATGGCCAGCGCCTGGCGCGCGTCGAGGAAGCGCGGGAAGAGCAGCAGCTCGCGGATGTCCGCGCCGCGCAGGCGCAGCGGCAGGAAGGTGGCGACCAGCGCCGCCACGAAGCCGATCCGCACCTCGCTGTAGAGGAAGCGGGCGTCCTCGGCGGCGACCACGAAGTCATGGGCGGTGGCCAGGCCGCAGCCGCCGGCGACGCAGGCGCCCTGCACCAGGGCGATGGTCAGCGCCTCCTGGCGGAGCACCGCGTCGAACAGGTCGCGCAGGCGCGCCGAGTCGCGGCGGTTCTCCTCCGCGCCGGCCGCGGCCACGGCCCGCAGGTGCTCGAGGTCGGCGCCGGCCGAGAAGTTACGGCCCCTGCCGGCCAGCAGCACGGCGCGGATGCCCGCCTCGCGCAGCGGATAGCGGTAGAGCCCGGTCAGCTCGGTCATCAGCGCCGGCGACAGCGCGTTGGCACGCTCCGGGTCCGCGAGCGTCACCCAGAGGAGGTCGCGGTCGCGGCGCGCCTCGAGACGGGTCCAGGCGGCCGCTCCTGGCGGCGCCCATGGAAGCGGCGCGGGGCGGTCCGGCCGCGCCGGCTGCTCCGGCCGCCCTGGCCGCGCCGAATCGGCGTCGGAGCTCATCGGACCAGCCTCGGACTGGGCGTTGCCGCAGCCGTCGCTCTCATGATCTCTCGGGCTCCTCGGGGCGCTCGGGATGGTCGGGATGGTCGTGGTGGCCGCGATGCAGGGGGTGCGCGGCGAGGACCGCCTCGGGAACCTCGATCTCCATCTGCAGCAGTCCCTGGGCGTGGGTCTTGCCCTGGGCGTCGGTCTTCAGGCTCTCGGTGCCGCCGCCGCCCAGCGAGTCGTGGAGCAGGAAGTTGAAGGCCCGCAGGTTCGGGACCGCGAAGCGTTCGACCGGGCCGCGGCAGATCTCGCGGAAGTGTTCCTTGACCCGCTCGGCGGTGGCCTGCTCGCGGAGCAGCTCGAACAGCTCGGGGCTGCCGGCGATCAGGCCGACGTTGCTGGCGTCGCCCTTGTCGCCCGAGCGGGCGTGGGCGACGCGGTCCAGGCGCACTTTCATCGTCTCCTCCGCGAGAGCCAGCCGGCGGCCAGCATGGCCATGCCGGCGGCGGCGAGCGCGCCTGCCGCCGCCGCCGCGGCGCGCGGGCTGGTGGCGGCCGGGAAGTAGATCTCCTCCGGCAGCACCGCGCGGTAGCCCAGGTCCAGGATCTCGTGATGGGTGCGCTCGATCCAGGCGAACGCCGCGGCGCCCGCCGCCAGCAGCAGCGCCAGGGCGCCGGCCAGGCGCGGCGCCGGCCAGCCGGCCTGCATCCCCTGGCGCAGCGCGGCGGTGTAGAGCGCAGCGAGCAGCAGCGCCCAGCCGGCGAACTCCAGGCGGTCGGCGAGGGCGCTGTAGAGGAAGCCGAGGAGCAGCACCGGCAGGATGCCTCCCAGCAGGGCGGCATACCAGGGCAGCAGCGGGTGGGACCAGATCCGCGACGCCCAGCCCGGGCCGCGGCCCGCCGGGCGCGCCGGCTGCGCCATGGCCACGGCGCCGGCTCCTCCCGGTGCAGTGGCGGGTGGGGACGCAGGCGCGGCGGCGGCTCCTCTCGGCGCCGCGGCAGGCGGAGACGCGGGCGCGGGTTCGGGCGTCGAGCCGGGCGCCATCCCTAGGCCTCCTCCACCGAGACCTCGATGTGGCTCTCGACCTCTTCGCGGGCCAGGAGCGCCGGCCAGTACGCCATGACCTCCTGCGGCTTCGGGCGGCCGCCGGCGAAGCCGGTCACCCCCGGCGGGCCGGCGGTGATCAGGGGCGCCAGCTCGACGCCGAAGCGCGCCACCTTGTCGGGGTCGGCATCGCGGACCCCGAGCCGCAGCACCACCTCCGGGGGATCCACGACCGGCGGCAGGATCCCCGGCAGGCAGACGCCGGTGCCGACCAGCTCGACCGAGCGGTTCTCGGGCGAGAAGGTGACGCCCGCCCGCTCGAGGCGGCGCCAGACGATGTCGGCGGCGAGCTCGGCCTTGGCGACGGCCCGCGGCCCCGAGATGGTGATCTGGCCGCTGGTCTTGTAGCCGGCGAGGTAGGACGCCGAGATCTTGAAGAACGGCGTCTTCTCGCCGCCGCGGATGCCGGAGACGCCCACCCGGTCGCGCCCCTCCTGGTGCAGACGGATGCTGGTGAAGTCGGCGACGCAGTCGGGGGTGATGTACTCCGCCGGCTTGCTCATCTCGTAGAGCAGCTGCTCCGCCACCGTGTCGACCGTGACCATGCCGCCGGTGTCCGCGTGCTTGGTCACCGTGAACGTGCCGTCCTCGCGCGCCTCGACGATCGGGTAGCCGACGTTCCAGAGATCGGGCACCTCCCACCAGCGGCTGTAGTTGCCGCCGGTGCACTGGGCGCCGCACTCGATGACGTGTCCGGCGATGGTGCCGGCGGCGAGGCGGTCCCAGTCGCGCTCGCCCCAGCCGAACTCGTGGATCGCCGGCGCCAGCGCCAGGGCGGTGTCGGTGATGCGGCCGCAGAGCACGATCTGCGCCCCGCCGGCCAGCGCCTCGACCACCGGCCACGCGCCGAGGTAGGCGTTGGCGCTCATCAGCCGATCGACGTGCGGCGCGAGCGGCTCGCCGGTGTCCATGTTGGCGAGCGGATGGCCGGCGGCGATCAGCCCCGGCAGGCGGCCCAGCACGTCGTCGCCCTCCACCACCCCGACGCGGAGGCCGGAGATCCCCAGCTCGCGCGCCACCTCGAAGATCCGCCGCCGGCAGGCGCGCGGGTTGAGGCCGCCGGCGTTGGTGAGGATGCGGACGTTGCGCTCGAGCGCCTCGGGAAGGATGCGGCGGATGAAGCTGACGAAGTCCGTGGCGTAGCCCTGGTCGGGGTGCTTGAGCTTCTGCCGCATCATGATCGACAGCGTCACCTCGGCGAGGTAGTCCATGCCGACGTAGTCGATCGGGCCGCCGCGCACCAGCTCCACCGGGGCGTCGACGCTGTCGCCCCAGAACCCCTGGCCGTTGCCGATGCGGACGGTCTTCATGAGAATCGCCAGCGTAGCATCGGCTCAGGTTTGCAGCACGCCGGTGCGGAAGGGGAGGATCTCGGGGTTGTGGGCGGCGGCGGCCAGCGAGCGGGCGAGCACGCGGCGGGTGCCGGCCGGGTCGACGATCGCGTCCACCCACAGCCGCGCCGCGCCGTAGCGCGGGTCCATCGCGGCGATGTAGCGCGCCTTGATCTCGGCCAGCCGGCGCGCCTTCTCCTCCTCGGTCACCCCCTCGCCGCGGTTCTTGGTCTGGATGCTGAGCAGCGTCTGGCTCGCCTGGTCGCCTCCCATGACGGCGATGGCCGCCGAGGGCCAGGCATAGAGGAAGCGGGCGCCGTACGCCTTGCCGCACATCGCGTAGTTGCCGGCGCCGTAGGAGTTGCCGGCGAAGAGGGTGATCTTCGGCACCGTCGAGTTGGCGACCGCGTTGACCATCTTGGCCCCGTCCTTGATGATGCCGCCGCGCTCGGCCCGGCTGCCCACCATGAACCCGGTCACGTCCTGGATGAACAGCAGCGGCAGGCGCTTCTGGTTGCAGAGCTCGACGAAGCGCGCTCCCTTGTCGGCCGAGTCCGAGTAGATGACGCCGCCGATCTGCAGCTCCTTGTCGCCCGGCCCGGTGCCGGTCGCCCGCGGCACGATCGAGCGCTGGTTGGCGACCACGCCGACCGCCCAGCCGTCGATCCAGCCCGTGCCGCAGACCAGCGTGCGGCCGTAGGTCGCCTTGTACTCGTCGAGCTCGCTGCCGTCGAGCAGCCGCGCCAGCACCTCGTAGATGTCGTAGGGCCGCGTGCGGTCGACCGGCAGCACCCCGTACAGCTCCTCCTCGTCGTACAGCGGCGGCGCCGGCTCGCGCCGCGCGAAGGGCGCCGCCGGCGGCCGCGCCAGCTGCGTGAACTGGCTGCGGATCTTGGCCAGGCAGCTGGCCTCGTCCGGGTGCCGGTGATCCACCACCCCCGAGACGTCGCACTGCACCACCGCCCCGCCCAGCTCCTCGATGTCGATCTGCTCGCCGATCGCCGCCTTCACCAGGTGCGGGCCGGCGAGAAAGATCGACCCGGTCCCCTCGACGATGTGGGCCTCGTCGCTCATGATCGGCAGGTAGGCGCCCCCGGCGACGCAGGACCCCATCACCGCCGCCATCTGGAACACGCCCTCGGCGGAGAGCCGGGCGTTGTTGTAGAACGCCCGCCCGAAGTGCTCGCGGTCCGGGAAGATCTCGTCCTGGAGCGGCAGGAAGACGCCCGCCGAATCCACCAGGTAGACGATGGGCAGCCGGTTCTCGAGCGCGATCTCCTGCGCCCGCAGCACCTTCTTGCAGGTCATCGGAAACCAGGCGCCCGCCTTGACCGTGGCGTCGTTCGCCACCACCACGGCTTCCCGCCCCGAGATCCGCCCCATCCCCGCCACCACCCCGGCCGCCGGGGCCCCCCCGAACTCCTGGTACATCCCTTCGGCCGCCCAGATCCCCAGCTCCTGGAACTCGGCACCGGGGTCGCACAGCGCCGCCACGCGCTCCCGGGCCGTCATCTTCCCCTGCGCCCGCTGCTTTTCCTGGGCGACGGCCCCGCCCCCCAGCCGTAGCCGCTCCTCCTCCTCGCGCAACCGGGCGACCTCGCCCCGCCAATGCGCCGTCCGGCGCTCGAACGCCTCGTTGCGGCTGACCCTGCTCTCCAGTATCGGCACCGTGTCTCCCCAGGTAGCCCAGGCATTATATGGACCGCCACGTCTCCCACCATCCCACCCGGTCCGGCACGGCCGTCATGACGGCACGGCCGGCATGGCGGTATGGCTGCAATGGCTGCCAGGATTGCGGCCCGGCCGCGCGCGCACTAGCATCCTCCAATGCGAGTACGCCTCCTGGCCTTCGCCAGCGCCAGCGACGCCCTGGGCGCCGGGGAGCTGGAGCTCGAGCTTCCGGAACCGGCGAGGGTCGCGGACCTTCGGGCCTGGCTGGACGCCCGCTACCCGGCGCTGGCGCCCCTCTGGCCCCGGCTGGCGGTGGCCGTCGACGGGTCCATCGCCGGCGCCGACGATCCCCTGGCGGACGGCGCCGAGGTGGCGCTCCTGCCCCCGGTCTCGGGGGGTAGCGGCGAAGCAGCCGCCGGCGCCGCCGCCCCGCGCCCGAGGATCGAGCTCGTCGATGCCCCGATCGATCCGCGGGACGTCATCGCCCGCGTGGCATCGCCGTCCTGTGGCGCCGTCCTCCTCTTCCTCGGTACCGTCCGCGACCACTCGCGCCGCCGCGGTGAGGCCCCGAGCGCCGTGCTCAAGCTGACCTACACCGCCTACCGTCCGATGGCCCGCCAGGCCCTGGAGCGCATCGCCGCCGACCTCGAACGGGCGACCGAGGGACTACAGGTCGCGATCGTCCACCGCCTCGGCGAGATCCCGGTCGGCGAGCCCAGCGTCGCGATCGCCACCGCCGCCCATCACCGCGCCGCCGCCTACGAAGCCAGCCGCCAGGCCCTCGAACGCCTCAAGTCCGAAGTCCCGATCTGGAAGCTCGAGCACTACAACGACGGCCAAGCCGCCTGGAGGGAGGAGGAGTCGCTGCTCTTGGCGCCCGGACCAGCAGGCCGGCCAGCACACGCGAGATCCAGATAAGCAGTCAGTCCGGGGTGGGCCTATCCAGTCCTTGCCCCCGGCCTTACCGCCTCATCGTCGAAGATCGAAGGTTGTCGCAGGGACGGTCCCTGCCATTGATAACGCACGGGCGCACGCAGTCTCTTGAGCTGTCCCTCGGCAATCGCTCGCTTCAGCCAGGCGCTGAGCTGGGGCTTGGTGAGGTCGAGGGAGGTCTGCAATTGCTCCAGGGTGAGGGGACCGCCAGCCGCGAGGTCCTCCATCCTGAGAAGGAAAAGTGCGTACAGGCTGAGGTTCCGGGCCAAGCTGGGTTGCGGCAGTGGAGGGATGCTGGCCGACGTGGCTTGCTGTTGCGAGTGATCTTCTCGCTCTGCGGCGGAGGAGATCTCCGAGAGCTCCCTGATCGATTCCGCAGGCCGCGCAACGCCCGCGGCAAGGAGGGCCAGCTGCGCGTGCTCCGGCTCTCGGGTGTCGACCGCCGTCACGGGGGCCTGCATGAGTGCGATCAGATCGTGCTTGCCGTCTGGCAGCCAGCGTGCCCCTCGGCGCACGAGCTCCGCGTTCCCGGAGGATGGGTGTGAGCTTGCCTTGACCCAGAGCGGGACCCATTTCTCGTCGAGGTTCTCGATCGCGCCAGCCCAGGTGCCGCCCTTGCCCAAGCTCGACGACACGACGACTGCCGCATCGGCCAGGCAATAGATGTAACGGTTGCGGGCCATCGCGTTGCCAACCTCGAACCTGGCTTCCGGGTTGAAGGGCGATACCAGGACTAAGTCCCTTGCCACGAGGTACCTTCGGTACTTCGCCGAGGTTGTGGCGCGAAGCAAGCTGTCTGCGAGCACTCCGATGGTCGTGCACTCGTGCTCCAGCGCGCCGAGCATCGCGGCCTCGTCCACTCCCCTTGCTCCGCCCGACACGATCGACATGCCTTGCGCGGCAGCCTCCGCTCCCAGCCCGGCGGCGAACGCGAGCTCGGATTCTTCCGTCTCCCGAGAGCCAACGACGGCAAGTCCGCCGTTGGCCAGCAGGCTCCGGTTGCCGCAGCCGAACAGGAGCGGCGGCGAACCCGCCCGCAGGCGTCGCTTGAGCCGATCGGGATAGTCGGGGTCGGAGCGCGTCATCACCCACAGCCCCGCGCGCTCCCACCTGTCCAGGGCGAGGCCGAGCGCGGTGCCGCGACCGAGCAGGGCTTCGACCCGCTGCGGGGTCACCGTCTTGTCCAGCCACCCGTCGAGCAGCCTTGCAGGCTCACCCGACAGCAGCGCTTCGGGTTGCAGCCCCCGGTCCCTGAGCCAAGCCGCGAACCGGCCCCATTCCGCCGTCGACAGCGGCCTCACCGCTCCCTTCCCGATCTTGTCGAAGTGGGCGGTCAGCAGCGTCACGGCTTGCGCTTGAACGCTCAGCGCCATCTCAATCTCCCACGCCGCTCGTCGCCAGGGCGACCGGCCAGACCGGACCGCTCCCAGCCTTCCTCAGCAGTGCGGCGACCACGGTCATGGTCCAGGCCGAATCTACTACGTCATCGACCAGCAGAACCGGACCGGGAAGCAGGTCCGGCTCGACCGCGAACACGCCGTCGAGGTTGCGGCATCGCCGGTAGCTGTTCTCCTGGCGCTTCTGCGGTTCGTTGTCGAGCACCTTGCTCACGGCGGCGACGAAGGGCAGGTGCAGGCGGCCGGCAAGGCGGCGTGCGAAAGCAGGCACCAGGTCGGGATGGCGGTCGGACGGTACGCAGGTGATCCACGCCGGCGGTGGCGCGGGGCGCCACCGCTCACGAATCATCTCGGCGACCGCCTCGACCAGCTCGTCACGGAAGTAACCGGCGCGCTTGTCGTCGTCGATCACCCGCCCCCACCCGGCGTCGCCCCAGCGGGACAAGATGCGTCCGGTTTCGGCACGCCGCCCCGCCGGCAGCCTGCCTGCCAGACCGAGCTCGCGAAACGCACCGGCAGGCACCTGCTTCTTGCATTCGAGCGGCAGTTCCGCATGCCTGAGGAATCGGATCGCGTCGGCGGCCAGGGAAGTGGCGAAGCCCTCGGCCACGACGGGGCGGCCGAGGCACCTGGCGCATCGGCCACAACGCCGAGGGTTGGGGTCGTCCAGCGCCTTGGCCAGGAATTGCATCAGACATCCCGGTGTCTCGATGTAATCTTGCAGTTGTTGCCATTCCAGCTCCCGCTGGCGGGTCAGGCGTAGGATGCGATCCTGGTCCATTCGATATGCGACGGGCGTACGCCGCCAGAGGGAGCCCTCCTTGATCACGGCCGCCGGGCTCTCCACCGACAGGTACTTCAGGGCATGCTCGATCCTTCCCTTACGCAGGTTGACCGCTTGCTCGATCTGTCCCACCGTCAACCCGTCGCTCTCCGCCAGGGCGTCGAGGATCTCCTGGACGTTCTCCGGGTTGGGGAACGCCGTGGCGCGGAAGTATTCGTGGATGTCGCCATCGTCGCTTCCAGAGAGCAACACGCCGACGGCGCTGCCGATCGCGCGGCCGGCCCGGCCGACCTGCTGGTAGTAGCTGATGACGTTGCCGGGCGCCTGGTAATGCACCACGAATCCCAGGTCGGGCTTGTCATATCCCATGCCGAGGGCGGTGGTGGCGACGAGGGCCTTGATCTGGTTGCGCAACAGGAGGTCCTCGAGGTGTAGACGGTAGGCATTCGAATCGGCGAAGCCCGCGGCCGTGATCTCGCCATGGTAAGCGCGTGCGTCCAGCCCCTTGCCACGCAGCCAGGCGGCGACCTGCTCCGCGTCATGCTTGGTGAGCGCGTAGACGATCCCGGTGCCGGGCAGCTCCGGGACGTGCTCCGCCAGCCAAGCCAGCCGCGCCGATTGATCCGGCAGCCGCAAGGTCTGCAGCGCCAGGGAGTCACGGATCAACGGGCCGCGCTGGACGCTGACGGCGCCGAGCTGGGCCTGGACGTCCGCCACGACGCGGTCGTTGGCGGTTGCCGTCGTTCCGAGGATCGGCATGTTGCGCGGCATCCGCTGCACGACGCCGATCAGCCGCCGATAATCGGGGCGAAAATCGTGGCCCCAATCCGAGATGCAATGCACCTCGTCCACGACGAGCAGGCCGAGCCGCTCCGCGACAGGCAGCAGCAACCTCTGCACGAACTCGTCGTTGGCGAGCCGCTCCGGGGAGACGATCAAGGCGTCGGCTCGACCGGCGAGGATGTCCCGCCTCAGGTTCGGCCAATCGTCGCGGTTCGTGGAGTTGATGGTGAGCGCCTGGATCCCCAGCCGGCCGGCAGCCTGGACCTGGTTGCGCATCAACGCCAGCAAGGGCGAGACGATCAAGGTAGGTCCTTGACCGCGGTCGCGGAGGATACGAGTCGCAATGAAATAGACCGCGCTCTTCCCCCAACCCGTGCGCTCGATGACCAGCAGCCGCTCGCGGCGATTGACCAGGGCCTCGATCGCCTCCCATTGGCCCTCGCGGAAGTCGATACCAGGGTCGCCCAGCGCACGCCGCAGCAAGGCGAGGGCCTGGCCGCGCTCGGTGGACTGGCTCGTCATCGAGCCGTTGCTCGCCCAGGCCCTACGGCAGCTGCAGCGCCGGGCGGACTTGGCCGCGGTGGCAGGTGGTGCAGTTGACGAGGGGCTTGTGGTCGGTGTCCAGGCCCCTGATCTTCGGCAGGAGCTCGTTGTTGATGGTGGCGTTCATGCGGATCATGCCCCGGGCGGCTTCCTTCTCCTTCTTCTCGTTGCTCTCCCATTGACCGGGGACGTGGCAGTGGGTGCAGGTCACCCCGAGGGAACGCGCGTAGCCCTTCTCCATGATCGCGAGGAGCTGGCCGGCGGTGACGTTCTGCATCACGTCGATGTCCATGAAGACCTTGCCGGCGGGCTCTTTCTCCTTGCCGGCGATCTCCTTGCGCAGATCGGCCAGGGCCTTCGCCTCGTCGAACTTCGCCTTCGCGGGCTTGGCCGCTGGGGCGGCGGGCTCGGGCTTGGCGGGCTCGGATTGGCGCCCGGCGGCCGCGATGGCGGCGGCGGACACGAGCAGCAGGGCCAGGCCGAAGAGGGCGGAGAAGCGGGAAGAGCGGGAGAAGCGGGTCGCCATGGGATTGGTCTCCAGGTCGGTTGCTCGATCGGGGGATATCTCGGCCGGCCCGCTGGTCACGGGCAGGCGAAGGCTCGCGTGTCTTGGACGGGGGCGAAAGCGACGCCCTGGGGGTTGACGTAGCGCTTGGCGGCTCCGGTCCTGGTGTCGGTCACGGTGGTGACCACCTGGGTATTGGTGAGACCGGCGGCGAACACCCAGAAGTGCCTGTCGACGGCGCAGCCGTCCAGGACCTTGAGCAGCATCTCGAGGTTGGCGCCGGCGAAGAACCAGAAGGCGCCGGTGTCGGCGGTCAGGGGGAGGGTGTGGCCTGGGCCGCTGGTGCCGTCGGGCAGGATGTACTCGGTGCTGACGGCGAAGCGGTGGGCCCGCAGGCAGAGCCGGGCGTCGCCCGCAGCACAGGGGGCCTGGGCGGCCGTCCCCTTCCAGCCGAGCTGCACCACCTCGAAGTCGCCGGCGGTGAGGCTGCCGAAGACCGGGTTGAGCGTGTCGTTGTCCCAACGCGTGTCGTAGGTGCCCTGGACGTACATGTCGCTGCCGTTGTCGGCGAGGATCAGGCCGTAGGTCTTCATCGCCTGGAAGATCTTCCGCACGTAGGCCGGATAGCCGGAGATGTCCGTGCCGGCCTTCAGGCGGAGGCGGGTTCCCATCGGCGGCGCGGCCGGGTTGGAGCCGGCGTCGTGGGAGGCAGGGAAGACGTGGCCGTTGCTGTCGCGGACGGTGAAGCGGAAGGCGTGGCGGATCGGGTCGGGGCCGAAGACCTCGTCGTAGCGCACCAGGCCCGGGAGGATGGCGAGGCCGGCGGCGTCGGCGCTGGTCCAGCCCTCGGGGCGGCGGGCGTTGGAGTCGAGAGGGAAGACCGCTCCCGAGCCGGCCTCCCAGTGGTCGGCGTTCCAATGCGCCTGGTAGAGCTCGAAGAGGACGCGGTGGTCGCGGTCGACCAGGAGCATGTGGCAGTCGCCGTCGGTGCAGCCGCCGGGGTTGCCGCCCTCGATCCATTTCGCCTGGGTGCGGGCGGCGACCGGGATCGGGTAGCCGGCCGGCGCGCCAGGGGCGCCGGCGTCGCTCTCGTCGGGATAGAGCACGAAGGTGACCTTCTCGAGCGGCTGGCTGCCCGGCACGACGGCGTAGGGAAAGCCGAAGATGCCGTCGGGAGCGCCGGTGTCGTCGCCGCCGAAGTCGGGATGAAGACCGGTGCCGGGACCGATGAAGGCGACGAGGCCGGCGCTCGCCGGGTCGACCGGCGCGCCGCTGACGTCGAGATTCCACCAGTTGTCCGGCGGCAGCAGCGGCAGCGGCGGCGGCAGCGCTCCCCCGAGGCCGAGCTGGGTCGCCGCCGCCGCGGGAACCGGCGCGGCGATGCAGTACAGGGCGAGCGCCGCCGCCCCGGCAGCCGCTCGCACCGCCAGCGCCGCCATGCCCGGCGGGCGTCGCGCTCTCATGCGCGCGACTTTACTGCAAAGGGCCGTGCCGGCGTGCCACCCGCGGGGCGAAGGTCCTCCGCCGCCCTTTGGGCGAGGCCGTGAAGCGAGGCCTTGAAGCAAGACAGCGGTGGACTTCGTACCCTCGCCCAAAGGGCGGTGGAGGGACCTTCGCCCCGCGCCAGCACGCCGGCGCACGCGCCAGGCCGCCGCTTCGGGCCCGCCCTACCGTGCCGCGGCCGGCGCGCCCGGCAGGTTGGAGGCGCCGGCGATGAAGCGGGCGACGTTGGCCTTCAGCGCCTCGCGGTCGGCGCGCCGGACGTACATCATGTGGCCGGCGCTGTAGAAGGCCATCGATACCCGCGAGGGGTAGGTGGGATCGAAGCCCAGGTGGCTGAAGGTGTACTGCGTGGCAAAGAACGGCGTCGCCAGGTCGTAGTAGCCGTTGTTGACCAGCACCTTGAGGTTCGGGTTGATCGCCATCGCGTACCGCAGGTCCTCGGCGACGTTGACGTACTGGTTGTCGTAGGCGCGGAAGCTCCAGGGGCGGACCTTGTCGGTCAGCAGCTCGTAGTTGAGCTCGCTCTTCCAGCCCAGCTCCTTCTCGGCATAGTTGTTGAACGCCGCGGCGAAGGGTCCCGTGAAGGCGGCGCTCGCCGGGTCGTAGTCGAAACGGTCGCCGGCGGCCTGGCGGTCGACTCCCTTGAAGCGGCTGTCGAGGCGGCCGACGGTGAGGCGCTCGGAGCGCAGCAGCTCCTTGGTGAACTCGAAGATCGTCGGGCGCAGGTTGGCGCTCTCGAGGAACGCCGTCGAGAGGCCGGTGAAGCGCGCCAGCTTCTCGGCGACCTGGCGGCGCTCGGCGTCGCCGAGGTCGTTGCCGCGCATCAGGGCCAGCGTGTACTCGCCGGTGGCGAAGCGCTCGGACTCCTCGATCGCCTTCTGCACGTCGCCTCGTTGCAGATCGGCGGGAAGCTTCTTGTGGTACCAGGCCGTCGCGGTGTAGGTCGGCAGGAAGAGCGGGTAGGGCAGGTCGTTACCGACGTCGAAGCGCGCGGTCCCGAAATTGAGGATCGAGGAGACCAGCACGATGCCGTTGAGGTAGATGTTGAGCTTCTCCTGGAGGTAGCGGGAGAGACCGGCCGAGCGGGTGGTGCCGTAGCTCTCTCCGGCCAGGAACTTGGGCGAGCCCCAGCGCTCGAAGCGCGCGATGTACTCGCGGATGAACTCGCCCACCGACTCGATGTCCTCGCGCACGCCGTGGAAGCTCGCGGGGTCCTCGCCCGGCGCCGGCCGGCTGAAGCCGGTCGAGACCGGATCGATGAACACCAGGTCGGTGACGTCGAGCAGCGACTCGTTGTTGTCGGCGATCTGGTACGGCGGCGGGGGCGCCCACCCCTCCTCCTCCAGCACCACCCGCCGTGGGCCGAAGGCGCCCATGTGCAGCCAGGCGGACGCTGAGCCGGGGCCGCCGTTGTAGGCGAAGGTGATCGGCCGATGGCCGGCGTCGCCGGCGCCGTCGCGGGTGTAGGCGGTGAAGTAGACCGACGCCCGCACCTTGCCGTCGTCGTGCTTGAGCAGCATGGTTCCGGTGGTCGCCGTGTAGGCGACCTCTCGCCCGCCGATCCGCGCCTGGTGATGGGTGGTGACCAGCTTCTCTTCGGCCGGGCGGCCGCGATCCCGCTCCCGGTCGTGCTCGCCGCGGCCCGCCGGCTCGCCCTGCCGGTGCGACGGCTCCTCCGCCGCCGGCGCGCTCCGCGTCGAGTCCGGCGGCATGTCGGCACGGCGCCCCGACGGCGGCGGCGCATCCGGCGGGCGCTGGGCAGTGGCGGGAGCGGCCGCGGCGGCCGCCGCCAGGGCGGCGGTCATGGCGGCTGCGATCAAGAGCAGCCCTGACGTGGTCTTCGACATCGCTGAACCCCCCTCGGGAGAAAAGCTTCAATTCCACCCTGCTCATTACGCCCGGAGACAACGAGGGTTCCCGTCGCGGCGGTGGCGTCTCCTGGACAAAAAGGGTCGCCGTAGAGACCGGTGGCCGAAGGGGGGGAAGGAGGGCCGTGGGAGGCGTATCTCCTCCTCTGGACCCTTTGGGCGAGGCGCCGCAGTCGGACACCCCCGCATCCACCGCTCTCGCGCCCTCGCCCAAAGGGTCCAGAGGGGGAGATACGCCTCCCACGGCCCGGCCGGAGGGGTATGCCCGCAGGCGCCTCAGTAGCGCGGCACGGCGGGATCGACCTCCCGGCTCCAGGCGTCGATGCCGCCGGCGAGGTTCTGTGCGGCCTTGAAGCCGCGGCGGCGCATCAGCTCGACGGCCTGGGCGGAGCGGCCGCCGTGGTGGCAATGGACGACGTAGCGCGCCGCCGGATCGAGGCGATCGATCTCGGCCGGGATGTCCTGCAGGGGAATCAGCCGTGCGGCCTCGATGCGGCAGATGGCGTGCTCGAGCGGCGAGCGCACGTCGATGAGGGTGAAGTCGCGCCCCTCGTCGAGCCAGCGCTTCACCTCGGCGACGTCGACCTCGAAGTCCTCGGCGGCGCCGTCCGGGTCCCCGGCGCCGCCGCTCGCTGCCGTCGCGGGGCCCGCGCCAGCCGCCTCCATCGCCGGCGCCGGCGCCCCGATGCCGCAGAACTGGTCGTAGTCGATCAGCTCGTGCTGGGTCGGATGCTCGGAGCAGATCGGGCAGGCGGGGTCCTTGCGCAGCTTGAGCTCCCGGAACTTCATCTTCAGCGCGTCGAACAGCAGCAGGCGGCCGATCATCGGCTCGCCGGCGCCGACGATCAGCTTGATGACCTCGTTGGCTTGCAGCGCGCCGATGATCCCCGGCAGCACCCCGAGCACGCCGCCCTCGGCGCACGACGGCACCAGGCCCGGCGGCGGCGGCTCCGGGAAGAGGCACCGGTAGCAGGGGCCCCTGGCCCCCCAGAAGATCGACACCTGGCCCTCGAAGCGGAAGATGGAGCCGTAGACGTTCGGCTTGCCGGTGAGCACGCAAGCGTCGTTGACCAGGTAGCGGGTCTGGAAGTTGTCGGTGCCGTCGACCACGATGTCGTACGGCGCGAACAGCTCGAGGGCGTTGCTCGAGTCGAGCCGCACCAGGTGCGGCTGCAGGGTGATGTAGGGGTTGATGCCGCGCAGCCGCTCGACCGCGGCGGTGAGCTTCGGCCGGCCGACGTCGGCATGGCTGAACAGCACCTGGCGGTGGAGATTGCTCTCGTCGACGACGTCGAAGTCGGCCACGCCGAGGGTGCCCACGCCGGCCGCCGCCAGGTAGAGGCCGAGCGGCGAGCCGAGGCCGCCGGCGCCGATCATCAGCACCTTCGCGGCCTTCAGCCGCCGCTGCCCCTCGATCCCCACCTCCGGCATGATCAGGTGCCGGCTGTACTGGCGGATCTCCTCGGGGGTGAGCGCCGGCAGCTCGGCGTCCTCGGGCGCCGGCGGCGCCTGGCGCGAGGACGGGCTGGCCACGGCGCTGCCGCCGGCGATCGAGGGGATGATGGTGAGGGTGTCGCCGGGCCCCACCTTGGTGGCGCCGCGGTCCAGGTGGCGCACGTCGTCGTCGTTGAGGAAGACGTTGACGAAGCTGCGCAGCGCCCCTTCGGCGGTATAGAGATGCGGCTTGAGGCCCGGGTACCGGCGGGTGAGGTCGCCGAGCGCCTCGTCCACGGTGCCGCCCTGGACTTCCACGTCACCCGCCTCGCCGGTGAAGCGCCGCAGCGGGGTCGGGATCTGGATCGTCGTCATGGGACGAGGTCTCCTTTTACCATGTCCTGCGAACGTCGGTCTCCGTCGCCGCCGCCGGCTGCCGGCGGCCGCGCCGAGGCCGGGCGCTCCGGGACGCTTGCGAGGTACTCCTCCGCGAAGCGCTCGCGGTCGTCGCGCAGCCGCCAGCTCCTGGCCCTGTCCACCTCGCCGCGGCGAACCGAGACGATGAGGTACGACAGCCCCGGCCAGGCGTGCTCGCGGTCGAACTCGCTGGGCTCGGCGGGATGATCGGGATGCGAATGGTAGTAGCCCACCACCGCCAGGCCGGCGGCGCGCGCCTCCTTGTGTGCGGCGAGAACCGTCTCGGGGCTCATCACGAAGCGGTTGTGCCGGCTGTCCTGGCGTTCGTTGGCGGCCGGCACGACGCGATCCACTCGGGTCGTGCCGCCCCGCTCCTCGCCGAGCAGGAAGCCGCAGCACTCCTCGGGGTAGGTCCGCACCGCATGGCGGCCGATGGCGTCCATGTCGGCGGCCGACACGGCCAGGGCGGTGGCCGCCGGCGGCGGCTGGAGGCGGCGAATCCGGTTCATGGGACGGGCGCCTCCTCCCAGAAGTTCTCGGAGAGGTACTTGTCGGCGCCGTCGCAGAGGACGGTCACGACGGTCGCGGCGGCGCCGCGCGGCACCTCTTCCGCCACCGCCAGGGCCGCCGCGACGTTGGCGCCGGCCGAGACGCCGACGCGCAGTCCCATCTCCCGCGCCAGGCGGTGCACCATCGCGTAGGCGGTCTCGGTCGGCATCTCGCGCGCCTCGTCGGCCAGGCCGGGATCGTAGATCCGCGGCACCAGCGCCGAGGCCATGTGCTTCATGCCCTCGAGGCCGTGGAACGGCGAGTCGGGCTCGACCGAGATCAGCTTCACCGCCGGCCGGGTGTCGCGCAGGAAACGGCCCACGCCCATGAACGTGCCGCTGGTGCCGAGGCCGGTGACGAAGTGGGTGATCTCGCCGCCGGTCTGGGCCCAGATCTCCGGGCCGGTGGTGCGATAGTGCGCTCCCCAGTTCTCGGGATTCGAGTACTGGTCGACGTAGGCCCAGCGCTCGGGTTCCTCGGCGGCCAGGCGGCGCGCTTCGGCGATGGCGCCGTCGCTGCCCGCGAGCGGGTCGGTCAGGCGCAGCTCGGCGCCGTAGGCGAGCACGATTCGGCGCCGCTCGGGGCTGACGTTCTCCGGCATGCAGAGGGTGACCGGGATGCGGCGCACCGCGCCGATCATGGCATAGGCGATGCCGGTGTTGCCGGAGGTCGCGTCCAGCAGGCGCCGGCCGCCGGTGCCCGGGCCGGGGGTTCGGAACAGCCCCCGCCGCTCGGCGTCCAGGACGATGGCGAGGGCGGCGCGGTCCTTGACCGAGCCGCCCGGGTTGGCGTGCTCGGCCTTGGCCAGCAGGCGCACCTCGGGGCGGCCGGTCAGCTCGGAGAGGTCGACGAGCGGCGTGTTGCCGATCAGCTCCAGCACCCGCCGCGGGCCGCCCAGGGCCAGGGCCGGCGGCGGCGGTAGCGGCGGCGCAACGATGGAGGAGTCGGGCATCGGCTTGGAGCTCCGCGGGGGGCAAGGTAGCAAACAGGCCCTTTTCTAGTAAAGGTGAGCAACTCGATCACGAATTCCCGGGAGGCCGCAAGGCCGCCGCGGCCGGGTCCGCCCGCTCGGCCGCGAGCTCGGCCGTCATCCCCTTGCCACCGCGCCGCGCTCCTGCCGCATCAGCCCGTCGCCGGCAGGCCGCGCTCGCCGAAGCCGCCGAGCTTACCTGTTTCCGGCCGGGAAGCCGGCCGCCGCGGCGGCGGGGACGAGCGCTTCCTCGACCGCCGGCTCGCGCTCGAGCACCAGCGCGGTCCAGTCGTCCTCGAGCAGCGGCTGGGTGGCGGCCCGCACCCGCTCGAGCAGCCGGTCGATCCACGCCAGCGGCGACTCCCGGGCATCGCCGAGGTGGCCGTGCTGGCCGTCGCCGCCCCGCCCCCCGGCGCCCCCGCTGCTGTCGCCTCCGTCGCCGCTGCTGCCGTCCGCCGCCAGCAGGCCCGCGAGCGCCCCGTAGCCGAGTGGCTCGCCGCCGGCGGCCGGCGCTTCGGCCAGGCCGTCGGTGAGCAGCAGCAGGCGTTCGCCGGGCGCCAGGCGCAGCGCCAGGGAGCGGTACTCGACGTCGTGCCGCACCCCCAGGGGCAGGCGCGGTCCGGGCACCAGCACCGGCGCCGGCGGCTGGCCCGGGGCCAGCAGGTAGGGGTCGGGGAGGCCGGCGTTGGCAAGCTCGACGCGCCCCTCGGCCGGGTCGAAACGCGCCAGGGCGAGCGCCACGAACTCGCGTCCCGGCAGCTCCGCGGCGAGCCGGCGGTTGACCTCGCACAGCGTCGCGGCGGCCGAGCGTTCCGCGGCGACCAGCGGCAGCATCGCCTTGACCGAGGCCATGATGAGGGCGGCCGCCATGCCCTTGCCGGCGACGTCGCCGACCGCCACGCCGACCGCGCCGTCGGGCAGCAGGAATGAGTCGTAGAAGTCGCCCGCCACCAGGCGGGCCGGCAGGTTGCGCGCCGCCACCCGGTAGCCCTCGCCGGCGATCTCCGGCGGCGGCAGCAGGCGGCCCTGGAGCTCGCGCGCCAGCTGCAGCTCCTTCTCGGCGAACTCGACCTCCTTGAGGCGCGCGACGCTCGCTTCCAGGCGGGTGCGGACGACGTCGAAGCTATAGAAGGCGAGGCCGAAGGTCACCGCCAGCGCCGCGGTCATTGCCACGTAGATGAGCTGGTGCGGCCCGACCATGCCGACGTGGAGCACGTGGACCGCCACCTCTTGCATGAGCAGGTAGGCGATCAGGCCGCTTACCGCCAGGACCGTCGTCCGCGCCGCCATGCCCGCGCCCCTGCCCAGGCGGCTGATGCGGCGGTCGAGCAGCGTGAACAGAAGGCGTGCGGTCAACTGGATCGCCAACCCGGTGCCGCTGCTGAGCGCGAGAGTGAGGGCGATCGAGGCATGGGGGTCCTCGAGCACCAGCAGGCCGCCCACCGCGGCGCCGATGGCGAGGGTGATCAACGGGTCGCGGAGCCAGTGCACCGCGAAGCGCGACCGCCGCGGGGATGCGGCGGACGGACAGTCGGGAAGGGCGGTGGAGGCGCTCATGGCTGCACTCTCTATACGGCAGGCCGCGGCGACAGTTCAGCCCGGCCGCGAAACGCCGCTCTTGCCGCGGCCGCGCGGCGCCCTGGCCAGCCTACCGCCCCAGCAGCTCCGGCGGGATCGGCACGACCAGCGACGCCACGACCGAGGCTGCGGTCAGCACCAGCAGGATCAGCGCCGTCGCCTGGTGATCGCCGCGCTCCGGCTTGAGGGGATCGAGGGCGCGCGCGGCCAGGTAGCCGCCGGCGAAGCCGCCGACGTGGGCGAAGTTGTCGATGCCGGGCATGACGAACCCGAAGACCAGGGTGGAGATGGCGTAGGTCCATGCCTGCGAGCCGATGGCGCGGCTGCCGGAGCGCCGGCCGTAATGGACCAGGGCGCCGATGAGGCCGAGGATCGGCGCCGAAGCCCCCAGCGTCAGCCGGCCTCCCATGCCGGCGAACCCCATCGCGCTGCTGAGCAGGAAGCCCGTCACCGACGAGATCGAGTAGATGATGACCATGCGGCTCGGCCCGTAGAGCTCGGCGATGGCCGGGGCGAGGAAGCGCACCCAGTAGAGATTGAAGCCGATGTGCAGCAGCGAGCCGTGCAGCCAACCGGCCGACAGCAGGGTCCACCAGCGGTGCAGCACGAACACCGGGATGAAACCGCTGGCGCCGAAGCGCAGCATGCTGAGCAGGCTGGGCGACAGCAGGGTCATCAGGCCGCTCGTCCGGATGCCCTGCGGGTCGGTCGCCAGCATCAAGAGGTAGAGCAGCGCGCAGCCGCCGATCACCGCGTCGACGAAGCCCATGTCGCGCCCCAGCCGCCGCAGCCAGGCGTTGAGGCCGAACATGCCGGGGCTGCGCCGGCCGCAGTAGGGGCACTGCTTCTCGCTCACCCCCACCAGCTTGCCGCACGAAGGGCAGAGCACCGAGCCGCTGCGCTGGCGTTCGAACATGGCGCGTACTCTACCCCGGGTCGCGCGGCGGTTCGTGCGGAGCGAAGGCCCGGTTCGCCGGCGCGGTGGCTCGCTCGAGGCGCTCCAGGTAGGCGAGCGCCTCCTGGCGCGACGCGCCGCACATCTCGACGCGGGCCCTGAGGCGTGAGCAGACGGCGGGCCGCTCGGGGAGACCGTAGATGCGGCAGCGGTTGTCGGCGTCGAGTTGAACGCAGCGCACGCCGGCGGGCTTGCCACCGGGCATCCCGGGGATCGGCGAGGAGATCGAGGGCGCGATGCAGCACGCCCCGCAGCCGGCTCTGCACTCCATGTCCGCTGACAGATTCCTGGCTAGGACGGGCGTCAGCGGCCGGCCGTGGGGTCGCCGGGATCGCGGTCGGCACGATCGCGGCCGGCGGCGTCCAGGTCCGGGCCGGCGCCGTCTCGACCGGGGCCGGTGGCATCGGCATCGGCGCCGGCGGCGTCGAGGTCGGGATCGGGGAGCGCCACCAGGGACGGGTAGCTCCAGGCGCGGGCGAGGATCTCGGCGGCGCGGGCGGCGTCGGCCTGGCGCACCTCGAGACGGTTGTAGGCGACGGGCTGTGCCGACAGCAGGTGGACCGCCGGCAGCCGCTCCTCGAGCACGCAGCAGCGCAGGCCCTCGGACTCGAGGAAGGTGCGGGCGAGGTGGGCCTCCCAGGGGGTGTGGAAGCGGGCGACGGTGCTGAGGGCGGTGTCCTCGTCCTGTTCCCGCGCCTCGCCGTCCGTCTCCGGGAGGCCCGGATCGAGCCGCGGCGCGCCGCCGATCTCCTCCGGCCTCCACAGGCTGCCGCAGTCGCCGCAGCGGAAGCTCCGGCGCGAGACCCGCAGCACTCCCAGCACCAGGCGCGACGACTGCTCGGGCCGCAGATCGGCGCCGCCGCAGGAAGGACAGCCGGCTGAGCCGCCCCCGGGCCCGCAGCCGTCCGCCGCGCCGTCGACCTCCGCCGCTGTGCCCGCCAATGTGCCCGCCGCTGTGCCCGCGTCCGGCGGCGGCGCGATGGCCGGCCGGGCCGGCACGCTTACCGGCGGCGAGGCCGGCACGCTCGCCGGCGCCGCCCCGGCCGCCGCGCTCGCGTCATGGGTGACCAGGTAGATCTCGGGCAGCGGGGCGAGCCGACCCAGCACCGCGGCCGCCGCCGCCGCGTCCTGTTCCCGGACCTTCAGCTGGATGCCGCCGACGGCGTTGGACAGCGCCACCATGCGGATGACGTGCTCGTTGGCGATCAACGAGTGCAGGCCCTCGGAGCCGAGACGCGCCTGGGCGATCTGCGCCTCCCACGGCGTGCTGAAGGTGCGGACGGTGACCAGCCGTTGCAGCTCGTAAGGGGAATCGGACATGGCTCAGCGGTCCCCGCCCGGCGCCCGCCGGGTGTGACCGCGGCGGCGGGCCGCGCTCAGCGGGCCCCCACGCTGCGCGTCAGCGCGAGCAGCCCGGCGAAGATCGCGACGAAGAAGATCAGCGCCAGCAGCGCCGCACCGAGCCCGGCGAGTGGGCCGCGACGGGCCGCGGCGATCAGGTAGGCGCCCGCGGTGGCAATCAGCGCGAAGAGGACGAAGACGAAGTTGGGCGACATCATGGCTGCCGGCCGGCGAAGGAGCGAGGCGGCGGCGCCCGGCCGCCGAACGCCGCCCGCTTCTCCGGTGCGCCATCTTATCTTGGCGCTCGGCGTCCCGGCATCGCCGCGTGGGCCGGGTCACGCGCGGTTCCATGTCCCGGCACCCGCGCGCCGCTCCATGTCTCGGCACCGCGTCGCGGACCGGGGTCACGAGCCGCCGCGGCCTCCCTCGTCGCCGCTCTCGCCCCTGCCGCCGCTGCCGCTGCTCTCGCCGCTCGGCGCGCCGTCGTCGCCCGCGGCGCCGCTCTCGCCGCTTTCACCGCTCTCGCCGCTCTCTGTCAGGCTCTGGACGATCTGGGTGACCTCGACCTCGGCCTTGCGGATCTTGCCCCGGCAGACGTCGAGCAATTGGGCCGCGCGGCGCAGCTCCTGCGCCAGCTGATCGATGTCGATCTCCTCGCCCTCGATGCGCTCGAGGATGCCCTCGAGCTCCTCCATCGCCTGGCGGAAACCGAGCGCCGTCACCTCCTGCCCCGCGCCCGCGTCCGGCGCGGCCGCCGCGTCCGGCGCCTGCGGCCGCTCCCCCCTGCCCGCCTTCGCCTCCGTCGCTTCCTGCTCCCGCTGGGCGCGCGGGCCGCCCGGCCGGCCTGGATCGTGGTTCTCGCTCAACGCCCCTCCTCCTCGTGCGCCTTGCCGGGTGCGCCCGGCTGGAACTCCAAGGCGATCTGTGCTCCGGGTGCCGCGGGCTTCGCCGGCCGCTGTCCCGCTCGCAACGCTGCCGGTCGCCGATCGCGAAGGGTCTGGTTCGCCGGTGTGTCCACCGGCAGATCCGCCGGCAGGTCCGCCGGCGCCGCGGGCTGTCGGAGCGTCACCGCCACCGCCTCGCCGCTCTCGGCGGCCTGGACCCGGCTGCGCAGCAGGCCGCCGGCCAGACGGCTGATCAGCAGGGCGCCGTCCGCGACCTCGGCGGGATGCCGCAGCAGCCGGCCGCCGGCGTCCCGGGTGATGCTGAAGCCGCGCTCCAGCGTGCGTTGCGGATCGAGCTGGGCGGCGAGCCGCTCCATCCCCTGCAGGGTGGCGCGAGCAGCGCGCAGGTGGCCGCGCGCCGCGCCGCAGACGCGCTCAGCGCGCCGCCGCCGCTCCAGCTCGGCGCGTCCGGCGCCGCGCGGCGCGGCCACGGCGAGCCGCGATCGCAGCTGCTCGCTCCGGCGCACGGCGGCGCGCAGGGCGCTGCGGCCGAGCCGCGCCAGGGTGCGCGCGTGCTCTTCGACGTGAGCGCCCGCGCCGGCCAGGCGCAGCCGCGCCAGGCTGACGCCGCGCTCCGCCTTGCCCAGCGCCTCGCGCGCCCGAGCCAGCGGCGCCAGTGCCTCACGGCGGAGAGCCCGGCGCAGCTCCTCGACGGCGAGGTCCAGGCGCGTCACCCGCTCGACCAGGAACTCGGCGACCTTGGTGGGGGTCTTGAGCGCGGTGTGGGCCACCAGGTCGGCGATCGAGCGGTCGATCTCGTGACCGAGCCCGGTGAGCACCGGGAACGGCGCCAGCGCGATCGCCTCGGCGATGGCCCGGCTGTCGAAGGCAGCGAGGTCGGTCTTCGAGCCCCCGCCGCGGATCACAATGGCGCAGTCGATGCGGGTCGCGGCAAGAGCCGCCAGCGCTCGCAGCGCCGACACCACCTCGCGCTCCGAGTCGCGGCCCTGCACGGCGGCGTGCACGAAGAGCACGCGGAAGCCGTAGCCGCTCTCGCGCAGGCCGGAGAGGAAGTCATGGTACGCGGCGCTCCCCTCGGAGGTGATCAGCGCCAGCGCCAGCGGCAGCTCGGGCAGCGCCAGCGCACGGTTGCGCGCCATCAAGCCGGCGGCCTCGAGAGCCGCCAGGGTCTCGCGCCGCCGCAGCTCGAGCAGGCCGAGGGTGAAGGCCGGATCGACCTCGCGGATCGTCAGCTGCAGCCGGCCGCCGGCGCCGTAGAAGTCGAGGTTGCCGCGGCAGCGGATCTGCACGCCGTCCGCCAGCCGCTGGCCGGTCGCCGCCAGCATGCGCTTGACGCGCTGGAAATCGGCGTTCCAGATCACCGCGTCGAGCTTGCCGACGATCGAATCGTGCTCGCCCTTCTCGATCAGCTCGAAGTAGAGGTGCCCGCGCGTCCCCTGCTTGCAGCGGGCGACCTCGCCCGCCACCCACACCGCCGGGAACACCTCTCCGAGCAGGTCGCGGATCTCGCCGCAGAGCTGCGATACCGTGTAGGTCGGCTCGACGAGGGGGTTGAGCGTCAGGTGCGGTTTCCTCGCTCCGGGTCTGTCGGCCGAAGGCTGGCGAGACGCGCGGTGTCGACGGCGGAGCGGCTCAGTGGTAGGACTTGAGCTCCTTCGAGGAGCCGAGCGGGATGGCCTCGGCCCATTCGACCGCCTTCTTGTCGCCCGCCGTCAGCTTGCCCAGGAAATCGACCGCCTCGTCGCGTTCGCGGAACAGCCGCCAGATGAAGGTGTGCCCGGCCGGCGCGGTGAAGTAGGTGTAATGCTTGGAGCCGTTCGACAGGTCGAAGCCGAGGTTGGCCTCGCCGTTGACGCCGACGCAGGCCAGGGCGATCGCACGGCAGGCGAGCGCCAGGGCCTTGACCGCGTCCTCGTAGTCGGCCAGCTCCTCGCGCGACAGCGGCGAGTGATAGAGGGCGATGCGCGCGCCTTCCTCCTCCGCCAGTAGGTTGTACGGGATGTCGTTGCGATCCATCGCGTCCTTGGTCTCGCCGGTGGTGACGAACACGTCCTCGGTGCCGGTGACCTTGTAGGTGATCGCGTAGACGTCCTTCTCGAGCTGCGAGAAAGCCTCCGCCAGGATGCTCTCGTCCTCGATGGTGAAGTAATACAAACGGTTCATCAATCTTCGTGCTGCCATGCAGCCGTGTCCTCCACGAATCCGGAAGCGTAAGGGATGGGGCGGGCGGTGGGCGTGAAGGTGCTCTGCTCCCCCAATTGTGCATTTTACCATAGGGGTGTTCGAGTGCCTGTCCCGGCTGTGGGGCTCAGGGGTAGCCTTGGAGGGGGGGCGAGGCATCCCCCTGGGACGAGGCGAGGCATACCCCTGCCTC
>Ga0070709_10000109_pt1 | contig 57356 bp, 36 predicted proteins | sample LARL51metaG_FD_65449 | JGI IMG/M metagenome (GOLD analysis project Ga0070709, IMG submission 65449) | Corn, switchgrass and miscanthus rhizosphere microbial communities from Kellogg Biological Station, Michigan, USA - LAR L5-1 metaG | ecosystem: Host-associated > Plants > Roots > Rhizosphere ... | reverse complement strand
GCCTCGCCCCCCTCCAAGGCGGACCCCTCGCCCCCCCGCCCCCACACCCACCCCCGCCGCTGCGTGAGACGCGCCGAGGCGAGCCGGGCCGGCCCGAGGGGGACCGGCCCGGCTCGCCTCGCGTTCGCGCGGGTTGCCTGGTTGCTCGAGGTTACTTGAGCGGCGTGAGGGTGAACTTCTCGACCGCGGCACCGAGGTCGAAGCCGCTGCCCTTACCGGCAAGGGCGAGGTGGACCGAGCCCTTGGTCATCGCCAGGGCCTCGCCTTCCTTGCCCACGCCCGCGCCGACGTCGGCCGCGGCGTAGCTGCCGAACAGCTCGCGGATGTCGGTCACCTCGGAAAACTTTCCGACGCCGTCCCGGATCTCGTACTTGCCGGCGGAGAGGCCGGCGCCCTTGGCCCGGATCCTGACGTCGGCGGTCTGGCCGTTGTCGCAGCTGATGGAGCCTTCACCGGTCGCCGACTTGACGGCCAGGGACCAGCCGCGGAGGTTGTAGTTCATCCGGCAGGTGGTGCTCGTACTGGTCTGCGACGCCGCGCTCGCCGGCAGCAACAGCAGCACCGCGAGCAGGGCGGAAAGCATCAAGCCTCGTTTCGACATGGGATCCTCCATTGCGGCGCGGTGCCGGCGGCCCTCACGCGACACCCCACGCTCGCCGCCGGCACCTCCCGCGCCGCGCCGTTCACCCCATACTGGAGCAAGATCCGTTCCTCCCAGCTGGGGTGCCGCGACTGGCGACAGGCGGAGCCGCGGCCTCCCAGCCGGGGTGCCGCGACTGGCGACAGGCGGAGCCGCGGCCTCCCAGCTGGGGTGCCGCGACAGGCGACAGGCGGAGCCGCGGCCTCCCAGCCGGGGTGCCGCGACTGGCGACAGGCGGAGCCGCGGCCTCCCAGCCGGGGTGCCGCGACTGGCGACAAGCGGAGCCGCGGCCGGATCAGGCCAGCGTCATGTCGGTCTTGCCGAAGTCGTTCCCGACGGCGAGCAGCGGCCGCGCCGCCACGCGCGCCATGGCGTAGGCCATGCAGTCGCCGAAGTTGAGCGCCGCGGGATGGCGCCCCTTGCCGAAGCGCCGGCCGGCCTCGATCGCCGCACGCCAGTGACGTTCGTCGAAAGGCATGACGGCGACCCCGGCCTCGCCGAGCAACCGTTCGATCAAGCTCGAGGCCACTGGACCCAGGCGATTCGTGAGCACGAGCGTCGCCTCGACCAGCGTGGGCGCACCGATCGCCACCTCCCCTGCCGCCGACAGTTTGGACCGCAGCTGCTCCGCCTCCGGCTCCCTGAGAATCATGGCCGCGACCGCCGAAGCATCGAGGATCAGACTCCCTCCTCTCCGTAGCCCAGGATCTCCTCTCGCTCCCGCTTCGAAATGGGCCTGCCGAGCTTCTCCGGCGGCAGGACCGCCCAGATCTCCTCTTCCAGGAACCGCCGCAGCCGTTCGTCTCGTGCTGTCGGCCCGCTTTCTCGCACCAGACGTTGGTGCCGCTCGGCCAGCGCCCTGCGGATCGCCTCGGTCTTGGTCTCTCCGGTCATCTTGGCCACCTCCGCCGCCAGTGTCTCGACGTCCGCATTCTTGATGTTGAGGGCCATCGCTCCTCTCCTATGTAGACGGCAAAGCGCCCGCTCCAAGCGCAAACCCCGGGGTCGAAGCATACACCACCCTGTATAAATTTACACCAAGGTGCCTCTGGCTATCGGAGTGGGGTACAATGCCAAGTGCCAGCAGATCGCGGGAAGAATCGACGTCAGCAGACCTCAGCCGATGGGTGCGAATTACGGATGGTCCCTGGTCGAGCAGGAGCGCAAGCGCGAGATCATCGCGGCGATCGCGGCCGGTGACGCGACGGCGGGGCCCACCCATGCCGAGATCGACCTGACCGATCGCTGCAACGTGGCCTGCTACTTCTGCAACCAGCAGGACGTCCGCACGACCCAGCAGCTGCCGCTCGCCAAGATCCTCTCGCTCCTCGAGGAGCTGGTGGCGGGCGGGCTGCGCTCGGTGCGCCTGTCGGGAGGCGGCGACCCGCTGGCCCACCGCGACGTCGCCAGGGTCGTGGCGCGCCTCACCGAGCTCGGGGTCAACGTCGACAACGTCAACACCAACGCCGCGCTCCTCGACCCGGGCATCGCGGACCGCCTGATCGAGAACGGCTGCCGCGAGCTGATCGTCTCGCTCAACGCGGTCGACGCCGCCGACTATCACCGCATGATGCAGGTGCGGCCGGCGATCTTCGACAAGGTGCTGGCCAACGTCCGCCGCTTCGTCGAGCAGCGCGGCCGGCGCCCGCTGCCCGTGGTCACCGTCCAGTTCCTGATCGACCGCGAGAACTACCGCCGCATCCCCGAGATGTACGAGCTCGGCCGCGGCCTCGGCGCCGACCGCATCACCATCAGCCCGGTGCAGGACATCCCGCTCGAGCGCATCGAGCACGACATCCTGCTCGCCCCCGACGACAGCGTCCTGGTCATGCCCTACTTCGAGCAGGTGCTGACGGCCGACCGCGAGGCCAAGCTGCTCTCGCTCTTCGGGCCCTACCCGGCATGGAACGAGGCGCTCGACCGGGTCCGCTCCCGCCTGGCCACCGCCGGGCCGGCGCCGGCCATCGCCGCCAGCTTCAAGGAGAGGAACGGCGCCTGCTTCTTCGGCTGGTACTCGGCGACGATCCGCGGCAACGGCGATCTCTACCCCTGCTGCCTGCTGATGAACCCCGGCTACAAGCCCCTCGGCAACGCGCTGCAGGCCGGCACCTTCCAGGAGCAATGGCGTGGCAAGGGCTTCACCCGCCTGCGCACCGAGATGCGCGAGGTGCTGCTGCGCGGCGGCCGCATGTTCTGGCGGAAGCAGCGCTTCCAGGCCCTCACCCGCCAGTGCGTCGAGCCGAACGCCTGCTTCCTCAAGAACATGTACTTCCGCCACGACGAGCAGTTCTACGCCGACCTCGACCAGGCCCTCGAGCAAACCAGGAAGCGAGAGGTCCGCTGGCTCGGCACCCCCCGCCAGGCCTGGCGCGCCGCCGAGGTCCTCGCCTACCGCTGCTACCACGGCGCCCGCGTCCGCTACCACCTCGCCCGCCGCCGCGTCCGCTCCTAGCTCCTGCATCAAACAGCAGAATACGAAGGCGCTGTAACGTACGCGGCAGTGCGTACGCCTATGGATGATTCGAGGGGGCCGCGGGGGCCGTCTGACCGATGGCAGTCAGAATCGAGCGCAGCTCGGCGAATACCAATCGCAAAGGAGCCTCCAGATGACCACCAGCAAGACCGCCCAGTACACCGACTTCAGCAAGGACGTCCTCGGCCGCTACGTGTGCAACGGCCTGGACGAGGCGCTTGCAAGCACGGTGGGCCGCCAGCCCTTCGACGTCATCGTCGTCGGCGGCGGCTCCTTCGGCTCGGCGCTCGCCCAGCACGTCCTCTACAGCGACCGCTTCAAGAGCCACCGCATCCTGGTCCTCGAAGCGGGTCCCTTCGTGCTGCCGGAGCACGTCCAGAACATGCCGCTGCCGGGACTGACCCAGGCCGATCCGACCACCGTCGATCCCGGGGTGCCGCGCAACGAGGTCTGGGGTCTCCCCTGGCGCACCGACGTCGAGATCGGCTTCCCGGGCCTCGCCTACTGCATCGGCGGGCGCTCGCTCTACTGGGGCGGCTGGTCGCCCCAGCTGCTCGACACTCCCGGCGACACCGAGATGCCGCGCGACCGCTGGCCGGAGGCCGTGGTGGCCGACCTGAACGGGCGCTTCTTCGCCGAGTCGGCCACGCAGATCGGCGTCGACCAGACCAACGACTTCGTCTTCGGCGGCATGCACCGGGCCTTGCGCCAGCAGCTCTTCGACCAGCTCGGATCGGTCGCCGCCGCCATCCCGCTGGCGGAGCTGCCGCAGCACCTAGCGCTCCCGGCGAGTGTCAAGGGCGACCAGCGCGAGCAGCGCAAGCTCGAGGCGCCGCTGGCCGTCCAGGGACGGGCGCCCCGGTCGGGGTTCTTCCCGATCAACAAATTCAGCGCCACGCCGCTGCTGATGCGGGCGGCCCGCCAGGCCTGGGTGGAGTCCAAGGGGGACGACGGCGCCAAGCGGCTGATGGTGATCCCCAACTGCCACGTCCTCCGCCTGGAGACGGCGGTCGACGGCGGCGCCGGGCAGGTTCGCGTGGTGCAAACCAATCTCGGCCCCATCCCCGTCCCGGAGCGCGGAGTGGTGGTGCTGGCGGCGGGGACGATCGAGGCCACGCGCCTGGCCCTGCTGTCGTTCGCGGGGGTCCCGGGCGCCGAGCGGATCGGCACCAACCTGATGGCCCACATGCGCTCCAACTACACGGTGATCATTCCGCGCGCCGCTCTCGGCGTCCTGCCGACCGGCGACCTCGAGGCGTCGGCGCTGTTCGTCAAGTGCAGGAAGCGGCACGCCGACGGCACCCTGAGCCACTTCCATCTCCAGATCACCGCCGCGGGGGTCAAGGGGGTCGGCAACAACTCCGAGGCCGAGCTCTTCCAGAAGATCCCCGACCTCGACACCATCGACGGCTTCCGCGCCGCCGACAAGGACAACGTCGTGATCACGTTCCGCGGCGTCGGCGAGATGCAGCCCGGCAACCCCGACAACCGCATCACCCTCTCCGGCGAGACCGACGAATTCGCCGTGCGGCGCGCCTTCGTGACCTTCGGCAACCCGCGCTCGCCGGCGCCCCGGCCCGGAGAGAGCCCCCAGACCGCCAACGACCGCGAGCTGTGGGCGGCAATGGACGAGGCGGCGCAGCAGGTGCGCGCCGTCTTCGCCGGGCCGGGCGAGTTCACCGAGCTGCAGAAGCAGCGCGACGGCCTGGGGACCACCCATCACGAGTCGGGCACGCTCGCCATGGGGATCGACCCCGGCGCCTCGGTGACTACCCCGAACGGCCGCTTCCACCACGTCGTCAACGCCTACGCGGTCGGCCCGGCCCTGCTACCCTCGATGGGCTCGCCCAATCCCATGCTGTCGGGCATCGCCCTGGCCCGCCGGATGGCCGAGCACCTGGTGGCCCCGCTGCAGCCTCCCGCACTGGAGCCGGGCTTCACCGCGCTCTTCGACGGCACCCAGGCGTCGTTCGACCGCTGGCAGCAGGCCGGCCCGGGCGGCTTCGACCTGGGCGCCGGCGAGCAAGTCCTCACGGCGCGGCCGGGCGCCGAATTCGGCCTCCTGTTCTACGCCGCCGAGGCCTTCGACGACTTCCTCCTTCGCCTCCAGTTCCGGCTGGCGGCCCGCTCCGACAACTCCGGGGTCTTCGTCCGCTTCCGCGATCCGCGTCTGCCTCCCGACCCGGCAGACCTGCAGGCGGCGGCGAATCCCGCCTGGGGACCGGTCCATACCGGCTTCGAGGTGCAGATCGACGAGCTGGCCCAGCCCGATGGTGCCGACCTCCACCGCACCGGCGCCATCTATGACATCCCGACCGGGCCCGCGGCCGCCCAGCAGACCTACCGGCGCGGCTCGTCGCTCCAGCCCGGCGAGTGGAACGATTACGAGGTCGAGGTCCGGGGCGACGTCTATGCGGTCCGCCTGAACGGCTTCGAGACCACGCGGTACGACAACCTCGACCCCAGCCGGGGGCTGCCGGTCTCCCGTGACGCGGCGTCGGGCTTCGTCGGACTCCAGACCCACACCGGCGCGGTCTCCTTCCGCGCGGTGCGGATCCAGAAGCTCTAGCGCCCGTGAGAAGTCCGGGCTAGAGGCAAGGCGATGCGGGTCCTCCACCTGACCACGGAGTTCCCGCCGGTCATCTACGGCGGCCTCGGGACGGCGGTGGGGGGTTGGGTCAACGGCTCCGCCCGCGGCGGCATCGGCGTCGGCGTCCTGCTGGTCGAAGGGCCGCTGCCGGTCGAATTCGGCTCGGGTTACGGTCACGGGGGGGAGGGATGGGCGCAACCCGCGGACCGGCGGCAGCTCGTCAACCGCCAAGGGGTGCGCTTCATCCGCTGCTCCACTGCCGACGCGGTGGAGGCAGGGCTCGCGCTGATGGCGCTGCTGCGGCCCGACGTCCTCCACCTCCACACCGCCCTGCTCTGGCATGTCGCGCACGCCCTCAAGGTGCGGACCGGCATCCCGCTCGTCTATCACGTCCACTCCGTGGATCGCGCCGAGTACGACCTTGGTCTCGAGCCGAACCCGTGGCTGGCGCAGGCCGCCGTCCAAGGGGAAGTGATCGTGTCGGCCGACCGCCTGATCGCGATCTCCGCCAGCGAGCGCGCGCTCCTCGAGGCCTACTACCCGGAGGCCGCCGGCCGGGTGAGGGTGGTCGGCAACGGCATCGACGATGCGCCTCTCGCCCGCCGCGCCGCGATGAAGCCGCGCGCGGCCGCCGAGCCGCTCGTCCTGTACAGCGGGCGCCTGGTCGAGCGCAAGGGGATCCGCGAGCTGCTCGACGCCGTGCCGCTGGTGCTGGCGCGGGCGCCGACGTGCCGCTTCGTGCTCGCGGGAGGGCCGCCGTCGTACTCGGGCGACCAGGTCGCCCGGCAGTGGCTCGAGCCCGCCCAGGAGCCCTGCCGCGGTCGCATCCACTTCACCGGCTGGCTCACCCCCGACGGCCTCGCGGCTTGGTACGCCCGTGCCGACGTGCTGGTGGTGCCGAGCCGCTACGAGCCGTTCGGGATGGTGATCCTCGAAGGCATGCTCTACGGGCTGCCGATCGCCGCCGCCGCGGTCGGCGGGCCGGCCGAGATCCTGGAGGCAGGACGCACTGGCCTCCTCTTCCCGCCCCGCGACTGCGGCGCCCTGGCCGACGCCCTCCTGCTGCTGGTGGGCGATCCGCTCCTGCGAGCCCGCCTGGGACAGGCTGCCCGGCGCGAGGTCCGGATGCGCTGGGCCTGGCCGCGCCGGGTCGTGGAGATGCGGGAAGTCTACGAGGAGCTGGTTGCTACCAGGTCGCTGTCCAGCGCAGCTTGAGCACCAGCTGATCGGCGGCGGGGGTGAGGCGGAGGCCCAGCGCCGGCTCCTGAGTCCAGTTGCGGTCCCAGACCACGAACAGGTCGCGCCCGGGGGAGAGCGTCCAGCGCAGGCGGGCGTTGAGCGCGGCGCCACCGGCCTCCGAGTCGTACTGGGTGAAGGTCGAGACCGTCAGGTCGGGAGTGAAGGCGTAGAGGACCTTGAGCTGCCAGAGCCGTTGGACGAAGCGGCCCTGCGGCAGGTGGCCGAAGTCGTTCTCACCGTTGAGCTCGATCCGCAGGTGGCCGCCCAGGGCAGTCGCGTACACGAAGCAGATCCACTGGGTGAGCGTGCCGCCGTAGAAGCCGCCGAGCCAGAGGTACGAGCCGACGCGCAGCGGCCGCGAGGCCGAGGACTGCGCCTCGACCTCGTAGCGGTCGAAGCGGTACTGGCCGGGAGGGATGACGACGCCCTTGGCCACCTCGAAGGGTTGGTCGAGGCGCTCGAACTGCGGCGCGAAGTCCGTCTCCAGGTGCTCGCCGGAGCGCAGCGAGACGTTGAACGGCGCGGTGAACAGCCGCCAGCTCTCTGGCCGACCCGCGACGTCGTCGACGCGGGTGAAGTAGGTCTCGAAGAAGAACTGCCGCGCCCAGCCGAACGGCCCCTGCTCGCCGGGCCGCGGCTGGAAGGCGTTGCCGACCGCGACCTGGCGGGTGCCGGGACGGGGCAGGAAACCGAGCGCGGGATCGAGGGCGGCGCCGTACTGGTTGACCTGGGCATAGGTGTCGAAGAGGTCGTTCGGGTACTCGGCGCGCACCCCCCAGCCGTCGCGCCCGGCAGCGCCGCCGGCGCCGCCCGCCGGCGGGCGGTCGGCGGGAGTCGTGCCCTCGCTCCTGGCAGCCCAGGCACTGAACAGCAGGTTCTTGTCGCCGCGGAAGGTGGAGGTGCGCCACACCGCGTCGAAGCCGCCGAACGTGTTGGCGCCCAGGCCGGCCGGGTCGCCATTGGTCACCAGCGTCCCCAGGCGCAGGTGCGAGTCCACGTCGTAGGCGGCGCGGCCGGCGAAGAGGTTGGTGGCCGGGACGGCGGCGGAGCCACCGGACTGCACGTCGAACGCGGCAAGCGACCAGCGGCCGCTGCGGCCCAGCAGCTTCAGCCCCTCGTCGAGCGGCACCACGGCGCCGCCGACCAGGCCCACCCGGCGCGAGTAGAACGGCAGGAAGTCGGTGCCGAGGCCGGTGGCGAAGTCGAAGAGGTTCGAGCCTTCGAGGAAGAAGGCCCTCTTCTCGGGGAAGAAGAGCGGGAAGCGGGTGAGGTTGATCTGCTGCGCGTCGGCCTCGGTCTCGGCGAAGTCGGTGTGGACCGTGAGCAGACCGCCGAGCCCCGGCGTCAGGTTGTAGCCGAGGTCGAAGCCGGCATTGCCGCCGTGGCGGCTGAGCGGCGGCGCGCCCTGGTGATCGTAGCGCAGCAGGCCATACGGCGCGGCGGTCAGACCGATGCCCTGGCGCAGCTCGCCAATGCCGGCGAGCCGTCCCGCCCGCGCCAGGTCGGCGAGCGAGGCGTCGAGGGTGGCGCCGGCCCAGCGCAGGGTGAGGCGCTCGCGGGCGACGTAGCGCTCCACGTTGAAGCCCCATCGGTCGACGCCGCGCCGGAAGCGCAGCGTCCGCGCCGGGATGGCGATCTCCGCCGTCCAGCCTGAGGCGGTGCGGCGGGTGCGCGCGTCCCAGACGCCGTCCCAGTCGTAGGTGGCGCCCGAGGCGGCGGAGATCAGCCCGTCCTGGCGGGCGCCGGCGGCGTTGACGCGGAAGAGATAGCCGGTGCGCCCGTCGCCGAAGGTGTCGAGGACGACGGCGACAGTGTCGTCTGCCGACAGGTCGGCGTCTCGTTGCAGCGTGTGGACCGCGATCCGGCCGGGATACGGGTCGGTGCATTCGACGCCGACGTACAGCGTCTCGCGGTCGGCCAGCACCCTCACGCGGGTCCGGTAGGGACTCGGCCGGCCAGGAGCGGGGCTCTGCTGGACGAGGTCCGGAATCACGCCGGCGGCGGCCCAGGCGGGCTCGTCGAGGGCGCCGTCGAGCACGATCGTGGCGGTGAGCCGGCCGGCGGTCAGCGCGGGCGGCGGCATCGGCGGCGCCGGCGGCACCGTGGCGCGGAGCGCCGGCGAGAGGCCGAGCAGCAGCAGGGCGGGCAGGGCCGTCTTGCGCATCGTCAACCGAGCCGGCCTGCCGCGCTTCGCGGCGACACTGGTTCAGGCAAGACGCAGCCAGTGCGCCGCGATGCCCAGCAGGCCGCCGAGTGCGACCAGGAGGGGCTCCGGCAAGCCCTTCCAGAGGAAGAGCGCCGCCAGCGCGGCCACGGCGACGGTCGCGGTCGGCCAGTCGGTGATCGCCGTTCTCCCGACCAGGAACGTGGTGCCCACGAGCACCCCCACGACGGTCACGGTGATGCCGCGGATGAAGCCGCGCAGGCGGCGGCTGCGGCCGTAGCGGAGCAGCAGCGGGGTGGCGAGGACGGTCAGCAGGACGGCCGGCGCGAACATGCCGATGGTGGCCGCGGTGGCGCCGGCCCAGCCGTCGAGCAGGAAGCCTACGAACGTGGCGGTGATCACCACCGGGCCGGGCGAGATCATGCCGATCGCCACCGAGTCGAGGAACTGGCGGTTGTCGAGCCAGTGGTACTGATCGACGATGTAGGTCTTGAGGAACGGCACGATGACCAGGCCGCTGCCGAAGACGAGCATCCCGGTCTTGAAGAAGAACCAGAAGATCTTCGCGGTCAGCGCCGAGATCCCCCCGGCGACGGCGGCGGCGGGCGCCAGGGCCGGCAGCTTGGCGGTCGCGGGTCCCGCCGTGTCACCGGCCGGCCGCGTCGCGGCGGCGGCGGCCGCGGGCGGCGCGAAGAGCACGCTGCCGAGAGCGCCGGCGACCAGGAAGAGCACCGTCAGCTCGCGTTCGACGACGACCGTGATGGCGCAGGACAGGGCGAAGAACAGCCAGGCCAGCCAATCGCGGCGCAGCGTCTTCTGGCCGAGGTTCCAGCACGCCTTGAGGATCAGCGCCACGACCACCGGCGCGATGCCGTAGAAGAGGGCGCGGATCTGCCAGGCGTCGCCGAGCCGAACGTAGGCCCAGGCGGTCGCGGTGACCAGCAGGTAGGGCACCAATGCGAAGGCGCCCGCCACGGCGAACCCGCCGGGGATGCCATGGCGGATGTAGCCGCAGTACACCCCGAGCTGGTAGGCGAGCGGCCCGGGGCAGGCGGCGGCGATCGCCAGGCCGTCGTCGTACTCGGCCTCGGAGAGCCAGCGCCGCTCCTCCACCAGGTCGCGGCGCATGGCGTTGGCAAGGGCGACGGGGCCGCCGAAGCCGAGCGCCCCCAGCCGCAGGAAGTAGCGCGCCAGCGCCCACGTCGAGGGCGGCGGCAACGGCGGTAACGGCGCGGCGTGGACCGGAACCGGCTCGGCCATCGGGGTCCTCCTGGCGGGACGCTCAGTGCCCCTGGACGGTGAAGTCGTCGAACTGGATCACCGAATCGGCCTTGGTCCACAGGCCGACCCGCCCGGCCGCCTTGAAGGTGTCGTCGGTGGCGTCGAGCACCTGGGTGCCGTCGAACCAGACCACGAAGTGGGGGCCGCGGGCGTCGAGCTTGAGCGTGTGCCAGGTCCTGGTCGCGACCTTGATCGAATGGTTCTGAAACGACCGCCGCACGCCCTTGACGACATGGTAGATGGTGCAGTTGTCCTCGTCGGCGTTGCAGCGGGTCAGGTAGTAGTTGTCGGCGTCGCGATAACGCCAGACGAGGCCGAAGCCCTGGTCGACCTCGCCGCTGAGCGGCTTCGCACGCACAGAGAGCGTCACGTCCTGGTACTGGCCCTGGGTGGCGACGCAGAGTGGGAAGCGATAGTCCGTCGGGTCCTTGCTCTCCTGCACCAGGACATGATTGGCCTTCCCCGTCGAGGAAGGGCTCTCGGTCCGCACCACCCAGACGCCCGGGGCGCCTCGGCCGGTGCGGGCGAGCTCGAAGCCGGCGGGCGGCGAGCCGACGGCCTCGGCATCGAAATCGTAGACCTTCACCGGCGGCTCGACGGCGCCGAGAGCCGCGGCGATCAGCAGGCCGGCGAGCGCGGCGACGGTCGAGTTGCAGGGGGCTTTCGACACGACGACCTCCTTCTGCCGCGGCACTCTTGCCGACGGCGACCGGGTGCTCTCGTCGATCTCTTCTAGCAGTTGCCATTGCTAACTGTCAACTGCTAATCTTGGCGGGCGATGCCGGTGCCGACGCCGCGCTCGTGGAGGAGCACGCCTTGAAGACGATGCGCATGACTCGCCTTCCTATCCTCGCGCTCTGCGTCGCCCTTTGCCTGCTGGCCGCCGCGCACAGGGGCGCCGCCGGCGCCGGGGACAAGGGCCAACGCAAGCCGGCGCCTGCCGTGGACTTGCGGACCCTCCCCGTCCCTCTCCCGGGCGGCGACGGCGGCATCGGCTTCGACGACCTGGGCTTTGCGCGGGGGCTCGGCAAGCTCCTCGTTCCGGCCGGCCGCACCGGCAATCTCAACCTCGTCGATCCTGCCAGCCGGCAGATCGTTCCAATCGGCGGTTTCAGCTCCCAGCGGAGCTTCGGCAAGGGCCACGGCGAGGGGACGACCTCGGCCGATTACGGCCGCGGGCTGATCTTCGCGACCGACCGCACGGCCAGGAAGCTGGTGGTGCTCGACCCCGGGGCCAGGACCGTCGTCGCCAAGGCCGACCTCGCCGGCAGTCCCGACTATGTGCGCTGGGTGGAGCCGAGCGGCGAGATCTGGGTGACCCAGCCCGACAGCGACCGCATCGAGATCTTCAGCCTGCCGGCCTCCGGGCCGCCGGTGCCGGCGCACAAGGAATTCGTCGCCACGCCAGGCGGGCCGGAGTCGCTGGTCATCGACGCCGGGCACGGCCGTGCCTATACCCATCTGTGGAAGGCAACCACCCTGGCGATCGACGTCAAGACCCGCGCGATCGTAGCTCGCTGGCCGAACGGCTGCGCCGGTTCGCGCGGCATCGCCCTCGACGCCGCGCGCGGCTTTCTCTTCGTCGGCTGCGCCGAGGGCAAGGCAGTCGTCCTCGACCTGCACCACGATGGCGCCGTGCTCGGCACCCTGAGTGCCGGCGCGGGAGTCGACATCATCGACTACAGCCTCCGCCTTGGCCACCTCTACCTGCCGGGAGCCAAGAGCGAGACCCTGGCGATCCTGGGCGTCTCGAAGGCAGGCAAGCTGTCGCTGCTCGCGACCGTCAAGACCGCGCCCGAAGCCCACTGCGTCGTCGCCGACGACCACCACCAAGCCTGGGTCTGCGATCCCGGCCACGGCCGGCTGCTGCTCGTCGACGACACGCTGCCAGCGATCGAGTAGAAAGCGGCCGCGGCGAGGCCGGCCCGGCCGCTCACCGCAGCCGCTTGAGCAGCGGCAGGAACTCGCCCAGGGGGCCGGCGGCGGCCTTCTCGCTGCCTTCCGAGTCGGGCGGCAGGAGCTGCTCGATGAGGCTCAGGATGTCCCAGACCACCCAGCCCTCGACGATCTGGCCGTGGTCGAAACGCAGGAAGTCGATGCCCTGGGTGACGGTCTCGCCGCGCGCCGCCGGCAGCCCCAGCAGCTCGCCGCTGTGGCGCCCCTTGCCGGTCCAGCGCGCGGCGACCGTGTCGCCCTCGGCGATCACCTGGTCGACGGTCATCCGGATGTCGCTGAACGCCAGGTGGTAGAAGAGCACCAGCTGGCGCATGGCGTCGGGGCCGCGCACGAAGTCGGTGGCGAACGGCACCCGCGCATGGAACATGCAGTCGGCGGCGACGATCTCGTCGGCGATCGCCAGGTCGCCGCTGTTCCACAGGTCCTCGCGGAAGCGGCGCGCGATCTCCTTGTTGCGGTCGGCGCGATCGATGACGCCGGTGCCGCGTTCGGCGCTCGAGAGGTCATCGCCGCCGGCGAGCCCGGGCGTGCCGGCGACGTCGCCGCCGCTCTCCCTGGCGCCGCCGCTCCCGCCGCTCCCGCCGCTCATCGCGCCGGCCCTTCGTGCGCCGCGATCCCCTTGCCCTCCACCACCGTCACCGTCTGGTTCGCCGCCACCCGCCCCAGCTTCTGCTTGACGCCGCTCGGCCAGTCGACCTCCACCTCGGTCGCCTCCGCGTCCCGCCCCAGGCCGAACGTCTGGATCAGCTCGCTCTGCGAGCAGTAGGACGAGCCGCTGCGCACCATGCTCCACTGCGGCCCTCCCGCGCTGGCGACGCGCACCACGGCGCCGATGCCGTCGCGGTTCGATCGCGTGCCGACGGTGCGCACGCGCAGCCAGTGGTTGCGGTTGCCGCCGTCGTTGCGGAACAGGTAGGCCGGCCCGGAATTGGTGGTGATGAGCACGTCGAGGTCGCCGTCGTGGTCGAAGTCGGCATAGGCCGCGCCGCGCCCCACGATCGGCCGGTTGAAGTCCGCTCCCATCGCGGCGGCCACCGGCTCGAAGCGGCCGCCCCCCAGGTTGCGGAACAGCAGCGGCGGCTCGCGGTACTGCACCTTCGGCTGCACCCGCCCGATCTCCTCCTCGATGTGCCCGTTGGCGGCCAGGATGTCGAGCTTGCCGTCGAGGTCGTAATCGAAGAAGAAGACCCCGAACGTCAGCGTCAGCAGGCTCGCCCGCCCCACCGCCGAGGACGGCGCGCGGTCGACGAAGATGCCGTTGCCCTCGTTGTGGTAGAGCCCCAGCATCTGGTTGGCGAAGTTGCCGACCAGCAGGTGCGCCCGCCCGGAGCGGTCGTAGTCGGCGGCGTCGACGCCCATCGCGCCGCGCGCGATGCCGTCCTCGCCGAACGCCACCCCCGCCTCGAGCCCCTCCTCGGCGAAGGTGCCGTCGTGCTTGTTGCGGTAGAGCTTGTTCGGCTGGGTATCGTTGGCCACGAACAGGTCGGGCCAGCCGTCGTTGTCGTAGTCGAGCACCGCGACGCCGAGCGACTTGCTGTTCGGATCGTCGATGCCCGCCCGGTGGCTGACGTCCTCGAACTTGCCGTTGCCGAGGTTGTGGTAGAGCTTCGACGACGTGCCCTTGTACGACTCCGGGGTGCAGTAGGACTTGGCCACGCCGTCGAGCGAGCACCAGAGATCCTTGTCCGGGCTCCACTGCACGTAGTTGGCGACGAACAGGTCGAGCTTGCCGTCGCGGTCGTAGTCCAGCCAGGCGGCGCTGGTGCCGAAGCTCTGGTTGTGGATGCCCGCCTCGCGCGTCACGTCGCGGAAGCGGCCGCCGCCCTCGTTGTGGAACAGGTGGTCGCCGTCGAGCGCGGTGACGTAGACGTCGTCGCGGCCGTCGTTGTCGTAGTCGCCGACCGCGACCCCCAGGGCGTACATCTCGATGTCGAGGCCGCTGCGGGCGGTGGCGTCGCGGAAGGTGCCGTCGTGGTTGTTCAGGTACAGGACCGGCAGCGACCGGCGCTTGCCGGGCGTCCAGTCGCGGCCGTTGACGATCAGGATGTCCGGCCAGCCGTCGCCGTCGGCGTCGAAGAACGCGCAACCCGGACCGAGGGTCTCGGGCAGGTACTTCTTGCCGGCCCGCCCGCTGTTGTGGGTGAAATGGATCCCCGCCCTGCCGGTCACGTCGGCGAAGTGGATGCCGGTGGCGCCTCCCGGCGCGATCCCGATCGCAGTCCGTCCCGTCCACCCAGGGAGCATGGCAACCGCTGCCAGCGACCCCAGGAGCGCCAGCGCCTGCACCACCCGGCGCCGCTGCCGAATGCCGCGCCTCGACAGCCGGCCTTCGCTCATCGTCATCTCGGCCTCCCCCCAGCCCCGGCCGCGCCGTAGCTGGTGGACGACGGCGAGGTCGGAGCCTTCGCCCCTGGCACGGTCGTGGCCTTGGCCGCCGCCGCGGCCGCCGGCCGCGCCCCGGCCGCAGTCGGGGTCGGGGCCACCTTGCCCTCCCCTACCTTCGCTCCTGCAGCGGTCGTGCCCCTGGCCGCCGTCGTGGCCGCCGTCCTCGCCCCGGTGGCCGCGCTCCCCGCGGCCACCGTCCCCGCCGTCCCCGCCGCTCCGCCGAACGGCAGCCGGACGCTGTCGTGCTCGTGGATGGGCTGGCGCTCGTTGTTGTCCTCGGGGCTCTGCCGCCGCGGCTTGGCGGTGATCGCCTGCGCCGACTCGTCGGCCTTGAAGCGGCGGAAGAGCGCCGCCTCGCGCGCCGCCTGCTCGCGGTGGCCGAGGGCGCGGTGGCAGAGCATGGCCGTGTAGTGCATCTGCACGTCCTCGGGATCGACCACGCACACCCGCTCGAGCACCTTCAGCGCGTCGGCGTAGCGCCGCTCGAGGAACAGCACCCGCGCCTCCTGGTTCAGCACCACGCGGTCGCGCGGGTACTGCACCTCGACCTTGGCCAGCGACGCCAGCGCGGCGTCGTAGTCGCCCGCGGTCTTCTCGATCATCGCCCGGAAGAACAGCGCCCGGCCCATCTTGCCGTTGAGTGCCAGCGCCTTGTCGACGAACGGCCTCGCGGCGTCGATCTCACCCTCGGCGACCAGCGCCCGCGCCACGTTCACCCAGCCGTCGGCATATTCCGGCTCGGCCTCGGTGACGCGGCGGAAGGCGTACTCGGCGCCCTTCAGGTCGCCCTGCAGCAGCAGCCCGATCCCCCAGTCGTTCCAGCGCTCGCGGTCCTTCTTCCGCACCACCGGCCGCCACGCGGGCTCCGCGCCGGCGCCTCCCTTCCCGGGCGCCGCGGTCGCGAGCGGCAGCACCGTCTTCGCCTTCGCCACGACCTCGATCGGCAGGTCCGGGATCTCGCCGCGGATCTCGCCGGAGACATTGGCCGGGATGTTGGCGCGCGCGAAGCTGTACTCCGCGCTGTTGTGGCTCTCGTCGATCAGCCCCGCCGGCTGGCCCGGCTTCGGCTGGCCGGCATAGGAGAACCGCGTGTAGTAGTACGAGAACTTGCGGTAGTTCATCCGCGCCTCGAAGGTGATCGGTCCCTTGGCGTCCAGCGGGATGTGGACCCGGTAATGGGCGACGTCGGCGGCGCCGGGCGGGATCAGCCGCACGTAGAGGACGCTGCGCGATTGCCAGGCGTTGCGCTTGTTGACCATGTTGCCGGCGCCGTCGAGCTGGTAGGAGCGGTAGAAGTGCGCCCCGGGCTCGACCGGCCCCTTGCCGCCGTCCTCGACCGCGCCGCTCCAGTAGACGATGCGGCCGGTGGCGTCCCGCCCCACCAGCTCCAGCCAGACGTCGAAGGCGTCCACCGTGCCGCCCGGGAAGAAGTGGCCGATGGTGCGCGTGCGCGCCACCACGTCCACCCGCACCGTCGAGCCCGGCCGCGCCGCGAACCCGCCCGCCGCCTCCCCCGCCACGACGTCGATCGGGGCCGCCAGCCGTCCGACCTCGCGCAGCACCGCCGGCCCGCTGGTCTGCGCCTCCTCGCCGACCGCGAAGGTCGACGCGAGCTGCGGGCCCGCCTCCCGGTCCTCCGCGCGGCGGATCATCTGCGCCCCCGGCCCGGCCGCGTCCTCCGGCGAGACGGCGAAGATGTCGACGGTCAGGAAGCCCGACTTCAGGAACTTCTCGACCACGTCCAGCTGCTCCTGGTCGTGGTTGACGAAGGGAATCGCGGTGTTGGCGCCCGGGAAGCGGTGCGAGTGCACCTTGCCGTGCTTGTTGCCGGGATCCTCGGAGTCCACCAGCGGCATGTGGCAGCCGCCGCAGGTCTTCGATTCCTTCGGGTAATAGAACGACCGCGCGCCCAGGCCCGACACGCCGCTCGCCTGCCAGGCGTCGTACTCGTTGAAGCCGCGGAACCAGCGGTAGTGGTTCACCGGCACGTCGAGGTGCACCTTGTGGCAGCCGGAGCAGAACTCCGAGCTGTCCAGGCGCATGAACGGCTTCATGAACGTCTCGCGGTGCGGCTCGGGATCGAGATAAGTGAGGAAGTGGTTGACGCGCCGCAGCACCGGGTTGCGGCTCGCCGCCAGCTCGTGCAGCGGCGGGTAGGCGACGGTGTTGCCGCCGTTGCCCATCGAGCTGTCGACATGGGTGATGGCGTGGCAGGAGGTGCAGGCCAGCCCGGCGCGCGCCTCCACGGTGTCGATCTGCTCCTTGATCGGCCGCTCGAACCTGCCGTTGAAGAACACCGCGTGGTCGTGGCAGCCGGCGCACCACTTGCTCGGCTGGGTGCCGATCGTGTCCTGCATGTACTCGATCGACTTGCGGTAGAACTGGTTGTTGAACGAGGCGAAGTGGTGGACCGAGCTCTTCCACTGGCGATAGATGTCCTTGTGGCACTCGCCGCAGGTGTCCGACTGGGTGAAGAAGTCGGCCGGGATGATGCCGCCGACGTTGGTCTTGGCCGACGACGGGAAGAAGGGCGACTTCGGGCCGCCGCCCTCCCCGTTCATCGACACCGGCACCATCGTCGGGTTGTGAATGCGCATCGCCGGGTCGGGGTGCCCGTGCCGCCAGGCGGTCATCGCCGCCGGCACGACCAGCAGCAGCGCCGCCGCCACCGCGCTGGCCCGCAGCAGCCGCCGCCACGCCCCGCCGCGCGCCGCCGCCTGGCGCTGCAGGTACACGAGACCCGCCAGCACCGCCAGCGCCGAGGCGCCGATGTGGGTCCACAGGAGCCAGCGGTGCGGCGTCGTGTTGCCCGCCACCGCCAGCGCCACGCCCGCCGCCGCCGCGATCACCAGCAGCCAGACCGCCGCGCGCCCCGCGGACGACCCCGCGCCAAGGTCGTGCGCCGCGCCCGCCTCGCCGCCGGTCGCCGTCTCGCCGCCCGCCGGGGTGGCGCGCCGCCACAGGCGCACCACCGCCACGGTCAGCACCAGGCCGAGCGCCAGGTGCAGCACGACGTTGCCCATGTAGAACAGCGTCGGCGAAGGAAAGGCCGCGATGTAGACGGTGTTGACCAGCAGGACCAGCCAACCCGCCGCCGCCAGGTTCTTCCAGTGATCTCTCATCTTCGTAGCCCCCTCAGATACCGGTGCCGGCGACCATGATCGCCGAGCCCCCTCCCGGTTGCCGCCACCGATGCCGCCACCAAGGTAGCGGGTCCGTTTCCTCTACCTCCCATCGGGCGACGCACCAACGTCCTCCGCCCCTGCCCCCACGGCTCTCGGCCCAAGGGAAGGCGGCGGAAACGGCCCCCCCGCCGCCAGCGGCCGCAGCAGGCGGAGCGCCGGCCGCGTGTTGTAGGCCGCGCGCCAGCGCCGGTGCTCCGCGTCGTCGGGGAAGCGCTCGGAGGCAGGATAAGGATACGCCGACATGGCGTGGAACGGCAGCGGCTCGACGCTCTGCGAGTACGCGGTGTTGGCATCGGCGTCCTTCGCCCAGCCGTCCACGTCGAGCAGGAAGTCGCGCCGCCAGCCGCGCGGCAGCGGCGGCAGCCCGCCGGCCGCGAAGCGCAGCCGCACCTCGTCGCCCGAGCCGACGATCGCCAGCTGGTCGTCCACCCGCTCGAGCAGCGGCCGCACGTCGCCGTAGCGGGTGTACAGCCCGGGCGTCGGGTTCCACGACGACACCGCCATCCACTGTTGGTAGTCGAAGGCCTCCGGCTGCCGCCGCCGCGGGTCGACGACCGGCCGCGAGAAGCCGCGGAAGGCGAGCTCGGCGGCGGCCAGCGGCACCGCGGTCAGCCGCGTCCGCGGCGGCGCGCTCTCCTCGCCGAGGAAGATCTCGTCCCAGTAGACGCAGAGATTGGTGACGATGCGCACCTCCCGCGAGGCGCCCAGGAACTTGCCGGTCAGGTCGACGGCGATGGTCTTCGGCTTGCCGGCCGGAATGCCCATGTCGGCCACCGCGGTCTGCCAGCGCCCCGCCGAGTCCCGCACCTCGAGCCGCGGCAGCATCAGCCCCTCCGGGCTCTCCTGCGAGGCGGCGCGGAAGGTGCTGCCGTCGGCCCAGTCCACCCAGCCGTTCAGGTACAGCACCGCGCGGTTGCCGCGCGCCGCGGCGGGACCGAAGTCGAGCTCGAGGGTGTGCATCTCGGCGACCCCCGACAGGGTGTGCCGGAAGCCCTCGGCGTAGACCCCGTCGCGCGCCAGCAGGGCGGGCAGCAGGTCGCGGCCGCGGCCGTCCACGGCGCGCCGCGGCCGCACCCGCCGCTCGACGCCGAAGAGGCGGAACTCGGGGAACGGCGGGCTCTTGAACTTCTCGTTGGTGAACACCGAGACCGCCGCCGGATGGTCGAGCGCCAGCAGCCGCACGCGGTCGAGATAGGTCACCTCGCGCAGCTCCTCGGTCATGCGCACCTCGTAGAAGCCGCCGGCCGTGGCCGCCAGCGCGCCGCCGGGGATGGGCACCCACTCGTCGTGGTCCACCGGGAAGAACTTCCCGTCGCCGGAGCTGGCGCCGAGCGGCGCCACGCCGAGGACGTCGGTGATGAACTCGAAGCGCCGGCCGTTCCAGGCGAAGACCATGGGGCAGGAGCCCGACAGCCGCTGCGCCTCCTTGTAGGCGCGGACCTCGCCGGCCTTGACCGCCGCCGCCTGGCGCGTCTCGTTCTGGATCAGGCCGTTGGGCCAGGTGATGCGCACCGTGTCGGCGGCCACGCGGCCGCGCAGCCCGAACAGCAGGGGCGTGCCGTGGTACAGCTTCTTCTGGTACACCGTGCCCGCCTTGACCTCCACCCGCGCGTCCTCCGCGAGCTTGGGATTGCGCACCCCGTTCAGCGCCACCTCGAGCCAGCGCCCCGCCGGCGAGACGTTATGCTGCACCGCGAGCGAGCCGTCGCCGCGCACCACCGCCAGGTCCTCGCGGCCGTCGCGGTCGAAGTCCGCGGCGGCCACAGCCGCGAGCGCCGCCGCGCCCGTTCCGCCCGCGGTGCCCGCCTTGCCCGGGAAGAGCGCGGTGGGCGCTGGGGTCGCCGCCTCGAATCGTCCAGGCTGCCCTCCGCTCGCCACCCGCCACCGGTAGAGGCCGTCGCCGGTCACCAGGTCGGGAGCGGCGCGGTTGCCGAGGTCCGCGATCGCCAGGGCGGCGGCGCCGGCCGCGGTGCCGCCAGCACCGCCCGCCGGGACGCCCCCGGCGCCTACGACCGCAGTGCTCGTGGCACCACTCGTGCCGGTCGATGCGGCATTTGCGGACTGCGCCGCGCCGGCTGCCCGTCCAGGTTCCCCGGCCGCCAGCTGGCCGCCGCGGTTCCAGAGCAGCAGCACGCCGCCGGGAGCGGTGGCGGCGAGGTCGGTCCAGCCGTCGCCGTCGAAGTCGTAGGCGGCGAGCGAGCGCGCGCCGGCAGGCAGCGCCGGCAGCGGCTCCGCGGTGTAGTGGCCGCCCAGGCGGTCGCGATAGAGGATGCCGGGGTGGTCCTGGTAGCTCACCGCCAGGTCGACCCCCTGCGAGTAGGCGTCCAGGTCCAGGGCGACCGCGTCGAGCACCCGCCCGGCCGCGAACGGGAAGTCGGCGGTGTGATCGCTCCATCCCGCCGCGCCGTCGTTGCGCGCCAGCGCCGCGGTGTCGCCCAGCAGCACCAGGTCGAGGTCGTAGTCGTGGTCGTAGTCGAGCCACACCGCCCGCCGGAAGCGCCCGGCCGGCAGCCGCGCCGGGCTCTCCTCGAAGCGCCCGCCGCCGCGGTTGACGTAGAGCCGCGCCCCGGCCTCGGTCAGCACGCAGAGGTCGGGCAGCCCGTCGTTGTTGAAGTCCCCCGCCGCGACGAAGATCGCCCCCCGCACCCCTTCCAATCCCGGGACGGGTCCTGCCGTGCCCGCCGCCTTGCCGCCCGTTCCCTCCATGGCGCCGGGACGCCAGAGGACGATCCCCGCCGCCGACCAGGCGAGCAGGGCCGGCCTGCCGTCCCCGGCCACGTCCAGCACCAGCAGGCCGGCGGTCGCCGGATCGAGGCCGCGCGCCAGCTCACGCGTCTCGAAGCTCAGCGGCCCCGGCGCCGCCGCCGCGTCGCTCTCCCCCGCCGCCAGCTTGTCGGCCGGCGGATCGTAGAGCTCGGAGTAGAAGCTCCACTCGAGGTCCTCGGGCACCGCCGCCCCGGCCGTGCGCTTCTTGATCTCCTGGAACACCGCCAGCTCGTGCGCCGCTTCGCCCGCGCGCCCCAGCAGCTTGTAAGCGTTGAAGAGCTGGAAGTGCGGCCCCGCGAGCTGCGGCGCGATCCTGGCCGCGGCCTCGAATTGCGCGAGCGATTCCTGCTGCCGGCCGATCAGCTTGTAGAGCACGCCGAGGTTGTAGTGCGACACCGGCTCGTCCGGCACCAGCTCGACCATGTGCTGGAACTGCGCCAGCGACTTGTCGTACTCGGACGCCCGCTTGGCGGCGATGCCGAGGTTGAACCAGGTGTGCGGCAGCGCCGGGTCCTGGCGCTGCACCTTCTCGAGCTCCGCCACTCCCTCCGCCGTGCGCCCCGCCTTGAGCAGCGCCAGGCCGTAGTTCAGCCGGTCGCGCGCCGAGCCGGGAGCGAGCATCAGCGCCTTGTGCAGCTCCTCGACCGCCTGCGCCTGGGTGGTGGGGTTCTCGTACAACGCCTTGCCGAGATTGCGGTGCTGCCAGAGCGCCTCGGCGGCGGCGCCGGAAGCCTCGCCCCCTGGGCCAGCCGGCGTCACCTGGACCGCCGAGCCCGCAGGACTTCCCGGAATCGCCAGAGCAAGGCCGCTCAGGGCAAGAGCCAGACCGAGGCCGGGCAGGCCGAGCCACCGAGCCAGGCCGGGCAGGCGAGGTCGGCGCGGGCCACCTCTCATCGCGCACCGCCTCGCAGGACGGTCTTCCCGAAGCCGGCGGCGACCGCCGTCACCACCCCGGCTCCCTCTTTCAGGTAGTAGATGTGGTCGACCGGCAGCGATGCCGGCGGCACCTTCTCCCGCAGGCCGCTCGGCCACCGCACCTCCAGCTCGTCGATGCGCGTCGCGGCGCCCAGGCCGATGTGAACGCGCGTCGTGCTCTGGCTCGAGTAGCCGTTGCCACCGTTGACCTCGCGGAGGAGCAGCGCGCCGCCCGCCTTCACCGTCACCCGCGCGCCGATGGCGTCGCGGTTGGAGCGGGTGCCCACCAGCTTCAGCTCGAGCCAGTGGCCGTGCGGCGCGGTGACGTTGTGGTAGAGCAGCGACGGCTGGTTGGCGTTGGTCTCGTAGACGTCGAGCAGGCCGTCGTTGTCGAAGTCCGCGACCGCCAGGCCGCGCCCGTCGAGGTCGTTGTCGACGCCCGCCTCGTGAGCGATCTCCTTGAACGCCGAGCCGCCCAGGTTGCGGAAGAGCTTCTTCTTCTCGTGGCCGCTCCAGCTCATGTCGCCGATCGCCGGCCAGCTGTTGACGTCGCTGAAGTCGACCTTCGGGGTGATGATCATCTCGAGCAGCACCGGGATGTAGTTCTTGTCGCCGGCGGAGCGCAGACCGTCGGCGGCGAACAGGTCCACCCAGCCGTCGTTGTCGAAGTCGCCGAACTTCGCCCCCCATCCCCACAGCGTCGAGCAGGTGCCGGTCTCCCGCGACAGGTCGGTGAAGGTCAGCTTGCCGGCGGCGTCAACGCCGTTGTTGTGCCACAGCATGTTGCATTCCTGCATGTATTCGTCGGTGATGTTGGTGACGTAGATGTCCAGCCAGCCGTCGCGGTCGTAGTCGGCGACGTCGACGTTCATCCCCTTCTTGGTGTCGATGCCGATCGCCTCCTCGGTGACGTCGCGGAAGGTGCCGTCGCGGTTGTTCAGGAACAGCCGGTCGGTGCCGTAGTCGTCGGCCAGGTAGATGTCCTGCCAGCCGTCGTTGTCGAAGTCGGCGTGGCCGACGTCCAGCGTCCAGCCGGTGTGCTTGCCGAGCCCGGCCTTCGCGGTGACGTCGACGAAGGTGCCGTTGCCCTGGTTGTGCCACAGCGTCACGCCGCCGCCGTTGGTCGCCTGGTCGAGGTTGTTCGGCAGCACGTGCGGGTCCTTCAGGGCGAACAGGTCCACCGGCTTGAAATAGTTGCCGAACAGCAGGTCGAGGTAACCGTCGTTGTCGTAGTCGAACGCGATGACCGCGATGGTGTTGCCGAACTTGTTGAGTCCCGACTGGGCGGTGACGTCGCGGAACTTCCCGTTGCCCTCGTTATGATAGAGGATCGGCGTGCCGAAGCGGGCCACCAGCAGGTCCAGCCGGCCGTCGTTGTCGTAGTCGAACCAGAGCGCGTCCGAGACGATCGAGCGCTCGTCGTTGCCCTTCCCCACTCCCGCCTCCGCGGTCACCTCGGTGAAGGTCAGGTCGCCGTTGTTGTGCAGCAGGTGGCAGCCGCGGCCGTTGTCCGAATCGGTCACGAACAGGTCGTCGAAGCCGTCGTTGTCGTAGTCGCCCACCGCCACCGCCGCGCCGCCCGAGGTGAACATCTCGAGGATATCGGCTTTGGGGCCGTGGAAGTGGCGGGTATGGTGGATCATCCGCGCATGAGCGCGCGCGCCGATCTCCTCGAAACGGATCGCCGGGGCCGCGCCGCGATTCCCATTCCTATTCGACGCCGTACCCTGCGGTGCCCCCCGCTGGGCGCTCCCCGCGCCGGCAGGTCCCATCGCCTTCGCGGAGATGGACGAAGACGAAGGCGCGACCGGGGTAGGAGCCGATTGCGTTGCCGCAGGCACCGCCAGCAGCCATGCCGAGAGCCACCCTGCCGCCATGCGGAGGGGCATCTTGCTCCAATCGCTGCCCCTTCGGCCACCCCCCGGTTTCACCTGTTCTCCCACATCTCGCGCAGGTCGGTGTTCACGCGCTTGGTGCGGTCGACCTGGTCCGCGATGAAGGCCTCGAGGTCGTCGCCCTGGCGCGACAGCAGGGCCTTGAGCACGGGGTCTTGCGGGAAGAGGCGCGCTCCCTCTTCCCAGGTGGCCCGCGCCCGGTCCGGCTGATCGGTGCGCCAGTAGGCTTCGCCGAGCGCGGCGTAGGCGTGGGCCTGGTAGGCGCGCTTCGGCTCGCTCTTCGAGATCGCCACCGCGCGCTCCAGGTCGGCGACCGCCAGGGGCCCGCGGCCGAAGATCTTCGGCCAGTAGAGGTAGCTGTTGCCGCGCGTGTAGAGCGCCAGCCAGCTGGGCTTGAGCTCGATCGAGCGGCTGAATTGCTGCAGTGCGTCGTTGGCCAGGATCACCTGCGTGATGGCGCCGGCCGAAGGCATCTTGTCGACGTAGACGTAGCCGTAGTTGAGCCAGGCGAAGGCCGAGCCGGGATGGTCGGCCACCAGCTTGGCGAAGAAGTCGAGCGCCCGGTCGTACGCGCCGGTGCGGATCACCGCGTGACGGTACTCCGAGGCGTAGCGCAGGTTGTCGGGGTCCGCCGCCAGGGCCGCCTCCATGCGCTCGAGTGCGGTGGGCACGTCGCCGCCGGCAAGCGCCCGCTGGCCCGCCTCGAAAGCGGCGCTCGCCGAGGCCGCCGAGGAGGCAGACGCCGCAGGGGATGCCGCGGGCGCCGGCGCCGCCCCGGCCGCCGCTGGTGCCCGCGCCGCGGTGGACGCCGGGGGCGCCGGCGCCGCCGGGGATGCCGAGGGCGTCATCGCCGCCGGAGATGCCGCGGCTGCCTGAAGCGCCAGCGCCAGGCCCAGGCCGGCCGCCAGGCCCGCCAGCCTCCCGAGCCCCCCACCGCCCGCCACGCCGGCAACGCCTCCCCGCCGCTCGCTCATCGTTGACTCCCCTTCCCCGCCGGCGCCGGTTTGGCCGTCGACCTGGCCGCCGCGCGCTGCGCCGCCCGCCCCGGCGCCAGCGCCGGCTCCCCCTCGACCAGCCGGTAGATGCGGTCCGCCGCCACACCGGTGAAGCTCTGGCGCAAGCCCGAAGGCCACTCCACCTCCACCAGCTCGGCGGCGGCCGCGGCGCCGAGCCCGAAGTGGAGGCGCTTGGTGCTCTGCGAGGCGAAACCGTTGCCGCCGTCGACGAAGCGCAGCATCCGCGGCGGGCGCTGTCCCGGCCCGCCGCCGGCCGGCGTCACCCTGACCTTCGTCCCGACCGCGTCGCGGTTGGACTTCCGCCCCTCGAGCTCGAGCTCGAGCCAGTGCGCGCCGGTGGGCAGGACGTTGTGGTAGAGGTACGGCTCGGCGTTGGCGTTGGTGACGAAGAGATCCATCCGGCCGTCGTTGTCGAAGTCGGCCACCACGATGCCGCGGCCGTCGCGCAGCGCGTCCAGCCCGTGCCGCGCCGCCTCGTCGCGGAACAGCTGCCCGCCCTCGTTGTGGTAGAGCTTCTTCTTCTCGTAGCCGGAGAGGCTCTTGGCACCCATCGGCGGCCAGCTGCGCGCGTCGGCCAGGTCCACGCCCGGGCGCACGATCATCTCGAAGACGTCGGGCACGTAGCTCTGCGGCCCCGCCGACACCCAGCCGTTGACCACGTAGAGGTCGAGCCAGCCGTCGTTGTCGTAGTCGAAGAACTTCGCCGCCCAGCCCCAACCGGTCTCCCAGGTGCCGGTCTCCCGCGCCACGTCGGTGAACGTCAGGTTGCCGTTGTTGTGCCAGAGGAAGTTGCCCTCGCGCATGTAGTCGTCGGTGATGTTGGTGACGAAGATGTCCAGCCAGCCGTCGTTGTCGTAGTCGCCCCAGTCGGCGTTCATCCCCTTCTTGGTGTCGTAGCCGATCGCCGTGGCGGTGCGGTCGGAGAAGGTGCCGTCGCGGTTGTTGACGAAGAAGTAATCCGTCCCGAAGTCGCAGGCCACGTAGAGGTCGTCCCAGCCGTCGTTGTTGGCGTCGCCTTGGCCGAGGTCGAGCGTCCAGCCGCTGATCCCCGCCAGCCCGACCTTGGCGGTGACGTCGGTGAAGGTGCCGTCGCCGTTGTTGTGGTAGACGGTGACGCCGCCGCCGTTCTTGGCGGTCTCGAAGCTCTCCGGGAAGAAGCGCGGGGTCGCGGGATGGAACAGGTTGACCGGCTGGAAGTAGTTGCCGACGAACAGGTCGAGGTAGCCGTCGTGGTCGTAGTCGAAGGCGACGGCGGTGATGCTGTTCATGTAGCGGCCGAGGCCGGCCTGCCGGGTGACGTCCTTGAACTTGCCGTTGCCCAGGTTCTCGAACAGCTGGCTGTGGCCGAAGCGCACCACGAACAGGTCCGGGCGGCCGTCGTTGTTGTAGTCGAACCAGATGGCGTCGGCGGTCGCGTTCTCGGCGTCGTTGCCGGCGGCGACCCCCGCGGCCTCCGCCACGTCGGTGAAGGTCAGGTCGCCGTTGTTGTGATAGAGGTGGTTCCTGCCGCCCTCGGACGAGTCGGTGACGAAGAGGTCCTCGAAGCCGTCGCCGTCATAGTCGGCAACCGCCGCGGCCGCGCCGAGCGCCGTGTAGCCCGCCATGATGTCCGCGTAGGGGTTGTGGAACACCCGGTTGTGATGCGCCACCGCCAGCCCCGCCCGCTTCGTCACCTCCTCGAACCAGCGCTGTCCGCCGGCGTTGGAGGACGGCGCCCCCGTCGTGGCCATCACAGCCCCGGCCGGGGCCGGGGCTGGAGACGGCACGGCGGCGGGCGCCCGTCCATCGGCCCGGGCCGCGCCAGTGCCGCCGCCTGCCAGGGCCGCCAGCACAATCGCCGGGATCAGCTCGAGGACGCCAGGGACACCTTGCCTGCCCATCGGTCTACGTCTCTCCGAAGTTCCGCGCACCCGGCCCCGCGGAACGCGGAGCACCGCCGGACGCTGACCTTGTCCCCCCTATTTAACGACGAAAGGAGCCAAAAGGTATAGGCTCCCGGGACGAGATAAGGTCCAACCCGACCAGTGCGCGACCCGTGACCCAGACCGAGCCCCTGATCCGCAACGTCTCCGACACCGCCCTCTGGGCCGCGGTGTACCGCGCCGCGGAGAGCGAGCGCCCCGACGCGCTCTTCCGCGATCCGTACGCGCGCCGCCTGGCGGGCGAGCGCGGCCGGCAGATCGCCGATTCCCTGCCCGGCGCCGTCCGCGCCGACTGGGCCTGGGTGGGACGCACCTACCTCTTCGACCAGCTCATCGCCGAGCAACTACGGCAGGGCGTCGACATGGTCGTCAACCTGGCGGCCGGCCTCGACGCCAGGCCGTACCGCATGGATCTCCCGGCCGCGCTGCAGTGGATCGAGGTGGACCTGCCCGGCATCCTCGACTACAAGGAGGAGATCCTCGCCGGCGAGCGCCCGGCCTGCGCGCTCGAGCGCGTCCGCCTGGACCTCTCCGACGCCGGCGCCCGCCGCGAGCTCTTCGCGCGGCTGGGAAGCCGCTCCCGCAAGGCGCTGGTCCTGACCGAGGGCCTGCTCATCTACCTTGCCGCGGACGAGGCCGCGAGCCTCGCCCGCGACCTGGCCGCGCCTGCCGCCTTCCAGGGCTGGATCTTCGACATCGCCTCGCCGGGGCTGCTGCGCCTGCTGCAGAAGAACATCGGTCCCCAGCTGACCCGGGCCAGCGCCGCCCTCAAGTTCGGTCCGCCGGAAGGACCAGGGTTCTTCGAGCCCCACGGCTGGAAGCCGGTCGAGGTCCTCTCGCCCCTCAAGACCGCCGCCCGCTTCAAGCGCCTGACCTTCGGCATGCGCCTCATCGCCCTGCTGCCGGAGTCGCACGGCCGCCAGGGCTCCCGCCCCTGGTCGGGCATCTGCCTGCTCGAGAAGACCGGCTGAGCGCCGCGCGCGGGATCACCTCTCGTTCGTGATGGCGACGGTCGCCAGCGCCGGCTCCGGCTCCGTGACTGGCTCAACCTTCGGTGACTTCTCCGGCTCCGTGACAGGCTCCACCCTCGGCGCCGCCGGCGCCTCCGCCACCCGATAGCGCCTCTCGATCAGCCGCCCGCTGCCCTCCGTGAGCGCCACGATGCGGTCGCCGGCCACGTTCTCGAACCGCTCGACGAGCCCCGAGGCCGGCCAGCGCACCGTCATCTCCTCGGTCACGGCCGCCTCCCCCAGGCCGAAGTGCAGCCGCAGCGTGCTCTGCGAGGCATAGCCGTCGCCCGCCGACACCTCGCGCAGCTGCCGCACCCCGCCGGCCACCACCTCCACCCGCGCCCCCACCGCGTCGCGGTTGCTGCGGACGCCGGTCAGCTCCACCTGCAGCCAGTGGCGGCGCACCCCGACCTCGTTGCGCAGCAGCGCGTGCCGCCCGCCGTTGGCGGCCACCGCCAGGTCCAGCGCGCCGCGGTTCCAGAAATCCGCCACCGCCACGCCGCGGCTGTTGGTGAGCAGGTCGGTGCCGGCGCCGCGGCCGATCTCCTTGAAGGTGCCGTCGCCTTCGTTGCGCAGGTGGCGGTTGCGCTCCCAGCCGTGCCACGACCGGTCGCCGAAGTGGCGCGGGTCGAAGAAGATGCCGGTCTTGTAGTCGCGCTGGCGGCCGACCACGTTGTCGAGGAACTCGAGCTCGATCTCGGTGCCGCGCTCGCCGTAGACCCAGCCGTTGGCGCTGTAGAGGTCGAGCCAGCCGTCGTTGTCGAAGTCCGCGAACACCGACCCCCAGAACCAGCCGACCGGGTTGGCGCCCGCCGCGGCGCTGACGTCCTCGAAGGTGCCGTCGCCGCGGTTGCGCAGCAGGTGGTTGCCGGCCGCCATCTCGCGGAACACGTCGACGAAGCGCAGGCCCGACTGGCGGAAGATCTGCCAGTACAGCGGCATGTCGGTGCGCCAGACGCCCTGCTTCCAGGAGTTCGCCATGTACCGCCCCACCGTCGCCGGCGCCGCGAACCAGGCGTGCTCCGAGCGGATGTCGGCGGTGTAGAGGTCGAGCAGCCCGTCGTTGTCGTAGTCGGCGAAGGACGCGCTCATGCCGGCGCCGTAGGCCAGCGCGCCGGCGGCGACCGTGACGTCCTCGAAGGTGCCGTCGCCGTTGTTGTGGTAGAGGGTGCTGCGGCCGAAGTCGTTGACCACGAAGAGGTCGGGGCGGCCGTCGCCGTCGTAGTCGCCCCAGGCGCTGCCCAGGCAGAGGCCGGTGTCGCCGACCCCCGCCCGCTCGGTCACGTCGGTGAAGGTGCCGTCGCCGTTGTTGTGGTACAGGCGGTTCGGCTCGCCGTTCCTGGCGTAGAAGGTCGTCGGGATCCTCGCGCGCGGGTCGAGGTAGCGCCCGACGTAGAGGTCGAGCAATCCGTCGTTGTTGTAGTCGCCCCACGACGCCACCGTCGTGCAGCAGTCCTCGCCCAGCCCCGCGCGCGCGGTGACGTCGGTGAAGGTGCCGTCGCCGTTGTTGTGGAACAGCTGGTTCGGGCGGAAGGTGCGGCTGACGAACAGGTCCTTCCAGCCGTCGTTGTCGTAGTCGGCGAAGACCGCCGCCGACACCCCGTCGAGCCCGCCCAGGCCGGCCCGCTCGGTGACGTCCTCGAAGGTGCCGTCGCGGCGGTTGCGCAGCAGCCGCGACGAGACGCCGTCGGGGATGAACAGGTCGTAGAAGCCGTCGTTGTCGTAGTCCGCCGCGGCGATGCCGCCGGGACCGTAGCGGATCATACCGAAGCGCAGCGGCTGCTCGAGGAACGCCGGGTAGGTCCGGTTCTCGAAGTCGATCCCCGCAGCCCGCGACACGTCGGCGAACTGCGGCCGCTCGGCGATCACCCGCTCCCCCTCGAGCAGCGAGGCCGCCACGATCTCGAGCCCTGCGCCGGCCGCCGCCGCTTCGCCGCCGCTCGCACCCATCCTGCCGGCCGCGCCCCGCGCGCCGGTCTCGCCGATCGCCGCACGTCGCCGGAACCGCATCTCGAGCACCGCGCGGTCGATCCCCGCGTGCGGCGCCCCGCGCGGCCTGCCGATGAGCTCGAACCGCACCCGGGCCGCCAGCTCTCTCCCGCGCCACTCCAGAAGCCGGTCGAGGTGGAAGCCGGCCTCCTCGATCTCGGCGAAGCTTGCCAGGTAGGGCTCCCAGGAGGCGCCGGCGGCGCCGAGGGCTCTAGTATCCCAGGCGTCCCCCGCGGCGCCCCGCACCGCCGCTCCCAGCTTCAGAATGCGAACTCCATCTTTCTCCGATGCCGTCGCAGCCGTCCCCGCCAGCGCGTCCAGCCCCAGCGCCCGCCCGCGGTAATCCGCCGCGTAAGCCCCCCGCAAGCCCTCGAGGTCCCGCGCCAGCACCGCCGCCCCCAGCTCGTCGAGGGCGTCCACCACCGAGCGCCCGGCGGCAAAGAACCGGCGTCCCCTGCGGTCGAGCGCATCCAGGCCGGCCAGGGCGCCGGCGGCGGCCGCCAGCGAACCGAGGCCCAGCGCGACCTTCATCCGTTTCCCGGGCATCGGTCAGGTCTCCTCCAGTATCTCCTCCAAAGGTGCGCGCCGGCGCGCACTCGCTCCTGCGCTCCGGGCTCGTGCGAGCCCTGCCGGAGGCTGAAGCGATGGCACGTATTTAACGAAGGCCGTAAGGGGAAGGGTATAGGTACCCCGGATCAGAAAAGGTCCAGGCCACTCACCGCCTGGCCGCCGCCGCCCCCTCCGGCGGTGCCGCAGCCGGCCCCGCCCCCGGCATGGCCTCGTCGCCGCCGGGCAGCACGCAACCCGATTCGGCGCAATCGTGGTGCGTGGCGTCGTCAAACCCGCGCTCGATCAGGCGCTGCACGTGCCCGACCTCGAAGTTGAGCAGCCCGAGGGCGCCGCCGGCGAGATCGTCGCGAGGATGGTAGCGATGGATGGTCAGCAGCTTGCGTCCCGCGACGTCCATCTCTCGTTCGAGCCGCGCGGCCTCCGCCGGCTTGAGCTGGGAGGTCTCGCGCAACCTGGCGAGCGCCTGCAGCCGGCGGTTGACCGATAGCGCGTCCGCGACGTCGCCGTTCACCACCTTCGCCCAGGAGATCACCTGCTGGCGATAGGAGCTGTCCAGGGTGTTGTCCAAGGTCGACGTGGGGATCGCGCGCACGTCGGGATCGAGGTAGACCACGTGCAGCTCGTCGGCGCCGGCCCTGATGCCCAGGGCGAGCGGCGTGTTCATCACGACGCTGCCGTCGACGTGCGGCTCGGCGCCGATCAAGACGGACGGCAACAGCCCCGGGACCGCGGTCGACGCCTGGATGGCGAGGGGCCCGGTCTCGTTGGTCATGTCCCGGTTCGCAAAGACGCGCAGCTCGCCGCTGTTCCAGTTGGTGGCCGCGACCCGCAGCTGCCTCGTGGAGTGGCGGATCGCGGAGTAGTCCAGGCCGCGGGTGACCTCGTCCCAGGAATCGGTCGCCACCAGCAACGCCACGTCGAACAGGCTGACGATGCGCTGCGGCAGGGGCTCGTCGCTGCTCAGCATGTAGGACAGCCGTTCCAGCGCATCGGCGACGACGAAGACGCCGTCCTCGGCAAGCTGACGGAAGGGGCGGAGCGGGTTCGGCAGATACGCCGTCGGGTCCAGCAGGTCGATGGGACTGCCGCGAATCCGGAACATGCCGTTGGCGCGGCCCAGGCCGGTCCAGCTGCGGGCCAGCTTGCGGGTCCAGAGCTCCTCGAGGTTGGCGACCGCCGACCGTCCCAGCGAGTCCCATTGCGACACCAGGAACGCCGCGTTGAAGGAGCCGATCGAGGTGCCGGCGAGGACCAGCGGATCGAGCGGCGGCTCGCTCTTGGTCAGGAGCGCCTTGAGCACCCCCACCTCGTAGGCGCCGCTGGCGCCGCCGCCGGACAGCACGATGCCCTGCGTGGTTTTCCCGTCCCCGGTCACCGTCAGGTCCCTGGCGGCTCGTCTATCCGGCTTCCAGGTTCATCGCCTGGATCCTCGGGTTGGTCGATACTCCGAGGTCGAACGGACGCCGCTGCGGCGGGGCGGCCAGGACATCCTTGAGGAGAGCGGTCACCTGGTCGAACCCGTACGAATCGAAGTGGTCGGACTCCTGCTTGGAGCGCCAGAAGCTGATCGCGGTCACATGACTCGGGTCGTCCCTCGAGAGCAGGACGATCTCGTCGATGAATCCCACGGCAGGTTGGATGACCCGCGGGATCGCTCGATCGCGGAGGATCCTGGCCACCGCCTTGGCCTGCCCCGGCTGGCACGTGAGCTCGATGATGTGCACGAAAGGCATGGGCCCCTCCTCTTGCCGATTCACCGCGGTCATGGGCGCGGGCGCCGCCACCGCCGCCGCTCTCGTCGCGCCGGCAGGCGGATCGCCCGGCGCGGCGGCCGGCCGGGACGGTGCCCCGAGCATCCGCGCGCCGGCGTCGATCGCCTGCGCCGCCGTCGAGAGCAGCCGTCCGCCGAGAGTGACGATGCCGGCGGGATCGGCGACGAACGCGGTCATCGTCCGGAGTGTCTTGATCGGATCGGTCATCATGCCGGCCACCTCGCCCAGCATCCTGGCGGCCAAGGCCGGCAGCGTCTCGCCCTCCTGGCTGGAGGACAAGGAGCGCGATTCCCATCCCGACCCGATCATCCGGTCGGCCGTCCGTTCGGCCAGGGACATGATGGTGATCATGGGATTGGCCCCCAGGGCCGTCGGGCAAGCGCTGGCATCGCCCACCCACACGCCCTGGACGTCGTGCAGCTGGCCGTCGGTGTCGGCCACGCTGGTCGCGGGATCGGTGCCCATGCGGCAGCTCGAGAGCTGGTGCGCGCTGATCATCGGCTGCGCGCCGTCCACGAGCGGCAGCTTCAAGACGGTCGCGATGTAGTCCTCGAGGCTCTCGCCACGCGTCCAGACGAGCTGGCGGTGGGCCAGGCTGACGTAGATCTGCCGCGCTCCCGCCGCATCGTGGATGCGGATGGCCTCGGCGGTGGCATGCCGGAAGTTCTGCTGATCGATCGGGTCGGAGAGCTGGTAGCTCGCCACCGAGTTGCCGGCGGCATCGACCGTGATCCGTCCATGGCCGCGGTCGCGCAGGAACCAGATGAAGGTGCTGATGTAAGGGACCCTGGTCATCATCTGCTTGTGCTGCTTGCCGCTGGTCCACGGGATCACCGAAGCGACGAACCCCGGCCCGAACGCGGGGATCTCCATGTAGAAGCCGTAGCCCTCGCCGGTGTCGGTGAACTGCTCGCAGTTGGTGGTCATCGGCGAGCCCCACCACCCCATCTGCTTCTCCTTGTAGAGCCCGTAGACCGCGCCGCCCGGTTGCAGGTGCAGGTACTGCCCGACCGCCGGCCCGCCGATGCCGCTGCGCAGCAGCAGCGCCGGCGACTCGAGCGCGCCGCAGGCGACGACGACTTGCGGCGCCCTCACCGTCACCTTCGCCGTCCGCCCCTGCGGATCGGACCAGGTCGCCGCCACGCCGGCCGCCCGTCCCTGCTCGACGAGGATGGTGTCCGCCCGGCAATTCACCATGATCCGCGCTCCGTGGTCATAGGCGTCGCGCAGGAAGGTCCGCCGCGCGGTCTGCTTGGCGCCCGTCTGATCGCCGATGCCGGTGTAGCCCGCCAGCAGCGGCTGGAACCGGTCCGGGTCCCAGTTGACGTGGTTCTGCGTGGCGAGGTAGCCGAGAGCCTTGCAGCCCTCCCACATGCGCAGGTTCTGCGAGTTGTAGTAGGCGGTCTGGGTCGAGGCCATGATGCGGGCCTCGACGGTGTCCATGTAGGCGTCGAAGACCGGCGAGTCGACGCCGGCGAGGCCGTACTCCCGGACCCAGTCCTGCCGCACCAGCTGCGGCGTGCGGACGCAGTTCATCCAGTTGATCTCGGTGCCGCCGCCCAGGGTCCCGCCGGCGAGGAGCAGGACATTGCCGTCGCTGGTCGGCGTGGCCCCGCCCTTGTACCAGAGGTGGCTGTAGCCCCAGAGCTCGAGTTGGTGGAAGTCGGCGGCGGTGTACTGGCCGCCCATCTCGAGCACTACGACGCGGCGGCCGCTCTCGCTCATCCTGGCGGCGATCACCGCGCCGCCGGCGCCGGAGCCGACGATGCACACGTCCGCCTCGAGCGTCAGCTGGTCCCCGGCGGGCACCAGGGTCTGCATCGGCCGGGTCTTGCGCGGCGGGACGGTGACCGGCCCCGGGTAGCCCATGACCGCCCAATTCGGGTTCTGCACGCTGGGTCCGCCGGGCGTGCCGTAGGTCACCAGGTTCTGGTTCGGCGGCGGGTTCTCGGGGAGCCCGTAGTTCAGCAGCAGCGTCCGCTTCTCGTAGAAGGCGAGCCCCGCCGCCGCCTCCGGCGACGAGCGCGCGACGCGGGCGAGGATCCGCTCGCGCTCTCCCTGGTTCGCCGTCACCAGGCCTGCCGCCGCCAGCACGTCGAGCAGGCCGAGCAGCGCGCCGCGCAACGGCTCCTGGACGATGTCGCACAGGTACCGGGCCAGATCCTCGGGGACGCCCAGGTCCGAGGCGCTGCGCGCCCAGAAGCCCGTCGGATCGTCCGCGGCCTTGAGGGAGGGGACGTAGGTGTCGCAGAGCGCCCGCAGGGCCGCGCGTTGGGTGGCAGTCAGCTCAGCCGTCATCGTGCAACCCTACCTCCTCGCCTCGGTGCCGCGCCGAGCGTCACTTGCCTTTCTTCGGCTTCGGCTTCCGGACCCGCGAGGACGGTGGTCGTTGCTTCGCGTCCGCAGCGGAGGTGCGACCCGAGGCGGTGAGCCGCTTCGGCCCTCGCCCTGCCGGAGCAACGGTCGTCTTCGAGGCAGCCGACTCCGGCGCGGTGGTCGCAGAGGCGACCGGCTCGGGTGCGGACTCGGTCCCGGCGGGCGGCTCGATGCCGGCGGGCGCAGACGCGGGAACCCCGGCTACCGGCGCCGGAGCCGCGGCAGTGGACGGTTCGGCGGGCCGCTCGGCGGCAGCCGCTTGCGAGTCGCCGGCCACCTCCGCCGCGAGCACGAGCTTGAAGATGGTCACGACCGATGCGTTGAAACCTCTCTGCAGCCGCTCGAGCTGCTCTTTCTCCGACTTGGGCCACCGGGCGAAGTAGGCGCTCCCCATGGTGGCGGCCAGACCTCTGGCTCCCTCGTACATGCCCGTCCCCTGCGTGATGGCCGCGATGCTGCCCACCCAGAACTGGGCGCCGCCGTCCGCCAGCACCGCGATCTTCGGTAGCGAAGGCCCCACGGTCACCAGCGAGCTGCCGTCGCCGAAGAAGTAGGCTTGCTTGGAGGGGCCGGGCGGGGTCGTGTGCTCGCCATGCACCGGCGGCTCGTCGAAGGGCTCCTGCTGCGCTGGCGGCCACTGGAAAACCTCCGGCAGCGCCGAGAGATCGATCGGGAACGTCCGCTCGGCCCGGCTGTTCGGCAGCTCGCCCTGGTCGAGATCGGTCAGCACGCCGCGCGCCGAGAAATAGGGGGCCCGCGGAAAGTCCCTCACCTCGATCCGCTCATTGCTGTTGAGCACCAGGACCCGCTCGCGGGGTCCGGTCCCGAGCTGCGGAAAATCAATGCCGAGCGGCGTGCTGCACGAGCCCAGGGCGATCTGGATTCCGTCGAGCGACTGGATCACGTTCTGACCTGTCATGCGGTTCTCCCCCAGGTCCCTGCCACCGGCTCGCGCCGCTCCGCAACACTCGCGCGGCTCGCGTGGGCGCGAGACATGAGCCGGTCGCCCGCTAGGCCCAGTACTCCTTCAAGACCAGCTTGACGACGATCGCGACCTTGACGTTGAAGCCCGCTTGCAGGATCGGGATCTGCTTCTGGGGATTGGCGGGCCAGACCGGGAAGTAGGCACTGCCGACGTAGGATGCCAGGCCCCTCGCCTTCTCGTACTTCCCGCTGCCCTGGCTGATGGCCCCGATGCTGCTCACCCAGAACTGGGAACCGCCATCCTTGAGCGGCTGGATCTTCGGCAGTGAGGGCCCCACCGTCACGATCGAGTTGCCGTCGCCGAAGTCGTAGAACTGCTTGGAAGGGCCGGGCGGGTTCGTGTTGGCGGCCTCGACGGGAGGCTTGTCGAAGGGGGCGGGCTGCTCGGGTGGCCAGTTGGTGAGACCCACTTCGGGGAGAGGCACGGTGAGGGGAAACGCCGTCTCGACCCTGCTCTTCGGCAGGGCCTTGCCGCAGAGGTCGGTCAGATGGCCGTGCGATGAGAAGTAGGGGAAGTCTCCCTTCTCGGGATTGCCGGGGAAATTCTTGAGAACGATGTAATCGTTGTCGTTGAAGATCAGCGTCTCCTCCACCGGGCCGATCGACAGCTGCGGGAACTCGATGCCGCAGCAACAGCCGCACCCTTTGATGGCCTTGCGGATCCCATCGAGAGCCTGGATCACGTTCTTGCTCTGGGAGCCCATCCCGATCCTCCTTTCAAGCTCGCAGCCGAGCCGTAGTCGTAGACCATGATCTAAGGGACGAGAGGGCGCGGGCCATAGCTCCGGCGGACCAAATCGGGTCCACCGGCCTCGAGCGCCCGGCCCCGGGTGTCTCCAGCCGCACCGCCGCAAGCCGCTACGCTCGGCGCCCGATCAGCTCCGCAGACCTGCCGCGACCGCCTGCGCCGGCGGCAGGATGCACTGCGCGACCCGGCAGTCGTGGGCGATCGTGTCCTCGTAACCCTGGGCGATGATCTCGTCGACGTAGGAAGCGCGGAAGTCGAGCAGTCCCCCGATATCGCTCAGCGGCACCTTCGGGCGGTACCTGTGCACCACCAGCGGGCGGTAGGGTGTCCCGCTCTCGAGGCGCTGCACGATCCGCTGCAGGATGGGCAAGCCCACCAGCCTGGGATCCGACGTCTCGAGATGCAGGCGACCGGCCAGCTCGAGGTCCTCGTTGATCAGGCCGAGAGTGAAGATGTCGTTGTTCATCCTCGCCGCGATGACCATGACGTAGACGCGGTAGAAGGTGTTGAGCGTGTAGGGCAGCTTGGGATTCGGGATGTCGGCGACCTCGGGATCGACGTACACGGCGTGCAGGACGTCGGCGCCGGCCGCGATCGCCGGCTGCAGCGGCGTGTTCATCTGCACCGCACCGTCGACGTACGGCCGGCCGCCGATCGACACCGGCGGGAAGAGGCCCGGGATGGCGGCCGAGGCCAGCAAAGCGGTGGTCCCCAGCTCCGCGACGATCTGCGCTTTGTCGAAGACGTGGGCCGTCCCCGCCAGCCAGTCGGTCGCCACGACCTTCAGGTCGCTGGGCGACCTGGCCAGGCGATCCAGGTCGATGGTGTCCGCGAGCAGCTTGCTGAAAGGGGCATTGGAAAAGAAGGCTTCGACGTCGAGGAGCTCGGACCACCGCGTCCTCGCCGGCTGGTCCGAGGTCAGGAACCTGAGCCCGTACACGAGGCCGTAGAGGGCGAGGCTGGCGCTGTCCGCAGCCGTCTCCACCAGGTTGTTCAGCGGGTGGGCCAGGCAAGCGGGGTCCACCCAGCGCCACGGGTCCAGCCGCAGCCGGTAGACGCCGTTGCCGCAGCTGCGCAAGGTATCCGCGACCCGGTCGCGCCAGACCTCGTCGAGCGCGTGGGCGGCCTGCGGGGCGGCGGTCCAGTCCTGCTGGGCCAGGAAGGCGGCGTTGTAGGCGCCGACGGACGTGCCGCTGAAGACCTGGATCGACAGCGGCGTGTAACCGGTCGCGGCCGATGCCCCCTCCGCCAGCGCCCGCACCACGCCGACCTCGTAGGCGCCGTTGGCGCCACCGCCGGAGAGGACGAGGGCGTGGCGGGACTCGCGAGCCGTGCGCTGCAGCACTGCCTGCAGGGCTGCGGATCCGGCCCCGGGAGTGGCGCCCGCGACCGTCACCGGCGGCCCCGGCGGCCCCGGCGGCGCTCAGGGCTTGGCATCCGCCGCCAGCTCCGGCTTGGTGTCGACATTCGAGATGCCGCCGCCGCCGATCTGGATGCCCACGTAAGGGGCGGTGGCGGCGGTCGAGACCTGCACCGTGGCCTCGACCAGGGACTCGACACCGGCCTTGCTCCAGGTGCCGTACCCGGCGAAGGTCACGACGTCGTAAGTCCCCCGCCGGTCGCGGGAGGTGCGGGCGTTGCCGAAACCGACCCAGCTCAGGCTCCGCATCCGGAAGGACCCCTGCTGGCTGTGGTTGGTGTACTCGAAGACCGCGTGCCGGCGATGCGGCCGAGCCGGGATCGAATAGCGGTAGGTGAAGCGGTCGCCGCTCGAAGCCAGCACCTCGCGCCCGCCTCCTTCCTTGAAGTACGACGGTGGCGGCGGCTCGCCGCCAGCCATCGCCTGCACCCAGAAATAAGGATCGAGCGCCGACCCCGGGCCGGCCGGGAACGAGGTCGCCAGGTTGGGATCCGGGAACTGGAAGCCCGGCGGATAGGGGATGTGGACCTGCCCCTGGAAGCGGTAGACCGTCTGGCCCGCGCGCGTCCGCTGGAAGATGGCGGGGCCGCGGAACTGGAAGGACTCCTGCGGGGTGCGCGGCTCGACCCGCAGCAGGGCGAAGAAGACGTTCTGGCCGATGAACCCGCGGTGGAGCTGCTGGCCGAGGATCGCGCCGCTCCTGACGTCCACCGCCGCCACCGACAGGTCGAAGGGATCGCTGAGCAGGTAGACGTCGTCGAGGTAGTAGCTGCGCCGGGGGAAGCGCAGGAACTCGTTGAACGCGCTCGGCCCCGGCGAGAGCCTGCCGGGGAAGAGCTGGGAGATCGGCGAGGGCGGCATCGGCGCCAGGTAGCCGCCGGGGATCATGGCGCTGACGTAGATCGGCACCGAGTTGCCGGCGCGCTCGCCGAACTGGACCAGCACGCGGCCGAGCAGCTGCGCGCGGCCGGTGGCGGGGCCGCCGAGGACAGGACTGTTGAGCGTGAACTCATCGCCGAAGCTGGTGTTATGGGTGAAGCAGGTGTACTCGCGCACCGTGTTGGTGGGGATCTCCGGCGCGTCCGCCGGCGCCTCGCCGGGCGCGGCGGCGCGGGTGCTCAGGTAGATGTGCGGATGCAGGGCGCAACCCCGCGCCGGGATGCTCGCGAACTCGAGCGGCGCGCCCGCGAACGGCAGCGGGAAGCGCTCGGTCTGGCCGACGAACTGGCCCAGCGGCACGAAGGTGGTGCCGAAGAACTCGAAGTCCAGCTGGCCGTCGGGGCGCTGCTCGAAGGCGCCCCAGGCCGATCCGTAGGCGCCGGGGAAGCTGATCGGCACCTGCGGGAAGTTGGGGTTCACCCGGATGAGCGCGAGCAGCGCGGTGTTGAAGAAGTTGAAGTTGAAATCGAGGATCTGCGGGTTCAGGGGATCGTCGACTGCCGTGATCACCAATCCCGTGCTCAGGTCCACCCATCCCGTCGAGACCGTGCCCGGGTAGTCGGCGACCCGGTTCTGCTGGGCCGGCAGCTTGTAGAACTGCGGCGCGGCCAGGGTGCCGTCGTCGCCGGCGAGCCCGTCGCCGACCGAGAGCTCGAAGCGGCTGCGGTTGCCGACCGGCGGGGCGAACCGGATGCGCAGCTGGCCGTGGAGGTGGCTGTCGACCAAGGCCAGCCCGCCGAACAGGACGCCGGCGCAGCTGCCGTACTGCACCTCCCGCGGGTCCTGGCAGTCGACGGCCCGCAGCGCGTCGCCGAAGTAGCTCCGCTCCGGGTTGAGCTGCAGGACCACCTCCATGCTCGGCGGCAGCGTGATCGGCTGCCGCGGCGGCGGCGCCGGCGGCCACTTGGCGGCGCGCCCGCTCGCTCCGCCGTGCCCGTCCGGCGGTCCGGGTCGCGGCTCCGCCGCTCGCGGAGCTGGCGCGTCAGGGCGGCCCGCCCCCGGAGCCTGCCCGGCGGCCTGGGGAATCAGCAGGTCGGGGCCCGCCGCCGGTTGGTAGGCGACGACCGGGTCCGTCACGGCGACCGCGCCCAGGTCGATCGGCGGGAGCTCGGCGCCGAAGGCCTGGTTCAGCTGCCGCAGCGCCAGGTTGGCGATGACGGCGTGCCCGGTCTTGCCGGGGTAGTAGCCGTTGAGCGAGTAGAAGCCGCCGAGGAAGTCGGCGGTCAGCCGGCGCGATCCGGCCTGCACGCCCTGGGCTCGGACGTCGCGCCACAGCGCGTGCAGATCGCAGAGCAGCGCGCCATGCTCGCCGGCCAGCGCGGCGAGCTCGGCGTTGAGCTCGCCGAGGCGCTCCCCGATGCGCGCCGCGGTCGCGGCGGGCAGCACCGCGCCCTCCGGCAGCGGGCCGATGCCGCGCGACAGGAACTGGAAGCCGATCTCGACCAGTCCCCGCACCGTGATGCGGTCGCCCGGCTCCAGGCCGTAGGTCGAGGCGAGCACCGCGGCGGGCACCTTGACCACCCCGGCCGCGGCCTCGAGGGTGGAGGCGCAGGCGGCGTCCAGCGGGTCCGGGACGTTCATCACCAGGACGGCGGCGCCGCCCCGCCTCAGCTCGGCGAGGAGACGTCCGAAGTCGCGGCGCACCGCCGCCGGGCCGGGCAGCCGGCCGGGGTCGCCGGTGACCACGGCCTCGATCGCCTCGAGGTAGCCGAGCTCGACCAGGGCCAGGGTGGGCCGCCGCGCGACCGCCGCCTCGAGCTGGGTGGGCAGCTTGTCCTTCCCGTCCTTGGCGGCGCCCGCCAGCGCCGGCATGCCGAGGATCAGGTTGGCCGCCGTCTGCCGGGCGTCCTGGCCGTGGACGAGCGGCGGCGCGGGCCGCAGGTCGACCGCGTCGGCGAGCCGGAAGCCGGGTACCGCGAGGTTGCCGAGAGCGGCCGTGGCAGCATCCGCCGGCTCGAGCACCGTGGTCTGCATCGACGCGGGGACCATCACCGGCAGCGGCGGGAAGCCGGGGAGATTGCCGATCCCGGGCGCCTGCAGCAGCGCCTGGGAGAAGCCGGTCTGCATCTGCCGCGCCATCTGCGCCGGGAAGGCGTCGCGTTGCAGCTCGACGCTGGTGAAGAAATCGGCCGCGCCCGCCGCGAGCCCTTCTCCCAGGGCGACGAAGGTCGAGGTGTCGAGGCTGCCGCTGCGCACCGGCGGCAGCGGCGGTGAAGGCGGCCCCGGCGACCCCGGCACGGCCGCCGGCGGCGCGCCGGCGCCGGGCGCCCGGGCGGGCCCACCGGCCGGCGGGGGCGGGGCAGCCGCGGCAGCCCCGGCGGCGCCGGCGATCGCCGCTCCGCCGGCGGCCGCGGCGCCGAGCAGGCCGTCGACCAGGTTCCCTTGCAGCTGCTCGCCGGCCTGCAGCACGTCGCGCAGCTCGTCGCCGAGCTCGCCGGCGGCTGCCCGCTTGACCGCGTCGATCGACGAGGCGGCGCGCTGCGGGTCCGCCAGGTTCCCGAGGCTGCGCAGCCCGAAGAGCGACATCGCCCAGGAGAACCCGAGCACCGACTTGACCAGTGCGCCGAAGCCGCCCGCGGGCGGCCGCGGATCCGGGACCGAGCTCTTGCCGTCGCTCATGTGCCGGCCCTCCCAGTTACGACCCACCGGGGCAGCGCTTCGGCGTCGAGCCAGTCGGGGATCTGGCGCCAGGTCTGCAGGGAGCCCTCCAGGGTCTGGTAGTGCTGCAAGAAGTGCTTGACCAGAAAGGTCTTTTCCAGCTGCTGCCGGGAGATGCACAGGGTCTGCGCGGCCAGGCCGCCGCTGAAGAAGTTGGCCAGGGCGACCGCGGCGGACACCGGATCGAAGCCGGCGGCGCCGAACGGCAAGGCGCCGAGCGCCTCGCGCAGCGGCCCCAGGACGTAGGGCGCGACGCCGAGGGTCGCAACGCTCGCCGCCTGGCTCGCCAGGGTCAAGGGGTTCAGGGGGACGTGTGTGATCTGGGTCGGGCGGTTGGCCACGAACACCGCGTCCGCCCGCACCTTGCCGTCGCGGAAGACGGTGAAGGTGACGGTCTCGATCGCGGCGTCGAACTCGCCCGGGCCGTAGGCGATCAGGCCCGGCACGGGGTTCTTGATGAAGGAGTAGCCGAAGCCGTAGCGCCCCAGGACCTCGGGCGAGGGCTCGTCCTCGTCGACCACGAAGTCCCGGTCCATGATCAGGTAGCTGCCCTCGTCGAGCGGGAAGGTGAGCGACGGCGTCCCCGGGCCGAACGGCTGGTAGGAGAAGCTGAAGTCGAAGATGTCGACGTAGAGCACGCTCCAGCGGTACTTCGGGCCGATCTCGCGCAGGTCGACGATGGCGGTGCGGCTCGCCTCCGGGAAGGCACCGATCTCGCCGTTGTCGCTGCGCTTGAAGAACAGCTGCGAGAAGCCGAAGCCGACGTAGGAGGGGTTCTCCCGCGGGCAGAAGTTGATCGGCTGCAGCGGCAGCGGCGGCGGCTGCCGGTCGGCGATCGGCACGTAGGCCTCCGGCTGGCGGAAGTAGCTGATGCGCATGAAGTAGTGCAGGATGAACTCGCGCACCTGGTCGCGGATGTAGCGCGCCGCCGCGGCCTGGTCGCCGGCCGGCGCCTTCGGCACGTCGTAGAACAGCGTCTGGAAGTTGCCGAGCACCGGCATCTCCCGGCCGCCCACCCTGGCGACGTCGAAGAAGCCGAAGCAGTAGTCGGGCCGGTTGTAGCTGGTGGTGAGCGGGAAGCGCTGCGCGAAGCAGTTGCTCGCGTAGGCGCGGTCCCACCACCGCTTCAGCTCGCGGCCGCGCTCAAGGTAGTCCTCGGCGCTGGCGAGCACCGCCTCCTGCTCGAGGGACAGGTTCTCGGGCCTCCCACCGTAGCACGGGCCGGTGCCGCCCGCGGCCGCGGCGGTCCCGCTCCCGCCGCCGGTCCCGGCGGTGCCGGCAGCGCCGCCGGCGCCGCCGGCGTTCGGGGCGAGCGCTCGCACCATCCGGCTTACCATGGCGTCGACGCCGAGTCCCAGCCAGCGCGGCAACGTCCAGGCGGCCTCGAGGAGGCCCATGGCGCCCCCCGCCGCGCGCGTGGGCTCCGCCGGCTCCGGGATCACGATGCCACCTGGAAACGGAAGAGGGCGGCGAGACGGCCGCCACCCAGCGGCTCGGCGGGCGAGGCGGCGAGCGCCGCCCGGCACGGCTCGATCACCCGCCGCCGCCAGCGCAGCGCGCGGCCGGGCGCGGCCGGCCGATGCGCCAGGAAGCGGTCGAGCAGCGGGTCCGCTCCTGCCCACTGGCGCCAGACGAGCAGCGCCGAAGACACGCCGTCGGCAACGGCCCGCTCGACGTCCGCCTCCTCGCCGCAGCCGGCGAGACACGCTTCGGCGACCTCCGGCGAGCGGACGTTGACCAGCGTCAGCGCCCATGCCAGCCCGGCGGTCGCGTTGCGCCGTCCGGCCTCGTGCGGCGGCTCCGAGCGAGCCTTGGCGAAGGCCCGGCGGCAGCCGCCACTCCACGGCAGGAGGTGCATCGGCGCGAAGTAGAGACCCCTGCCCGCGCCGTGCCAGAGGTAGTCCGCGAGGGCCGGGTCGGCCGCCGCCAGCAGCTCGTCGAGGCGCGGCAGGAGCCAGGGATGGAGCGTGCGGGCGAGCAGGCCCAGCGCCTCCGCGGCGAGCTCGGGGAAACCGGGACCGGCTTCGTCGCGGCAGCGGTCGAGCCAGCGCCGGACCACCCCCTGCTCCGCCGCCGCCAGCAGGCGCTCCGCCGCGGCCAGGGCGGCGCCGGTGGAGAGGGGCACGGCGGCCCGCACGGGCAGGCCGGCGAGGCGGTCGCCGGCGGCGCCGGAGCCGGCCGCGGTGGCCCTCCCGGGGAGCGGCAGGTCATCGGCCCCGGCGGCGCGCGCGCCGGCGTACCCGAGGCCCTCCATCGCCCACAGCCCGGTGTAGGCATCGGGGAGCGCGTCCGCCCGCGCCACCGGCCCCGCGAGCCGCGACGGCGCCGCCGCGTCGAGCCCGAGGCGCGCCCCGGCGAAGCTGAACCACTCGAAAGCGTGCAGCTTGTTCTCGAGCTCACGCCACTCGGTCTGCGCCTCGTCGGGCAGCGCGCCGGCCATCACCGCCGCCCCTGCCCGCATCATGCGCAAGGCGGTCGCCGCGGCGACGTCCAAGGCGTCGGTCCCCACCGTCCTGCCACCGGGCAACCCTGCCTGTGCTCCCGGTGCCAGGGCTGCGGGCAACGCCGGCGGCAGCCGTCCTGCCGGCGAGAGAACGCTCGGCGGACCAGGGCTGGACAATCGTTCTCCTTCCTACGAAAACATGCTGCGTTGAAAGCGGGCACACCACCAGCGTTGCGCCCAGGCGCCCCCGCGACCTCTTGGAGGCGGCCGTTCTGGCCGCGCGCCCAACCGTATCGGCCTCTGCCCGTGGGCCGCGTCCCCGAGGTGACGCGCCGCGGGGTGCCTACGCGCCGCCCGCGGCCTCTTCTCCGTAGGCAGGCCGCCGCCGCGGTCCGTCGTCGTCCTCCGGTCCGGAGAACTTCCGCACCGAATGAGCGATCGAGCGCAGGTAGTCCAGCTGCTTCTCCTCGTAGTGCAGCGGCTGCTTGTCCCAGGTGCACTGCAGGTCCGAGCACACTCGCAGCCATCGCACGCCGCGCACGTTCGGGTGCTCCTTCACGTACTCGGCGATGACGTAGTTGTTGAAGTCGCAGTCATCCATCGGGTCCCTGATCAGGACTTGACCCTGACCGTCGGGCAGGATGTGCTCGTCTCCGCGCTTGATGCTGACGATCGTGAACCTGTACAGCTTGATCTTGCAGTCGTCGATGTCGCACCTGTCATCACTCATAGGCCTGGTCTCCTTTCGGAAAGTCGTTACGGCGCCGGCGGTGCCGGCACCCGGGTTCGTCGTCGGTACGTCGCTGACGGCAGCGGCGGCAGAGGCGCGCACCGGACCGCCGCCGCCGCCCGCGCCGCTCGCGCCGCTCGCCGCCATCCTAGCCATTCCACCCGCCATGGAGGCGAGGATGTTCCATGGCATCAGCATCATCCGCCCAGCCGTCCGCGCAATCCCCCACGCGCAATCCAACCCCGCCTGCGGCGAGAATGGGAGCTGGGACAGGCTCAGCGAATTCGCGCCAGGATCCATAGCAGGCCGCCTCCTACCGCCAGGAAGAGGGATGCGCCCCAGGTCTCCCCCCGCCCGGCGAGCGCTCCCGATTGTACGAAGTGATGCAGCAAGAGAGCCAGCGCCCCCAGCACCATCAGCGCACCGGCCAGCAGCAGGTGCGAGCTCTCCTCGCGGCGCGCCTGGCCGCCCGCCTCCGGGGGGGCCGTCCGCGGGCCGCTCTCGGCCGCCAGGGCGAGCAGCTCGTCGATCTTGCGCGGCAGCTCCGACATCAGGACCGCGTAGCGCCCCCACTGGTCGCTCCAGGGCGGCGACATCGCCTCGCGGACCTGCGAGAAGCTGGTGAGCACGCGGACCTCGCGCAGGGCCGCGAGCAGCGCGTCGTCTTCCTGGTGCTCCGGGGCTTCCGGGCGATCCGTGGCTTCCGGGCGCTCCGTGGGCGCCAGCTGCCGCGCGGCGATGGCGACGGCGGCCAGGCCGCGGTAGAAGGCGACCAGCTGCGGGCGCGGCTGGAAACCGCAGGCGCGGGCCTGCCGGGCGCAGACGAAGATGTGCTCGGCGAGGCTGGTGCCGCCGGCGCTCCAGGCGCCGTCGCGGAACGGCACCACCTGGCGGATCTGCAGGCGCAGCGCCTCCTCCGACGCGTCCGGACCCTCCCGCGTCATCTCGCGCAGCAGGTAGGAGCAGGCGTCGTCGGGCTCGTGCGCGGCCATGGCGACGAGGAAGCCGCGCAAGTTGGTCCGGTCGGCGGCCGGCGGCCGGGCGAAGCTGCCGCCCAGGAAGGCGAGGCGTCCGCCGGCGACGGCGCGGGCGCCCGTCTCCGCGAGGCCCACCGGAAAGACAGTGCCCTCCATCGCCTGGCGCAGCCAGGCGACGCACAGCAGCCGGACCAGCTCGCGCCGGCGGGCGGCGTCCGGGGTGGCACCCGCCGCCGCCGTCGCCGCCAGAGTCTCGGCGAGGTCCACCCCCCCGGGGTCGCCGGCGACGAGCAACCGCGGCGTGCAGAGGTCGCGGCGCACCGCGGCAGGCGCGAGCAGGCCGAAGTCTTCGGCGTCGAGGGCAAGCCGGTCGAGGGCGTCGGCGGTGGCCGCGAGGTCGGCGCCTTCCCGCAGCGATTGCCGGAAGCCGGCGATCGCCTCGGCCAGGAGCCCCTCGGGCCATCCAGCGTCGCCGGGAGCGGCGCCCCGCGCGAAGGCGCCGGCGAGCAGCGGCAGGCGCGCGAGATCCGCCTCGGCCGCCTCGGCCGCGCCGGGCCGTACGAAGCGCACCACCACCGCCGCCTGGCCGTCCGCCAGCCGCGCACGATGCCCCTGCACCAGCAGGCGCGACTCGCAAGGCTCCGGGTCCAGCTCCGCGAGGACGGCGTCGGGCGGCTGGCCGAGCGCGCCGAGCTCCGATGCGATCCGCTCGCGGACCGCCGCGACCGGCAGCGCCGGCACCCGTGCTGAGATCGCCGACAGCTCGAGGCAGTCGGCCGCGGCGACGAGGTCGATGCGCGAGGAGAGGTAGAGGCCGAACGCCGAGAACACCGGCCCCAGCTCTTCGAGCGCTCCGCGGAGGCGGCGCCCGAACGGCGTCGCCGGCGACGGCGGCGGCTGTCCTGGCGGCGCTGCCTGCGAACCCGCCAGTGAGCGCGGGCGTCCGAGCAGGCCCCAGCGGACGAGGCACTCCTCGACCTCCCGCCGCTCCGTACCTCGCGCCGCCGAGCGGGCTCGCATGGGTTCCGCCGTTCTCATACCGGCACCCTCGCCGCCTGCGCCGCGTCTCCTGACACCCCGGCCCCTGGAGCCTCCCGCGCCCCCTGCGACAGACTCGCCACGAACGCCGCCAGGTCCCGGTACTCGAAGATGTCGCCCAGGCGCTGGTGCTGCTGGATGACCGGGTAATAGACCTCGAGCGCCGTCTCGCCGGGGACGCGGACCAGCCGATCCCACAGCTCCTGCAGGTGCGGGTCCGGCGGGCTGGGCCGGTACTGGAGGAAGGGCTGGATGAAAGGCGCGTCGGGAGTGGTGTCGAAGCGCATCATCATCGCGGATGCAACCCCGTTGGCGAAGGCCCCATCCCCCGCCAGCCGCTCTCCGTAGGGGCCGATCAGCAGCTCCGCGGCGATGCGCGGGTCGCGCTGCGTGACCAACACGTAGCCCCACGCCGCGCCGGCCACCGCGTTCAAGCGCGCCGGCTCGTCCGGCGCCATCTCCGCCGCCATCTCGAAGAGCAGGCCGTCGGAGCCCGGGAGCAGGTTGACCACATCGAAGAAGATCGCCCGGCCGACGCCGTGCCAGTAGTAGCCGAGGACTTCGGGCGCCACCTGCCGCAGGATCCGGTCGACGGCCGGCACCAGCTGCGGATGGAAGCTGCGGGTCGCCAGGCCGAGGTTCTCGTACGAGGCTCCGACGTACCCCTCGCGGGCGTTCTCCCGGCAGAGGCGCACGTCCTCCTCCACCAGGCCGCGCAGCTTCGGCTCGTGGGTCCACCCGCCAGTCCCCTGCAGCTGGTGCATGGCAAACGACAGCCCGATTCCCGCGTTGAGCATGGTCAGGCTGCGGGCCGGCAGCTCGCTGGTCCGCGCGTCGCTCAGGATGTCGTGCGGCGTCACGCCCTGGCTCCAGAAGCTGTCGCCGTATTCCCTGCCCAGGCCCTCGACACCCCAGAGCGCCGGGAACGGCCCGAAGCCATAGGCTCGGCCGAGCAGCTCGTAGAGCGGGAAGGGCGGCGCCTCCGGCACGCCGATCAGCTTGGCGAGGTCGAGCACCAAGCAGATCACCTCTCCCTTGGAGCGCAGCTCCGCGGCGGCCAGGAGCGCCTGGCCCGCCGCCAGCTGCCGCGCCGCCACCGCCGAGCGCTGCGCCACCTCCACCGTCACCTCGGCCCAGGCCGATGGGGACAGCAGCTGCGGCGTCAGCAGGGTGGGCAGCTTCTGCACCAGCGCCTGTTCGGCGCAGGACGCCAGCTGGGAGAGCCAGCCCAGCAGGCCGCCGTCCTGGTGGGGATCGAGACCGCTGGTCGCCGCCCGGGCGCCCGTGGCGACCGCATCGGGACCGGAGGCCGCCTGGCGCCGCCCCTCGGCGGCCGGCGCGAGCCAGCTGCCGAGCTGCCGCGCGCCGAGCAGCGGCATTTCCCACGCCAGGCTCAAGCCGGACTTGACCAGCTCGCCCATGGCGCTCCCGGAGCCTCTAGCCGCCACACGACCCTCAGCGTCCGCCGGACGTTCCCGGGGTGCCGCAGCCGCAGCCGCCCGCCGCCTGGCGGACGGCGCCCACGCCGCTCTGCATCACGTCCGAGGTCACCTGCAGCCAGCGGTTCGGGTTCCAGGCATCGCCCGAGAAGACCCCGAACATCAGGTCCACCACCTGGCGCTGCAACTGGTCGCCGGTCTTCCAGGCGCTCGCCCAGGCGCCGTCGAGCTGGCGCTGCGCCGCCCCGGTGACGGCGTCGAAGCCGTCCTCCGCGTGGCCCCAGGGCCGGCTCGCGTCCTGGGGTATTGCCATGCTCACGATCTGCTTCATCCCGAAGAGCGGTATCGCCCAGGAGAAGCTCAGCATCGACTTGGTCAGCTCACGCATGGGACGGACTCCTTTCTTCCTGGCGGCGCGCAGCTCATATGCACCGGCGCAGGGTGTTCAGATAGAGACTCAGGGCGGCGCCCGCGACCACCATCTCCGCCGTGAACAGGTTGGCTCCCAGGACGGCACGCTCGCCGGTCACGGTGACCAGGAGCGCCAGCGAGAAGACGACGGCGGCGAGGCCGAAGGCGCGCGGCGCGGCGCGGGCGGCGGAGCGGGCGCGACGACCTCCGTGAGCGCGGGCATCCGCGGCAGCACCGCGGCCGCCGAAGCCGCCGGGCGCACCCGGGACGCGGGCCGTCATCCGCTCGAGCCATCCCGCCGCCCGCGTCCCGCCGTCGTGCGCCAGGTTGCCGGCGGCGCTGCTCCACTCGACCATCCGCTCGTGCGAGAGCAGCAGCAGCAAGGCGTCCTGGCGCAGGTGGCGGTCGCAGACCGTGGCGAGGTATTGCCCGACGTCGAAGCCGGGCGCGAAGCGGGTGATCAGGCCGTCGATGGCGATGGCCGAGCGGATGTACTTGATCACGTCGCGCTCCGGCCAGATGCCGGTGGCGCGCGACAGCCGCAGCATGTCCAGCATCACCAGGGTGAAGTTCTTGCGCAGCTGCCGGTCTCGGCCCTGCAGGTCGTACCAGCTGTCGGCCATGCGCTGCAGCCGCTCGCGGAAGCCCGCGGGGTCGGAGGAGGCATCCATCACCGAGACCTTGAAGAAGGCCTCGCACATGCCGTCGAGGTCGGCCTGCGTGTAGGCGAGCGTCATGCGGATCAGGTGCCGCCGGGAGTAGTGGCTGAGGATGCCGGTGATGCCGAAGTCGACGTAGCCCACCACGTTGCCGGGCAGGATCATCAGGTTCGCCGGGTGCAGGTCGGCGTGGAACAGGCCGTGCCGGAAGGCGTCGCCGAGGAAGTTGTCGATGACGTTGCGCGCGAACTGCCGCGGCTCGAAGCCGGCGAGCTCGACGCGGCGCAGCGCCATGGCGTCGCCACGTTCGCGGGCACGCAGATACCCGAGCAGCGTCGCGCCCTCGAAGAACTCCATCACCAGGGTGCGGCGGCTGGTGTACGCCCAGAGGACCTCGGGCACCCGCTCCGCCGGGTTGTCCACGGCATTCTGGCGGAGGCGGTCCATGTAGCGGGCCTCGATGCGGAAGTCGAGCTCCTCCTTCGTCCAGCCGAGGAACTCGGAGAGCGGCTCGATCAGCCAGTAGAGCGGCTTGACGCGCAGCGCGCGGATGAGCCGCACCGCCGAGGTCATCAGCCGGATGTCGCCGGCGAAGTCGGTCTGGACGCTCGGCCGCTGCACCTTGACGGCGAGCTTGCGGCCGTCGAGCCAAGCGACGTGGACCTGGCCGACCGAGGCGGTGGCGACCGGCACCGGCTCGAAGGAGGTGAAGATCTCGGCCGGCAGGCGCCCGAGCTCCGCGGCGAAGGCCGCGTCGACCCCGCGCATGTCGAAGGGCGCCATGCGGTCGAGCAGGTTCGACAGGGCGGCGCAGTACTCGAACGGCAGGATGTCCGGCTGCAGAGCGAGCATCTGGCCGAACTTGACGAAGGTGCCGCCGACGTCCTCGATCGCCTGGCGCAGGCGCTCCGGGCCGGAGAGGTCGCCGGGCGGCAGGCGGAGCCGTCGGGCCAACCTCGGCCAGGCGGCCAGCCGCGCGCCCAGGAGCATGGAGACGCCGTGCGCGGCGAGGACCCGCGCGATCCTGGCCAGCCGCCGGAGGTTGGCCCACGCCGTGCGCGCGGCTCTCACGCGACGCCTCCTCCGCTCTCCCCGGGCTCCGGGGACAGCCGCGTGGCGGGGGCGCCGAAGATCGCGCCGCGGAAGATCGACTTGCGGCGCGCCAGCATGTCCTGGATCGCCGCCTCCATGCGCGAGCGCACCTCGCGGCTGATCGCCCGCACCACCTCCGGGTCCTCCGCCGCTTCGGGCGGATGGAGGTCGCCGACCGGCAGCGGCTCGAGGAAGCGGGTGTGCCACTTCGAGGGCAGCGGCAGGCCGGGGAGCGGGAAGTTCGGGGCGAGCGGCAGGAACGGCCACTCGGCCACCCGGCGCACCAGCTTCGAGTCGACGCGGCCGAGGATCGGGTAGATCTCGGCGCTGCCGACGGTGACGAAGGGCACGATCGGGGCCCCCTGGCGCAGCGCCATCTTGACGTACTCGTCGCGCCCGAACTTGCCCAGCCGGTAGGCGTCGCGGTACATGGTGAAGGCGCCCTGGATCCCTTCCGGGAACATCCCCAGCAGCTCGCCCTCGCCGAGCACCCAGTCGGCGTTCTCCTGGCAGGCGAGGATGCCGCCGAGCTTGGTCATGTAGTTGGCGAGGAACGGGAACTTGACCAGGCAGGGATGGATCAGGAAGCGCGGGTGGCGCCCCAGCTCGCGGGCGATGAGGTGGAGCGCCATCACCCCGTCCCAAGGCATGAAGCCCCGGTGGATGCCGGTGAGCACCGCCGGCCCCTGCCGCGGCACGTGCTCGAGGCCCTCGTGCTCGATGCGCCAGTAGGCGTCGTGGAGGAAGCGGAAGAGGGTGCGCCCGTACTTCGCGATGTAGGCCTTGTCCTGGCCGAAGGGGTCGTACTCGGCGAAAGATGGCACGGCTCCCGTGGCGGCCACGAAAGACGGCACGGCTCCCGTGGCGGCCATGCCTACCCTCAGTGTATCCGCCTTGCCCGGGGCACCAGCCGCCACCGGGGTTCCCGCGACGCCCTCGTTCCCGGCCGCGCTGACTCCGCGACCGGCCGTTCGCCCGGTCGTGGCGGGCACTGCCTCCCCGGTCGTTTCAGGGGTACCGGCGCTGGCGCGGCCACGGCGTTCCCTGGCCGCGCCGAGCTCGGCGGCCACCGCCTGTGCGGTGGTCGCGCGCGGCTTGAAGCCGAGGTCGCGCTCGATCTTGGCGCCCGATACGGTCGAGCCGTGACGCAGGTAGTCGAGCCGCCCGCCGGCGGGGAGCAGGCCCAGCGGCAGCCGCCGCGCGCCGGCCAGGCGGAGCGCTGCGCGCAGCGGCATGGCGCCGGCCGGCGCCACGTTGTAGATCCCCGGCTTGCCGGCGCCGCGCCGCAGCGCGGCCTCGGCGGCGGCGGCGAGGTCGTCCGGGCTCAGCAGCTGCACCGTCGGGTCGAACCCCGCGGGCACCCTCGCGGCGCGGCCGCGCAGCACGCGGCAGAGCATGTCCTCGCCGTCGGCGGCGGCCACCGCCGCCGGGCGCAGCACGATCAGCTCGGCGATCGGTCCCGCCCGCGGCGGACCCGCCCCCGCCGGCCCGCGCAGGCTGGCCGCCGCCAGCGCCTCGAGCTCGAGCCAGGCGCGGGCGATCGGGTTCCGCCCCGGCGGGCGCTCGGCCTCGGCCGCGTGGCCGGGATGGTGATGGCTGGGGCTCACCGCGGCGGCGCTCGAGACGAGGACCAGGCGCGGCGAGGCGCCGGGGCCGGGGCCCTCGCCACCGTAGGCCTGCGCGAAAGCGGCGAAGAAGGCGGATGCGTCGTCGAGATCCGGCAGCTCCGGCGAGCCGCGCCGCCGCCGCGGCCGGTAGACGATCGCGTCGATCGCGGGCAGGCCGCGCTCGCCGTCCCCGGGGACCAGGGCGGCGGCGGCGGCCACCCCCAGCCGGGCGGCGAGCCGCCGCCCCGTCTCGTCGTCGGGACTGACGAGCAGCCAGCGGGCCGCGTCGCGCGCCGGTTCGGCCTGGGCCGCCCGGGGATCGAGAGGCTCGAGGGGATCGCGAGTCATGCGGTCAACCCCTTACCCGCTCGCTCGAGGACCGCCATCGCCGCGGTCTCGGCCGGGGCGCCGATGCTCGCCTGCAGGGGCCGTGGCGGCCACTCGCGCCGGGACATCGCACCGGCGACCGCCTGCGCGGCGTGCTGCGCCGAGACGATCACCGGCGTGATGCCGCCGCCGGGCTTCACCCAGTGGCCGGCGAAGAACAGGTTGCGCACCGGGCTCGCGAGCTCGGGACGCCCGGCGCCGAGCTGGTCCGGAGACATCTCCCAGCCGAGCATGGCGCCCTGCTGGTTGAGGGTGAACCGCCAGGAGGTCTCCGCCGAGGCGCTGGTCCTGACCACGATCCTGTCCTCGATGCCGGGCAGCATGCGCGAGAGATGCCCGAAGACGAAGCTCTCCACCTGCCGCTTGTGCTCGGGCCAATCGGTCACCGCCGCGTAGTCCAGCTCCTGGACCTTCTGGACGATCAGCACCTGCCTGCCCGGCGGCGCCATCGCCGGCTCGTAGAGGGTGGGGACGAAGAGCTTGAAGCGCAGGGCGTCGCGCCCGACGCGGTCCATGTCCCAGGAGTCCCAGTAGTAGCCCTGGGCCTGCTCGAGCACCTCGGCCGGGACGCCGTCCAGCCCGATGTGGGTGAGCCAGCAGGGGAACGTCGGCCGCAGGCCGCGCAGCCCCTCCAGGGTGCCCGCCGGCAGGTGCTCGGCGCCGACCAGGTGCTCCAGGGTCCCCAGCAGGTCGGCGTTCGAGACCACCGCGCCGCAGGCGACCGTGCCCTGGAAGCGCACCGGCCCGCGAAGAGTCTCGAGGACGACGCCGCGGGCGACGCAAGGATGGGCGCCGGGGGCGCCCGCTCCGACCTTCCCGCCCTCGACCACGATCCGCCGCGCCGCCGTGCTCATCAGGATGTGGCCGCCGCGCTCCTCGAAGCAGCGCGCCAGCTCGTCGGCGAAGGCCTGCGATCCGCCCTTCGGGTAGTAGTTGCCGAGGAAGTACGACAGCCGCAGCATCGAGTCGAAGACGAACGAGGTGCGGCCCGGCGGCGAGCCCCAGTGCGGGCAGTCGGCGGTGAGCAGCAGCTTCAGCTTGCGGTCCGCGAACCGGCGGTCGAGCGCCTGGCGCACGGTGAGATCGCGGAACGGCGCCAGCCGCTCGGTCTGGCGGCCGCGGAAGTGCTCGAGCAGGCCGAGCAGGTAAGCCTCGCGCACCTCGGCGAAGAAGGTGTCGAGTGCCGCGCGCTCGTGCGGGAACTCGGCGTGGAGCTTGGCGAGGTAGGCCGTGAAGTCGGCCGGCACCGCGAAGCGCGAGCCGTCCGGCAGGTGGAAGGTGTCGACCGGGTCCATCTTCACCCAGCCGGTCTCGACCCCGAGCTCGGCGAGCAGGCGGCCGGTCAGCGTCTCGGGGTTGCCGAGCAGCGGGTAGAAGTGGGTCGCGGCGTCGAAGGTGAAGCCGCCCCGGCGGAAGGTGCTGCAGTAGCCGCCCGCCATGTAGTGCTGCTCGACCAGCAGCACGCTGGCGCCGTCGCGCGCCAGCAGGTTGGCGGTGATCAGGCCGCCGATGCCGGAGCCGACGACGACGACGTCATAGCGCGGGTCCGGGGCGCGCCGCAGGCCGCGGAAGAGACGCTTCACCGGCCCGCCTCCGCCTGCCAGCCCAGTCCGCCAAGTTCTTGTACGCCCATGAGATCAGCCTACGCCCCGCGTTTCCAGCAGGCAATGAGTCGCCGGGATTAAATAGGGTCCACCGGCGGCGCCGAAGGCGGCGCGGGCGCGAAGGCGGCGTGGAACGCGGTCGGCAGCGGCGCCTCGAGCCGCAGCTCGGCGCACGGCCCGGCGCCGACGTCCAGGGCGTCGAACACCAGGTAGCGGCTCTCGCCGCGCTCCGCGTCGAACAGCGGGCAGACGAGGGCGCCGCCGGCCGCCGCAGGATGCGGAGCCAGGGCCGGCTCGCCCGCCAGGTACTGGCCGCGCGGCGCCCGCCAGACCGCCGCCGGGCCGCTGGCGCCGCGGCGCCAGTCGCAGTGCACCAGCTCGTCGAAGAACTTCCTCCCCTCACGGCCGGCCGCCGACATCCCGATCATCCAGGCGTCCTCGGGCGCCGTGGCGCCGAGCCGCGGCACGGTCACCGGGAAATCCGGCGCCCGCTCGTAGTCGAGGGCCAGGCGCTCGACGACCCGGCGGTGCTCGAGATCCACGATCAGCCGCACCGGCCGTCCAGGACCGACGCCGCGGAAGAGGTCCGGAACCTCCTGGTACTGGTCGTAGATGGGCCGCTCGAGCTCGAGCAGGTCCACGACCAGCCGGCCCGACGGGTCCTCGCCGGCGCCGATCCCATGCAGGCAGTAGCCCGGCTCCATCGGCACCCGCACCACCGCCTCCTCGGCCTGCCGCAGCGGCACGATCAGCAGCTCGCTGCCGATCTCGGGCTCCCAGCGCAGCGCCTCCAGCAGGCTGCGCCCGGACGCCACGACCGCCTGCAGGTCGAGGTGGTAGGGGCCGACGTGGAACACCGCGTGCCGGGGCGCGAGGCAGAAGTCGTGCATCGACACCGGCCGCTCGAGCGGCACCCGCCGCCGTGCCAGCAGGCTGCCGCCGGCGTCGAAGCGGTAGAGGTGCAGCGACGGCCGCTCGCGCGCGTAGGAGAGGCCGAAGTTGAAGAGCTCGCCGCTCGCCGCCTCGACCTTGGCGTGCGCCGCGAACGGGCTGACCGGGTTGAGGGCGCCGCCGAAGGTGAACGGACCGCGGGTCTCCAGGGTGACCGGGTCGAGCTCCCAGGGCAGCCCCTGCTCGCCGCAGGCGAACAGCGACCCGGCGAACGGCACGACGCTGACGTTCACCGGCGACTCGAGGGCGATGCCGCGCGCCAGCCGGTCGCCGGCGAAGGCGGTGCCGAAGGTGCGGAACAACGCCCGCCCCGCCGCCTCCTCGGCCGTCCACTTGGCGCTGCGCACGAAGCGGTTGGCGAAGTGGACGCGGCCGTCGCCGCCGAAGCGCAGCGCCGTCACCATGCCGTCGCCGTCCAGCCAGTGCCGGTAGCGCTGCTCGCCGCGGCGGAAGCGGCCCGGGCCGTTCCAGTAGCAGGTGCCGCGCAGCCAGGCCGGCACCCTGCCGCGCACCTCGCGCACCTCGTAGGAGCGCTCCTCGGGCACGAACGAGAACAGCCGCTCGAGACCCGGCGCGTGGTCCTCGGCCACCGCGGCGGCGCCGGCCCGGCCGGCGGTCTCCTCGGAAGCGCTCATGGTTGCTCTGCCGCCGCGGCGGCAAGGGTCGCCACCGCGGGTTCGGCCGCGGTGACCACCGCGCCCGACGCGTCGCCGCCGGCGGCATCGCCGGCGCCGTCCCGCGTCCTCGGCGCCGCTGGCGCCGCCGGCGACGCGCGCCGCGCCTGGCGGAAGCGCTCCATCGCCGCAGGCTTCAGGCGCCACGGATAAGGCTCGATCTCTCCGGCGGTGCCGGCGCCGCCCGCGACGGCGGCGACGCGCTCGACGCGCTCGACGCGCTCGGCCATGGCCGCCGGATCGAACACCAGCCGCCGCAGGTCGATGCCCTCGACGAACTCCCGCGAGAGCGCCCGCGGGTCGCCGGTCACCGCCGCGCTGACGTGGGCGACGACGAAGCGCGCCAGGTCCTCCAGGTTCTCGAGCTGCTCGGCGAGAACCGGGCGCGCTTCCTCGGCGCTGAGCCCGACCAGGTAGAAGCACTCCGCCGCCGCGCGCAGGTGCTCGAACTGGTAGAAATCGAAGTGCCGCGGCGGTCCCGCCGCGACCGGCTCGAGCCACGCCTTCTTCCACTCGAAGTAGGCGGCGAGGAAGGCGTGCAGGTTGCGGTTGGTGGGGCCCAGCCGCGCGAAGTGGCGCAGGAAGGACGGGATGAACTGCCGGTCGGTGAACAGGTCGTTGATGAACGGGAAGACGAAGAACGAGAAGTAGACCGTCAGCTCCCACGCGTAACGCAGGGTGAACGTCTCCTGGTCGCCCAGCGTCGCGTAGCTCACCGCGAAGCTCGGCAGGTACGAGTCGTAGACCGCCCGCGCGACCTGCTCGTAGAGCCGCACCTTGGCGGCGAGCTGCGCGGCGTCCTCGGTCAGGATGGCGTCGGTGATCAGGGTGTTGTAGACCGAGATGAGGTCGCCTCCCGGGCTGTAGAGCGGATCGGAGAAGCGGCACGCCTCGCCGCACATCGCCCAGCGCGCCGCCGACAGCGTCTGGCTGCTGTCGAGCGCGAAGTCCTTGAAGCCGCTCCAGTCGACGATCCGCCGCCCGGGCAGGTCGCGGGCGAACATCGGGTACTGCCGGCAGACCCAGTCGATCATCGCCGCCGGCGTGGCCACCTCGTCGCGCGGCACCAGGCTGCGGTCGTACACCAGCCCGAGGCTGGTCTTGCCGTGCAGCGGGATGGTCCAGAACCAGTAGCCCTCGCCGCAGAAGTGATTCGTCGCGAGGAACGCCGGCACGTGCCCCTGCGCCGCGCGGTCGCGCCGCTTGCGCACTCCCGGCGCGTCGAGCTCGGTCAGGCGCTCGATGTCCACCAGCCCGTCGACCCAGCACCAGGTCGCGCCATGCCGGATCGGGCTCTGGGTGATCAGGCCCTGGCGGCGCGCCAGGTAGCGGCCGCGCCCCGAGGCGTCCACCACCCACGCCGCCGTTCCCGCCACCTCCCGGTCGCCGGAGCGGAAACGGAAGCGGTGACTGGAGGGGGCCGCCGAGGGCGCAACGTTCTCGGTGGTCCCGGCGGCGGCGTCTACGGAGCCGCCCGCCAAGTCCACGTCCAGGCCCGCCACCGGCGCGTGCAGCTCGAAACGCGGCGACGCGACGTTGACCCGCAGCAGCTCCGCCTCGAAGACGTTGCGGTCGAGCTGGTAGGTGACGATGTTCGAGAGGTTGCGGATGTAGGACTGGTCGAGGTCCTCGTACCGCTCGCCGCCGGCGGAATGCTTCCAATAGAAACGAAGATTGTACTTCATGTAATGCTCGCACAGCAGGTGCTCCTCCATCTCCAGCACCCGCGCGTAGTAATAGCCGCTCATCTGCACCGTCGCCTCGCCCACCTTCTGCTTGGTGGGCGGCAACGCGCGCCGATCGACCAGCAGCACCCGCTTGTCCGACCGCAGCAGCAGCTGGCGGGCCAGGGCGAGGCCGGCCAGCCCGCCGCCGATGATCAGCACGTCCACGTCCTTCTGGATGCGCTCCACCGGCTGCGGCGGGATGGCCCCCATCCGCTCCGGCGGCTCCGGCGAGTCGCCCGCCATGCGCTCCGCCTGCCCGTCCGGGAGTTTCCGCCCGCGGCCGCCGCCCTCGTCGAGCTCGCTCATGCGTCCTTCTCCTGGTTCATTCTCGTCCCTCCGCCGTGTCCGGCGCCGGCGGCTCCGCAGGCGCCGCCTCTTCCGGCGGCCGGTTCCGGCCGTACATCTCGTGCGCCGAGACGAACTCGCCGCTGGCGAGCGCCGCGCCCATCGACAGCTCGCCGGCGAGCAGCGTCGCGGCGGCGATCTCCGCCAGCTTCGGCGCTCCACCCGCGCCGGCGCAGCCCAGCATCTCCAGGCATTCACGGGCCGTGCCGCGGCCGGTGCCGCCGCCCACCGTCGCCACGGTCAGCGACGGCAGGGTGACGCTGGCATAGAGGTCCCCCTCCGCGGTCACCTCGAAATGCGTCACGCCCACCGCCGAGTTGACGACGTTGGCGACGTCCTGGCCGCAGGCGATGAACAGCGCCGCGAGGCCGTTGGCGAA
>Ga0070709_10000108_pt1 | contig 57430 bp, 48 predicted proteins | sample LARL51metaG_FD_65449 | JGI IMG/M metagenome (GOLD analysis project Ga0070709, IMG submission 65449) | Corn, switchgrass and miscanthus rhizosphere microbial communities from Kellogg Biological Station, Michigan, USA - LAR L5-1 metaG | ecosystem: Host-associated > Plants > Roots > Rhizosphere ... | reverse complement strand
GCGCGCTGGATGGGAGTCGACCACGCCGGCAACCTCTGGGCATGGGAGGCGCTGGAAGGCTCGGTGCGGTTCTTCTCCCCGGCGGCGGAGCGGCTCGGCACCCTCATCGTGCCGCTCGGCGCCGTCGCCGTCGACGGCGACGCGGAGTGGGGGGCGGTGGCCCTCACCTCGCCGAGCCTGCCGGGAGGCAGCGACGGCAAGCTTGCCTGGGTGCGTCCCGGCACGGCCCCCGGCAAGCACGAGGAGCTCGCGCTGCCGGAGCCGGCGAGCTGGGTGTGCTGGATCGACCGCGACACCGTCGCGCTGTCGCCGCAACGCGCCGGCCACCGGGTCGAGATCTGGAGGCTGGGCGCGCGCAAGCTGCTGAAGAGCTTCGGCGCCGAGCGGCCGATCGCGCTGGCGACGGGAGCCACGCGGGTGCGCGAGGTCCTGCTGCGCTACGACGGAGCGCGGCGGCTGCTCTTCACGCTCGAGAGCTTCGCCGGCAACCTCGAGGTCTTCTCGCTCGACGGCAAGCTCGCCTGGCGCGCCAAGCTCGAGGATCCCTATCGCCAGATCGAGGAGAAGACGATGGCGGAGCTCGACCAGCGGGCGAAGACCCGCAGGATGGCGGTCGGCCAGCAGCTCTCCGACCTCTGGCTGGCGGAGGGGCCCGACGGCAGCGCCTGGGTGTCGCAGCAGGTCGACCTGCTCCACGGCGCGGTGACGCTGGCCAGGGTGAGCGCCGCGGGGACGGCCCGCGAGCAGGTCGCGGACCTCAAGTGCCCGAGCCGCACCTTCACCATCTGGGGCGGCCAGCTGGTCTTCTTCCGCGACATCGCCTCGCCCCGCGAGGTCTGCAACAGCGTCGCGCCCCTGCCCTGAGCGCCATGGCGGCGGCGCGGGCGGAGTGGCGGAGGAGGCACCCCTGCCGCGAGACGAGATGACCGGCACCGGCGAGACCGCCGCCTACAAGTCGGCAGGGGTCGACATCGACGCCCAGGAGCGAGGGCTGGCGCGCGTCAAGGAGCTGGCGCGGGCGACGTTCACGCCCGGCGTGCTGAGCGAGATCGGCAGCTTCGGCGGCCTGTTCCGGCCCGAGCTCGCGGGCCTGCGCGAGCCGGTGCTGGTCGCCTCCGCCGACGGCGTGGGCACCAAGCTGATGGTGGCGCGGCTCGCCGGCGACTACTCGACGGTGGGGCGCGACCTGGTCAATCACTGCGTCAACGACATCCTGGTGCAGGGAGCGCTGCCGCTGTTCTTCCTCGACTATGTCGGCGCCGGCGCGCTCGAGCCCGACCGGATGGTCGAGCTGGTGCGCGGCGTCGCCGACGGCTGCCGGCAGAACGGCTGCGCGCTGCTCGGCGGCGAGACGGCGGAGATGCCGGGTTTCTACCAGCCGGGCGACTACGAGCTGGTCGGCTTCATCGTCGGGCTGGTGGACAGGCCGCACGTGCTCGACGGCTCGCGCGTGGCCGCCGGCAGCGTGCTCGTCGGCCTGCCCTCGGCTGGCTTGCACACCAACGGCTACTCCCTGGCGCGCCGCATCGTCTTCGAGCAGCTGCGGCTCGGGATCGACGACCGTGCTCCCTGGGCGCGGCAGCAGCGGGTCGGCGAGGCGCTGCTCGCGCCCCACCTCTCGTACCTCGCGCCGCTTGCGCCGCTGCTGCGGCACCCGGCGCTGCGCGCCCTGGCCCACGTCACCGGCGGCGGCCTGACCGACAACCTGCCGCGGGTGCTGCCGGCGGGCACGCACGCCGAGGTCCGGATCGGCAGCTGGGAGGTGCCGGAGATCTTCCATTTCCTGCAGGAGCAGGGAGGCGTCGAGACCGAGGAGATGTTCCGCGTCTTCAACATGGGGCTCGGCATGGTGCTGGTGGTGGACCCGGCGGGGTTGCGCGAGGTGCTGGGCGAGCTGCGCCGGTCCGGGCAGCGCTCGTCGACGATCGGCACGGTGCAGGAGGGCGGCTCCGGCGTGGTCTACGACCTCGGCCCGCTGCCCGGCGCCCAGCCCGAGAGCGACCCCGATCCGGCCCCGCCCGCCGCCGGGGGCTCCGCGGACGGCGGCGCGTGACGCGGCTCGGCATCCTGCTCTCCGGGCGCGGCAGCAACTTCCTGGCGCTCCACGACGCCGTGCGGCGCGGCGAGCTGCCGGCCGAGATCGCGCTGGTGGCCGGCAACGTCGACGGCGCCCCCGGGCTCGAGCGGGCGCGCGAGCGCGGCCTGCCGGTGGCGGTCATCCCACATCGCGGCGAGCCCGACCGCGCCAGCCACGAAGCCAAGGTGATCGGCGCCCTGCGCGGCGCGGGCGTCGAGTGGGTCTGCCTGGCCGGCTACATGCGGCTGCTGTCGCCGGGCTTCCTGGCGGCCTTCCCGCAGCGCGTCGTCAACATCCATCCCAGCCTGCTGCCCGCCTTCCCCGGCCTCGACGCCCAGGCCCAGGCGCTGGCCCACGGCGTCAGGATCACCGGCTGCACCGTCCACCTCGTCGACACCGGGCTCGACAGCGGCCCGATCGTCGTGCAGCGCGCGGTCGAGGTGCTCGACGGCGACACCGTCGAGGCGCTCGCCACCCGCATCCTCGAGCAGGAGCACCTCGCCTACCCCGAGGCGCTGCGCCACCTGCTCACCCGGCGCTGGGAGATCCGGGGCCGGCGGCTGGTCTTCGCTGGTGGTGGTTAGCTGCCCATAGTTAGTGCGTTCCGGCCGTGATCGCGGCGGTGGCCGCCGCGGTGATCGCGGCACCCGTCGCCGGGGCCGCCGGGGCGGCCGGCGCCGCCGGCGCGGCGCAGGCGGACCGGAGAGCGGCCTGGACGGTCTGGAGGGCGGAGCCGCCGGCGTAGGAGAAGAGGAAGGTGCCGTCCTTGATGACGTCGATCACCGCGCGGGCGCTCGCGGCGGGCAGCGCCGGGCAGCCCCAGCTGCGGCCGAGGCGGCCGAAGTGCTGGACGTGGTCGGCGCTGACGTACCAGGCGCCGTGCATGACGATCTTGCGCTCCTCGGCGCGATCGTTGAGTCCCGGGTCGAGGCCGTTCAGCTTCAGCGAGTAGCCGTTGCCACCCTCGTAGGTGCCGCCGGTGAGGAACAGGCCGAGGCTGGTCTGCCGGCTCTCGGGGGCGTTGGAGAAGCGGGTGGCGTAGTTGTCGCCGCTGCCGGCGCCGTGGGCCACCAGCTCGTGGAAGAGCACCCTGCCGCGCGCCAGGTCGAGCACCCAGAGCCGCGGCGCGGTGGAGGGCAGGGAATAGTCGATGAGCGTCAGCAGGCCGCCGCGTCCCGCGACGCCGCGGCCGCGCGCGCAGGCGATCGCGTCGAGCGCCGCCGCGAGCGCGCGCGGCGAGAGCCCGGCGACGTCCCGGAGGGCCGCCGGCATCGTGCTCGGCGCCGGGGTGCTGTCTAGAGCCGTGGGAGCCGCGACGGGAGCGCCGGAGACGGCCGGGACCACTCCTGCCCCCTCGTCGAGGGGACGGGCGGCATCCGCGAGGGGACGGGCTCCCGCGGCGGTGCCCGGCCGCAGCGCGGCGACGGCCACCAGCGACAGGAGGGCCAGGGTGGAGACGAGGAGGAGGCGGCCGGCTCGGGCGCCGGCGGGAGCCGAGGGGCTCATGGGTTTCACGCGCAAGATGGTACCTCGAGATCGCGCCCCGTACAAGCGGATCGCGACCTGCGAACCGCGCCGGCAGCCACTACCGCCGCTCATTTGAGACAGCAGTCAAGTCTATTCAACGCCTGGGCGGGGCCGAAATTCCCGGTCGACCGGGCTCATTTTCGCCGACCGTTCGAGGCCGGAATATTCCCCCAGTCTGGCCGGTCCTCGCCGGCTGCGCGCCGGCAAGACCGCCGCGATCGGGTCAGTCGCCGAGCGTGGCCAGCACCGGCGCGTGGTCGCTGGTGCCGATCTCCGCCAGGACCTTGCAGGAGGCGGCGCGGTCGGCGACCGCGGTGCTGGCGAGGATGTAGTCGATGCGCCAGCCGATGTTGCGCTGGCGCAGGTTCCGCCACGGCGCCCACCAGGTGAAGAGGTTGTCGTTGTCCGGGTCCAGGGCCCGCCCGAGGTCCGCGAGATCGGCGCCGATCAGGGTCTCGAGCAGCGCCCGCTCCTCGGGGCGGGTGCCGATCTGGTTCGGCTTCCTCTCCTTGGGATGGACGTCGCGCTCGGTGCGCGCGACGTTGAGGTCGCCGCACAGGACGAGCCGCCGGCCGGCGGCGCGCTGGGCGGCGGCCCACTCCCCGAGAGCGCCGAGGAAGGCGAGCTTGGCGGCGAAGTCCTTGCCGCCGTTCGGCACGTAAACCGACGCCACCAGCAGCTCCCCGAGGTCGGCGGTGACGATCCGCGTCTCGTGGTCGAACGCCGGGTGGGCGAAGACCGGACGCTCCGGCGCGATCTCCTTGCTGACGCCCAGGGCGACCCCCGAGTAGCCGCCGGCGCCGTGCCAGTACCACCAGTACCCCGCCGCGTCGTGCACCTCGGCGGGCAGCTGCTCCGGCTTGCTCTTGATCTCCTGCAGGAAGACCAGCCGCGGCCGGTCGCGGCCGAGCCACTCCAGGAACTGGGTGGCGCGCGCCCGCAGGCCGTTGACGTTCCAGGTCGCCAGAGTCAGGGCCATGACCCGGGGATCATAGCGTGGGGACGCCGGCGGCGAGGCCCGCCCGGAACGCGCGTCTCAGTCCTGCAGCCAGTCGCGCGGGTGCAGGAACTCCCGCTCGAGGCGATCCTCGGGGGAGCCCGGCTCGGGGCGCCAGCCGACGTGCCAGCGCACCAGGGGGGGAAGCGACATCAGGATCGACTCGGTGCGGCCCCCGGATTGGAGGCCGAAGAGGGTGCCGCGGTCGTTGAGGAGGTTGAACTCGACGTAGCGGCCGCGGCGATAGAGCTGGAACTGGCGCTCGCGATCGCCGAAGGGCGTGCCGCGGCGGCGCTCGACGATCGGCAGGTAGGCGGCCAGGTAGGCGTCGCCCACCCGGCGGAGGAACTCGAAGCAGCGTGCGAAGCCCCACTCCGCCAGGTCGTCGAAGAAGAGGCCGCCGACGCCGCGGGTCTCGCCGCGGTGCCGCAGGTAGAAGTAGTCGTCGCACCAGCGCTTGAAGCGCGGGTAGACGTCGGGGCCGAAGGGCTCGCAGGCCAGCTTCGCCTGCCGGTGCCAGGCGCGGGCGTCCTCGACGAAGGGGTAGTAGGGCGTGAGGTCGAAGCCGCCGCCGAACCACCAGACCGGGTCGTCTCCCGACCAGGTCTTGTCTGCCGCGAAGAAGCGGACGTTCATGTGGCTGGTGGGCACGTAGGGGTTGTGCGGGTGGAGGACGACCGACACGCCGGTCGCCGCGAAGCCCCGCCCGGCCAGGTCCGGCCGGTGCGCGGTCGCCGCCGCCGGCAGCCCGGCACCGTGAATGCGCGAGAACCCGACTCCGGCCTGCTCGAAGACGCCGCCGTCGCGCAGCACCCGCGAGCGCCCGCCGCCGCCGCCCTCGCGCTCCCAGCGCTCCTCGCCGAAGCGCTGCCGGCCGTCCACCTCCTCGAGCGCCGCGCAGATTCGGTCCTGCAGCTCGAGCAGGTGAGCGTGCACCGCCGCGGTGTCGGGCTCGTCGCCGATGCCGGTCATCGCCGCGGGCAAGTCTATCCCGCCCCGGAGGCTGCGCCCCTCGGGGCGAGGGCGAATCTCCCCCTCCGTCCCTGGGGGCGAGGGGTCTGAGGAGTGCTCACGGGCGGGCGGTGGCAGAGGACTGCAACCCCTCGCCCAAAGGGACGGAGGGGGAGATTCGCCCTCGCCCACCCAGAGGGGGGCAGCCCCGCTCTACGCCTGGTCTTCGGCGCGGATCGGGAAGAGCTCGGCCTGGCGCCGGTCCTCGGCGGAGATGGGGACGCGGTAGTCGCCGGTCCAGCAGGCGGTGCAGTAGCTGTCGCGCGGGCCGCTGACCGACCCGAGCAGGCCGTCGAGCGAGAGGTAGGCGAGGCTGTCGGCCTCGATGAAGCGGCGGATCTCCTCGACGCTGTGGTCCGAGGCGATCAGCTCGCCGCGGGTCGGGGTGTCGATCCCGTAGTGGCAGGGCCACTCGGTGGGCGGCGCCGAGATGCGGACGTGGACCTCGGCGGCGCCGGCGTCGCGCACCATGCGGACGATCTTGCGCGAGGTGGTGCCGCGCACGATCGAGTCGTCGACCAGCACCACCCGCTTGCCGGCGATCAGCTCCCGGATGGGGTTGAGCTTGACCTTGACGCCGAAGTGGCGGATCGACTGCTTCGGCTCGATGAAGGTCCGCCCGACGTAGTGGTTGCGGATCAGGCCGAACTCGAGCGGCAGCCCCGACTCGCGGCTGTAGCCGAGGGCGGCGAACAGACCGCTGTCCGGCACCGGCACCACGATGTCGGCCGCCGCCGGCGCCTCGCGCGCCAAGCGGGCGCCCATGCGCAGCCGGGCCTGCGACACCGAGTCGCCGAAGACCTTGCTGTCCGGGCGCGCGAAGTAGACGTGCTCGAAGATGCAACGCGCCGGCTCGGGAGCGCGCTGCAGGCGGTAGCTCTCGATGCCGCCGCCGCGCGCCACCACCACCTCGCCGAGGCCGAGCTCGCGCACCGGCTTCGCCTCCAGCAGGTCGAAGGCGCAGCTCTCGGAGGCGAAGCAGGCGCAGCCGTTCAGCTCTCCCATGGCCAGCGGCCGGAAGCCGTTCGGGTCGCGGGCCGCGACCAGGCCGTCGTTGGTGATCAGCAGCAGCGAGTAGGCGCCGCGCACCTGCTCGAGCGCCAGGATGAACGAGTCCACCACGTCCTGCCGCGGCTCCCGCGCCATCAGGTGCAGGATCACCTCGGTGTCGCTGGTGGTCTGGAAGATGGAGCCTTCCTGCTCGAGGCGGCGGCGGATCTCGACGGCGTTGGTGAGGTTGCCGTTGTGGATGATGCCGAGCGGGCCCATCGAGGTCTTGACCACGATCGGCTGCGCGTTGGCGATGACGCTGGTGCCGGCGGTCGAGTAGCGCGTGTGGCCCATGGCGCGCTTGCCGGGCAGGCGGGAGAGGACCTTCTCCTTGAAAATGTCCGAGACGTGCCCCATGCCGCGCTCGACGTGCATCTGCCCGCCGTCCCACGACACGATCCCGGCGCTCTCCTGCCCGCGGTGCTGCAGGGCGTAGAGGCCGAGATAGGCCAGGTTCGCCGCGTCGTCACAGCCTTCGATGCCGAAGATTCCGCACATGGGGAAAACCCGGGGGCGTGGTTAACCGACCTCTAGACACCTCGGTAACGAACCCAGTGCCGCGAATATTCTCGGGACTTTCATCGCACCGGCACCCATTCGTCGCTCTGGCCGACCTCCCCGCCACCGTCTCCCGGCCCCTTCTCCTCCGGGTCTACCCGTACCATGGCCGCTCAGAGCCCGAGTGCCCGCGGCAGCGCGGTGGCCCAGAGATCCCGCAGCGCCGCCACCGGCGCCCGCAGCACCTCGCCTCCGGTCCTCATCTCGAGGGCCTCGCCGCCGGCGGCGCCGATCTCGGCCGCCGGCACGCCGGCATCCTCGGCCTCTCGGAGCACCGTCGCCGCCGCCGCGGGGCGGCAGGCGACCAGCGCCCGCGCCTGGGTCTCCGAGAAGAGGCCGGCGCCTGCCAGCCGGCCTCCTCCGACGCCCTCGAGGTCCACCCTGGCGCCCATGCAGCGGCCGAAGCAGGCCTCCGCCAGGGCCACGGCGAAGCCGCCCTCGGACAGGTCGTGCGCGGTGGACAGCAGGCCGCGCCCGACCAGCCGCCGCAGCAGCCGCGCCAGGCGCAGCTCCGCGTCGAGGTCCACCGCCGGCGGCCGCCCCTGCTCGACGCCGTGAAGCAGCCGCAGGTAAGCCGAGCCGCCATGCTCGCCGCGATCGTGCCCCAGCAGCACGATGCGGTCCCCGGCCGCGGTGAAGTGCGCCGCCGGCAGGTCGGCCAGGCTGGGGATGACGCCCACCATGGCCACCGTCGGCGTCGGGTGGATCGAGCGCCCCTCGGTCTCGTTGTAGAACGAGACGTTGCCCGACACCACCGGCACCCCCAGCGCGCGGCAGGCCGCCGCGATGCCCCACACCGCCTCGCGGAACTGCCAGGCGACCTCCGGGTTCTCGGGGTTGCCGAAGTTGAGGCAGTCGGTCAGGCCGACCGGCTCGGCGCCGACGCAGGCCAGGTTGCGCATCGCCTCGGCGACCGCCTGCGCGCCTCCGGTCCGCGGGTCGAGCGCGCAGTACACCGGGTTGACGTCCGACTTGAGGGCCAGCCCGGCCGCGGTGCCCTTGAGGCGCAGCACGGCGGCGTCGGCGCCAGGGCCCACCACCGTGCCGGTGCGCACCGAGTAGTCGTACTGGTGCCAGATCCAGTCCTTGCTCCCGAGCTCGGGCGTGGCGAGCAGGCGCTCGAGCGCGCCCAGGACGCCGCCCGCGGCGCCTCGGCCGGCCGGGCCACCCGAGCCGCCCGGGCCGTCCGCGCCGACCAGTGCATCGGGCTCCGGCACCGCCGGCGGCGCCTGGCGTGCCGCGAGGTCGGCCGGCGGGGCGGCGGGCCGGCGGTAGACCGGCGCCTCCTCGGTGAGCGGCCGGATCGGCAGGTCCGCCACGACCTGGCCGTGCCAGCGCAGCTCCGCCCGGCCGGTCGCCGTCACCTCGCCGATCGCCGCCACCTCGAGCCCCCAGCGCCGGAAGGTCCGCGCCACCTGCTCCTCCTGGCCGCGCCGCGCCACCACCACCATCCGCTCCTGGGACTCGGAGAGCATCATCTCGTAGGGCGTCAGGCCTGGCTCGCGCAGCGGCACGCGGTCGAGGTCGAGCACCATACCGGTGCCGCCCCGCCCCGCCATCTCGAAGGTCGAGCTGGTCAGCCCGGCCGCTCCCATGTCCTGGATGGCCACGATGGCGCCGCCGCGCATGGCTTCCAGGCAGGCCTCGAGCAGCACCTTCTCGGTGAAAGGGTCGCCCACCTGGACGGTCGGCCGCTTGGCCTCGCTCTCGGCGTCGAACGACTCCGACGCCATGGTCGCGCCGTGGATGCCGTCGCGGCCGGTGCGGCTGCCGGCGTAGAGGATGGGATTGCCGGTGCCGCTGGCGCGCGCCTTGAAGATGTGGTCCCGGCGGGCGATCCCGAGCGCGAAGGCGTTGACCAGGATGTTGCCGTTGTAGGAGCGGTGGAAGCCGGTCTCGCCGCCGACCGTGGGGATGCCGACGCAGTTGCCGTAGCCGCCGATGCCGCGCACCACGCCGTCGATCAGGAAGCGCATCCGCGGCGCGTCGATCTCGCCGAAGCGCAGCGCGTCCAGGCAGGCGATCGGCCGCGCCCCCATGGTGAAGATGTCGCGCAGGATGCCGCCGACGCCGGTGGCGGCGCCCTGGTAGGGCTCGATGAAGCTGGGGTGGTTGTGGCTCTCCATCTTGAAGACGGCGACCCACCCGTGGCCGACGTCGACCACGCCGGCGTTCTCCCCCGGACCCTGCAGCACGTGCGGGCCGCTGGTGGGGAACTCCTTGAGGTAGGCCTTGGAGGACTTGTAGGAGCAGTGCTCGGACCACAGCGCCGCCGCGATGCCGAGCTCGGTGTAGTTCGGGTCGCGCCCCAGCATCGCGCGCAGCCGCGCCAGCTCCTCGGCGGTCAGCCCCTGCGCGCGCGCCACCTCCTCGGTCACCGGCGGCTCGGCCCGCTCGACGCTCGCCATCACGAGCGGGCCCCCGCTCGCGCGACGACTGGCGCGACGACTGGCGCCGCGGCGGCCGCCGCGGCTTTCGGCGCCGCGAGGGCCGCCGGAGAGCGGTCCCGCAGGGTCGCGAGGGCGCCGGCGAAGATCGCCAGGCCGTCGGTCGAGCCCAGGATCTCCTCGGCGCAGCGCTCCGGGTGCGGCATCAGCCCGAGCACGTTGCGCTCGGGGTTGCAGATGCCGGCGATGGCACGCGCCGCGCCGTTCGGGTTCCAGGCCGGGTCGAGCTCGCCGGCCGGCGAGACGTAGCGGAACGCCACCAGCCCCGCCGCCTCCAGCGCGTCCAGCCGCTCGGACGAATCCTCGTAGTTGCCCTCCGCGTGGGCGACCGGCATGCGCAGCAGCCGGCCGGCGCGCAGGCCGCGGGTGAACGGCAGGTCGTCGCGCTCGACGCGCAGCCAGACGTCGGCGCAGACGAAGCGCTGGCTGGCGTTGCGCCGCATGGCGCCGGGCAGCAGGCCGGCCTCGAGCAGCACCTGGAAGCCGTTGCAGATGCCGAGCACCAGCCCCCCCGCCGCGGCGTGGCGCTTGACGGCCGCCATCACCGGCGACAGCGCCGCCAGGGCGCCGGCCCGCAGGTAGTCGCCGTAGGCGAACCCCCCCGGCAGCACCACCAGGTCGCAGTCCTTCACCGTCTCGTCCTGGTGCCAGAGGAAGGTGGCGTCCTGCTGCAGCACGTGCTTCCAGACGTGGTAGACGTCGTGATCGCAGTTGCTGCCGGGGAAGACGACGACGCCGCACTTCATGGCCGCTCTCCACCCTCCGAATGGAGGATCTCGACCGCGTAGTCCTCGACGACCAGGTTGGCCAGCAGCTTCTGGCACATCTCGCGCAGCTCCCGCAGGGCGAGATCGCGGTCCTCGAGGCCGAGGCGGATCTCGAAGCTCTTGCCGGCGCGCACGTCCTCGACGCCCGCGAAGCCGACCCGGGCGAGGGCGTCGCGGATCGCCTTGCCCTGCGGGTCCAGGATCTCGCGCCGGGGATAGACGGTCACTCGTGCGATCAAAGCGGATCACCTCCGTCGACTTCGAGCCAGGGAGTGGGCTCGAACTGTCCGGTCACTTCCAGCCGGGCGCCGCAGCGCTCGCGGACCAGCGCCTCACCCAGCGTCGCCGCCGCCAGGGCCGGCAGGTTGTTGGTGCGCGACAGGTGGTAGAGCACCACCCAGCGCAGCCGGTCGCAGAGCAGCTCGGGCAGGCCGTCGGCGGCCTCGCGGTTCGACAGGTGGCCGTGGCGCCCGGCGACCCGTTGCTTGAGCGGCCACGGATAGGGGCCGTTGCGCAGCATGTCGAGGTCGTGGTTGGTCTCCATCACCAGGACGTCCAGCTCACGCAGGCGCGCCCAGGCGAGATGGCTGTGCGTGCCGCAGTCCGCCACCAGGCCGAGCCTCCGGCCGGCGCCGTCCTCGAGCACCGCGCCGATCGGCTCGCGGGCGTCGTGCGGCAGCAGGAACGGCTCGACCTGGAAGCCGGCGATCTCGCAGGGCTCCCCGGAGCGCAGGACGGTCGCCTGCCGGGCCGTCTCGCCGTCGAAGTCGATCTCCCGGAGGGTGCCGGCGGTGGCGAAGACCGGCAGCCGGTGCCGGCGGGCGAAGCGCGCGGCGCACCGGCAATGGTCGACGTGCTCGTGGGTGAGCACCAGGGCGGAGAGGCTTGCCGGCTCGACGCCGACGAGCGCCAGGCGGCGCGTCAGCTCGCGGCTCGAGAAGCCGGCGTCGATGAGGATGCGATGGCGACCCGACTCCACCACCACCGCGTTGCCGCCGCTGCCGGAGCCCAGCACCGCCACCCGCAGCGGCGGCGCCCACGGGCCGGACCGGGCCAGGCCGGGGACAGGGGCCGGGGCCTCGAAAACGATGGGCACCGAAGGGAAGACGGGGACGGGCGGGATGACCGGAGCCGCCGGAGCCGCCGGAGCCAGGACGGGACCCGCCTGCAGGCTGCCCAGGAGATCGAAGAGGCTGGCCTGGCGCGCCGGGGGCGGCGAGCCGGCGTCAAGACCCGATACCGCCAGCGCGAAGTGCAGTCTGGAATCAGGCCGGGAGGGAGAGTCCACCGCCCCTCAAAGGTATCATCCCCGGCCACCCCTTGTCAGCAGGCGGGTCCTAGAACTCGTACTCCCTGCCCTGCTCGAGATAGGCCACGTCGGGATGGCCCAGCAGCTCGACCTCTTCCTGGATCCGTGCGATGCAGGGCGGCTTGAGGTGATGGAGGAGGATGGGGACGCGGCGATGCAGCTTGCGCAGCTCGAGCTGCAGCGTCCGCGGAGTCAGGTGCAGCGAGACGTCCGCGACGTCCTGGAGCGAGTTGTCGAAGCTGGTCTCGATGCACAGCGCCCTGAGGTTCGGCGTCGAGTTCGCCACCTCCCAGAGGCGGGTCGTCGGGCCGGTGTCGCTCGACCACAGCACCGCCGCGCCACCCTGCTCGATGAGGAAGCCGAAGGTGGGGACCAGGTGGTCGACCGCGATCGGCGTGAAGCTGACGCCCTCGATCGCCAGCGGCCGCTCCCGCTCGAGCTCCTGGAAGCGGATCGCCGGCAGCAGGTGGTTCGGCAGGCGGGTGAAGTCGGGCCAGGTGTCGTTGTTGAAGAGGTACTTCCGGATGGCGTAGAGCGTCGGCGCCGAGGCGTGCAGGTCGATGGCGCGGTCGGCCTTGCCGTAGACGTTCTCGATGAAGAACGGCAGGCAATTCGTGTGGTCGATGTGAGAGTGGCTGAGCAGAATCGAGTGCACGCCGACCTGGCGCTCGATCGACAGCGCCTGGGTGAGCGAACCGGCATCCAGGGCGATCCTGCCGTTGATCAGCAGGCAGGTCATCCGGCACTCAGGGCTCTCGCCCCCGTACCCCCCTAGGACCTCGATCCGCATAAAGTCACGGAATCGTATCTCTCTTGCCGCCGAGCAGACAAGAAAGGCCCTCCACTACCCCACTCCGGCGTGTCAGAAGCGCGTGCCGATCCAGAAGTCGGTCCGGACCCCCGGGCTGGGCATGGTGGTGGTGGGCAGGAGCTTCGCGAAGTCCACGTTCGCCTCCAGCCCGAGGATGTCGAAGTTGATGCCCGCGCCGTAGGCGCCGACGCCGTCGACCAGCTTGTGCTTCGTCCCCGACCAGAACTGGAAGGGAATCCCCTGGTTGCTGAACCAGGCGGCGCCGGTGTCGAAGAAGATGACGCCGCGGATGCCGCCGAAGCCCAGCACCGGCGTCGCCAGCACGTCGATCAGCGGGAAGCGGAACTCCAGGTTGCCGAAGAACGCCCGGTTGCCGATCAGGGAGCGGAAGTCGATGCCACGGATGGTGTCGAGGCCGCCGAGGAAGAACGGCGTCGGGCGGGTGCCGCCGCTGATGCCGCCCCACATGCGGAACGCGAAGTTGCTGCGCAGGGTGAGCGGGTAGTAGTAGCGGGCGTCGAGGATGGCGGTGTCGTAGATGGTGCCGCCGCCGCTGACGCTCGGCCCCCAGAGCAGGTCCAGCCGGTAGCGCTGCCCGGCCACCGGCCCGTAGTAGGCGCCGGTGGTGGAGTCGCCCACCACCGCCACCGTCACCACCGGGAAGTTGTCGCTCGACTTCGGGATGGCCAGGACTTGCTGTCCAAGGCCGTTGATCTCGAAGTCGTTGAAGTTGATCTTGCGGATCATGTACCCGGCGCCCACCTCCACCCGATGGTAGAACGAGAAGGGATAGATGATCGAGCCGATGCCGCCGCTCTCCTGGAACGCCTGCGGTCCGCGCAGCAGCCGGCCGGAGACGAGGTCCTGCCCGATGTAGAAGGCGCGCGTGTCGAAGAGGCGCGCCGACCACTGCAGGCGGCGCGAGAGATCGGCATAGATCAGGTTGAAGTTCGAGAAGGTCTCGATCGCGGACATGTCGGCGATGATCCGCTTGTCGCCGAGGTTGTCCGAGAACGTCAGCAGGATCCGCCCGGTGTAGGTCTGGTTCGTGTCGACGCCGGCATAGGCCTGGGCGTCCTCGAGGAAGAACTTGTAGCCGCGGTACCTCTCGAGATTGGCCGGGTCGATGGTGACCTGGATGTCGGGCTCGAACTTGGCCAGGTCCGCCTCGGAGCCGGAGGGCGCCGGGGGCGCCTGCGGCGGCGCCGCGGCGGCCTGCACCTGCTGCTTGACCGCCTCGGCGCCCGCGGACGCCGTGGTCACCGGCACCTGCGGCGTGGCAGCCGCGGCGGCCGCCGGGGCGGCGGCCGCCGGTGCCGTGGCAGCCGCGGTCGCGCCGGCCGGTGCAGCGCCGGCAGGTGCAGCCTCAGCCGGCGTCCCGGCAGCCGCCGTCGCGCCAGCCTGTGCGGCGGCAGCCGGCGCCGCGGCCTCCCGCGTCTGGCGCTTGGCGACCGGCGCGTCGGTGCCGGTCTCGTAGATGTCGAAGCCCATCTTCCAGTAGCCGGTGTAGACCAGGCGCTCGTCGCCGTCCTTGCCGCGCAGCGGGGCCGCCATGAAGGCGCCGCTCACCACGTTGGTGTACTGGCGCTCCTCGCCGGTCGCGAGGTCGAGGCTGTAGATGTTCTCGCGGCCGCCGCGGTCGGAGGTGTAGTAGATGCGCTTGCCGTCCTGCGAGTAGATGGGGTCGTTCTCGTTGGTGTCGCCGGTGGTCACCGGGATGCGCACCCCCGGCTTGTCGAGGTCCATGCGGAAGACCTTGCCGTGCGCGGCGGCGCCGACCACCGAGATCATGACGAGCGATTTGCCGTCGGGGGAGAACGCCGGCGCGCCATCGAAGATCTCGTCGTCGGTCAGGCGGGTGATGGTGTCCTTCTCGAGGTCGAGGACGAAGATGTCGAACTTGCCGTCCTTGTTGCCCGAGAAGGCGACCCTCTTGCCGTCCGGGCTGAAGCTCGGCGCCTGCTGCTGCTCGATCTCGTCCATGTCGATGATGCGGCGGACGCCGCCGTTGACCGCGTCGAGCAGCATCAGGCTGCGCCCCCGCTCGCGCTTGGCGAACACCGCGATGGTGTTGCCGTCCGGCGAGAACGCGAGGTCGCGGCCGAGGCGGCGGCCGATCTGCAGCTCCTGCGCCACCAGGTACTGGTACTTGCTCGAGAAGGGCTTGGTCAGGTTGCGAATGAAGGTCCGCTTGCGGGCGTCGAACAGCACCACGTCCACCTTGCCGTGGTAGGCGCTGAAGGCGGCCACCAGGTCGCCGGACGGCGAGGCGACCGGCGAGGTCTCGTAGGTGCTGCGCTCCTGCTTGACGTGGAAGATCCGCCCGAAGTCGCTCGGCTCGCCGGTCTCGATCAGCGTCGGCAGGTACTTCTTGCGCAGCCAGCGGCGGAACTCGATGTCGAACTCCTCCGGCTCGAGCTTGAACGCCTTCTTGACGGCGCGGTCGACGCGGCCGCCCAGGGTGTTGCGCATCTCGAAGAGGAAGTCGAGGAACCCCTCGTGGCCCCAGCGGTCCTCGATGAAGGAGAACACCGCGTGGCCGAAGCGGTAGGCGAAGAAGCCCTCGATGTTGACGCGGGTGATCGGCGGGATGATGTCGTTGACCACCGCGTCGCGCAGGAACATGGTGTCGCGCACCGTCTCGTCGCGCCCGACGTAGCTCGCCATGCCCTCCAGGAACCAGGTGGGAGGCCCGCTGGAGAGCGCCCTGGCGAGGCTGCCCTGGAAGAGCATGTGGTACTGGAAGATGTGCGTCAGCTCGTGACGCATGATGGCGATCGTCTCGCCGTCCGGATCGTCGATCGGCATCACCATGCGGAAGCGCACCGGGCTGGCGAAGGCGCCGACGCCCTCGGGGATGAAATCGAGGATGATGTTGTTCTGCTCGAATGCCGAGTGGGTGGCGAAGAAGATCAGCGGGATCGGTTCCTTGATCTGGTAGTTCAGGAACCGCGAGACGTCGTCGTAGTCGCTCTCGGCGAAGGACACGACCTTCTGCAGCGACGATTCCTCCGCCGTGTAGTAATGGACGTTGAAGTGCGGCGAGTGGTAGACGTGCCAGTCGAACTTGCGGTAGGCGATCTTGTTCTGGCCGAAGCCGTACCCGATCACCTGCGGCCCGAAGCTCTCCTGGGCGCGGAGCGGCGCCGAGGACAGCGGCGGCAGGGCGAGGAGGACGAGCAGCGCCAGCGCGGCGCGCGCCGGGTGGGCGACCATCCAGGCGCCGGCGGCGGCCGGTCCAGCGAGCGGACATCGAGAATCGCTTGAGTCGCGGGTTGGGCGGTTCAACGCGTCCTCCTTTGCGCCTTACTGGGTGAACAGGATGCGGCTGGCCTCGACTTCCTTGAGAGTGAAGACGTTCAGGATGCGGTCCTCGAGCGACGCCAGGTTCTCGAACATGCCTTTCAGCGGATCGGCGTGCTGGCCCTGGAAATTCTGGAAATCCTTGAAGTTGTCCTGGTAGAGCAGCTGTCCGGTCTGGCCGTCGTAGACCTGCAGCAGGATGTCGTACTGGAAGCCGGTCTGCTCCACCAGCACCTGCCGGTAGTACTGCTGGCCGTTGTAAGGCGAGGAGTACTCCTCGGTCTTGTAGCCGGTGCGGTCCTGCACGTCGAAATCGATGCCGCCGGTCAGGATGAGGTCGGCGTGGGTCCGCTCGCCGACGGCGCGCCAGAAGTCGACCTGCCGCGGCAGCTGCTCGAGGTCGTAGGTGGGGAAATCGACCGGCCCGGAGTCGAGCACCTTGAGCTCGGTGTCGCGGCGCAGCACCTTGAACAGGTAACGCCCGAACTCCCGCTGCACGTCGATGTTCTTGCCCTGCGTCTTGGACTCGCCTTCCTTGCTGACCACGACGAAAGGCGTGACGGCGATGGACTTGCGTCCCTGCAGGTTCAGCCGCGCGCGCTGCGGCAGCTTGAGCTTCACCTCCACCGTGCTGGCGGTGAGCGGCCTGCCGCCGAGGATGGCGAGAACGGCGAGCGAGGCGATGGCGGCTGGCACGGCGAGGCGGGCCGGGCGGGCGAGGCGCTGGTTCGTCATGACGGGACTCCTGGCTGGCCCGCGGAAGGTGGCGGCTGCGTCGTGGGAGGCGGCGGCTGGTCCGCGGGCGGCGGTGGCGGCTGCACCGGAGGGACGTAGGTGCCCGGAGTGCCCGGGGTACCAGGAGGAGGGGCCGGCCCGGGCGGCACGTGCGACGGCTCGCCGGGGGCGGCGGGCGCGGGCGGGTTGGCCGCGGGCGGCGGCTGCCCGGACGAGCCCGGGGACGAGCCGGCGGAGGCACCGGCGGCAGCTGAGCCAGCGGCGCCCTTGGCGCCCTTCGGCATCGGGAAGCCCGTCTTGCCCTTCGACTTCTCCGGCGACTTGTAGGCCTGGTAGAACTCGACGAAGCGAGCGTAGTTCGCCCGCATCTGCCGGTTGTCCGGCGCGAGCTGCAGGGCCCGCTTGTAGTGCGCGAGGGCCTTCTCGAAGTCGCCCTGCGCCTCGTAGGCGACTCCCAGGTTGTTGTGCACGCGCGGGTTCTCGGGGTCGGCCTTCTCCGCCTCGTGGAAGCGGAACAGCGCCTCGCTCCAGAGCCCCCGGCGGGCCATGTCGACCCCGAAGGCGAGCTCGGTGGAAGGCTGGTTCGGCTTGCCGTAACCGGAGCACGAGGCGAGCGGCGCCGCGCAGGCGAGCAGGACGAGCAGGGCGGTGAGCGGCTTCTGGCAGCGTCTCAATTCGGACACTCCTCCCAGGCTGAATCTGCCGAGCCAAGTATACACATACCTTGCCAGTGGATTTGCCGGCTGGGGACGAGGCGCCGGCGGCGCCGAGGGGCATCGGAGCCATCGCCGGCGCCGGGGGCATCGCAGCAGCCGAAGTCACCGGCAGGGCCAGGGGCGCCGGCAGGGCCAGCTGCATCGCCGTGACCACCCAGCCCCGCGCGCGTCACTGGACGGACCTGTGTCCCCGGCCGGCGGCGCCAAGTTCAACCGCACGAGCATCGGGCCCCGGCCCGTCCACTTCCGGCGACCCGCCCGTCCCCTGCGGGCGACCCCTGCCGGGGCCCTCGCGGCGGCTCCGGCGTGCCCCGATGCGTGCCGCGGCCGCGATTTCGCGTCATGTCTATATAGAGGAACGGACGACGAGGGACGGACGACGAGGAACGAACGACCGATGCGAGAGCGACCGGACATCATCGCCGACCCGCCGACGCCGCGCGAGCTGTTGATCGCCTGGCATGCCGGCCAGGCCGGCCAGCGGCGGCGGCCGCCGCCGGAGCCCGCGGGAAGGTGGGCGGCAAGCGCCGTCGCGACGGCTGCCGCCGCGAGCGTCGCCGCCAAGACGGTTGCCGCCGCGAGCGCCGCGCTGGCCGCCAAGGGAACCGATGCCGCGGCGATGGCCGCTGCCGCGACCGCCGCGGCCGCCTCCCTGGGCGCGCGTGCCATCACCCTGCTGGACCCGGACTACCCGCGCGAGCTGGCGGGGATGGCGCTGCCGCCGCCGGTGCTCTTCGTCCGCGGACGGCTGCCGGCGGCGCCGGCGGTCGCCATCGTCGGCTCGCGCCTGGCCGACGGCTACGGCTTGGAGATCGCTGCGCGGTTCGCGCGCTATCTTGCCGCCGCCGGCGTGGTGGTCGTCTCGGGGATGGCGCGCGGCATCGACGCGGCGGCGCACGAGGGCGCCCTGGCGGCGCCGCTCGGACGGACGGTGGCGGTTCTCGGCTGGGGCCTGGGCATCGGCTATCCGGCAGGCCAGGCGCGGCTGGCGGCGGCGATCGCCGCGCGCGGCGCCCTGGTGAGTGAGTTCCCCTGCGACGCCCAGCCGCGGCCCTGGTGTTTCCCAGTGCGCAACCGGACGATCGCGACGCTCGCCGCCGTCACGCTGGTGGTGCAGGCGACGCCGCGATCGGGATCGCTCCTCACCGCCCGCCACGCCCGGAAGCTCGGGCGCCCGGTCTACGCGGTTCCCGGACCGGTCTTCTCGCCGCTGTCGTGGGGTCCGCACGCCCTGCTGCGCCGCGGCGCGCTGCTGGCGGGTCATCCCGAGGACATCCTCGACGCCCTGCCCGCCCGCGAGATCCAGGCCGCCGGCGAGGTCCCCGGCGAGATCCAGTCGTTGGCGATGCCGGACGATGGCCGGGGTGCCGCGACGCTTGGACAGATGGAGGACGGCACACCGGCCGGCGGCGCCGGCACCGGCGCGCTCGCCGCGCCCTTCGCTGCCGGGCTTCGGGGCGCCGCATCCTCGGCGGCGGCCGCCGCCGCCGCGGCGGTGCTGGCGGCGCTGCGGCCGCGCACGGCGCACGGCGGGCGGCCGCCGCGGTCGCCCGACCAGGTCGCGGCTCTCGCCGGCCTGGCGCTCGACACGGTCCTGCGGGTGCTGCTCGAGCTCGAGATCGCCGGTAAGGTCGAGCGCCTGCAGGGGTCCGCCTATCGCCTGGCGAAGAACGTGCGCGGACGGCGGCACGAGGGTGCCGAGACGTCATGACCGCAAGCCGAGAGACCTTGCATCCCCCCCTGATCCAGCCGCTGCCGCCGCGGCGAGGCACCCCGGAGAATGGAGGCCCGACGCGGCGGCCGACGCTCCTTGCGGGCGCCGCCGGGCCGGTGGTACTGTCCGCGCTCCGAGCCGTCCCGCCCGGCACACCCGACCGGCACACTCGAAATAAGGAGGGCGCCTCGCGGCGTTGCTAAGCACCGTGGCCAAGAACCTGCTGATCGTCGAGAGCCCCGCCAAGACCCGTACGCTGAAGAAGTTCCTGGGCAGGCAGTACACCGTCGAGGCGTCGGTCGGACACATCCGTGACCTGGTGAAGAAGGACATGGGGATCGGTCCGAGCTACGAGCCCCACTACGAGGTCATCGCCAGCCGGCGCGAGGTCGTCAAGAAGCTGCGGGCGGCCGCGAAGAAGGCCGACACCGTCTTCCTGGCCCCCGACCCCGACCGCGAGGGCGAGGCCATCGCGTGGCACATCTTCGAGGTGCTCGGCAAGGAGCCCGAGGCGGTGCGCCGCGTCACCTTCAACGAGATCACCCGGCGGGCCGTGCTGCAGGCGCTCGAGCAGCCCGGAGACATCGACTTCAAGAAGGTCGACGCCCAGCAGGCGCGGCGCGTGCTCGACCGGCTGATGGGCTTCCGGCTGTCGCCGCTGCTGTGGCAGAAGGTCAAGCGCGGGCTCTCCGCGGGCCGCGTGCAGTCCGTGGCCCTGAAGATGGTCTGCGACCGCCAGGACGAGATCGAGGCGTTCCAGCCGCAGGAATACTGGAACATCGCCGCCGAGCTGGCGGCCGCCGCCCCGCCGCCGTTCACCGCGCGGCTGCACCGGATCGACGGCAAGAAGGCCGAGGTGGGCGACGGCGAGCTGGCCGCCGCCGTCGTGCGCGACCTCGAGAGCGGCCGCTTCACCGTGCGGACCGTCGAGCGGAAAGAAGCCCAGCAGAAGCCGGGCGCGCCGTTCATCACCAGCCGGCTGCAGCAGGAGGCGGCCCGGCGCTTCGGCTTCTCGGTGAAGCGCACGATGGCGCTCGCGCAGGGCCTCTACGAGGGGCGCGAGATCGGCGACCGCGGCGCCGTCGGCCTGATCACCTACATGCGCACCGACTCCACGCGGGTGAGCGACGAAGCGCTGGACGCGGCGCGCGAGCTGATCGCCGCCACCTACGGCCCGGAAGCGCTTCCCGAGGCCGCCAACCGCTACACCTCGAAGAAGGGAGCGCAGGACGCTCACGAAGCGATCCGGCCGACCACCTTCGAGCTGCCGCCCGAGGCGGTCAAGGACTTCCTGAAGGTCGACGAGTGGAAGCTCTACAAGCTGATCTGGGAGCGTTTCGTCGCCTCGCAGATGCTGCCGGCGCTCTTCGACGTGACTCAGGTGGACGTCGAGAACGGCCGCTACACCCTGCGCGCCTCCGGCCGGGTGCTGAAGCGCCCCGGCTTCCTCGCGGTCTACCGCGAGACGCCCGACGAGGACACCGCCGGCGCCGCCGCTCCCGCCGGAACCGGCAACGGCGGCGGCAACGGCAATGGCGACCGCAACGGCCATGGCGACGGCTCGGCCACCGCCGCCGCGGCCGGCGACCCGGCGGCGGCGCTCCCCCCGGGAGCCACCGTCGCCGTGCTGCCGCCGCTCCGCGAGGGCGAGACGCTCGAGCTGCGGCGGGTGGACAGCGAGCAGAAGTTCACCCAGCCGCCGGCCCAGTACAACGAAGCGACCCTGGTCAAGGCGCTCGAGGAGAACGGCATCGGCCGCCCCTCGACCTACGCCAGCATCCTCGGCACCCTTGGCCAGCGCGACTACGCGGACAAGGTGGAGGGTCGCTTCCGCCCCACGGCCCTGGGGCGGCTGGTCAACGGCATGCTGCAGCAGGGCTTCCACGACATCCTCAACGAGGGTTACACCGCGGCCCTCGAGGAGCAGCTCGACGAGATCGAGGACGGCCACCTCGACTGGCGCCAGGCGGTGGCCAACTTCGACGAGAAGTTCTCGCGGGACCTCGAGACCGCCGGCGAGCAGATGCGCAACGTCAAGCGCGAGGGCGTGCCGCTCGACGAGACCTGTCCCGACTGCGGCTCGCAGCTGCTGATGCGCTTTGGCCGTTACGGCACCTTCGTGGGCTGCAGCAACTACCCGGCCTGCAAGTACACCCGCGACCTCGTGCCGGCCGCGGCCAACGGCGGCCCCGCCGGAGCTGCCGCCGGCGACGGCGCGCAGGGCGCGGCCGGGGCTGCCGGCTCGGGCGACGCCGCCGGCTCGCCAAGCTCCACGGGAGCCACGGGCTCACCCGGCGCGAACGCCGACGGCGCCGCGGCGGCCGGGACCGCCGAGGAGATCCCTCCCTGCGAGGAGTGCGGCCGGCCGATGGCGTTGCGGCGCAGCCGTTTCGGCGCCTTCTACGGTTGCACCGGTTATCCGGAATGCAAGGGGATCCGCAAGATCGGCCCGCAGGCGGAGCCGCCCAAGCCGACCGGGGTCGCCTGCCCGGAGTGCGGCAAGGGCGAGATCGAGGAGAAGCGTTCCCGCCGCGGCAAGCTCTTCTACTCCTGCAACCGCTATCCCGACTGCAAGTTCGCGCTCTGGAACCGGCCCGTCCTCAAGCCCTGCCCGGACTGCGGCGCTCCCTTCCTGCTCGAGAAGACCACCAAGCGCACCGGCACGCGCCTGGTCTGTAACACCGAGGGCTGCGGCCACTCCGAGCAGGTCGAGCCGGCCGCCTGAAGCGGTCCAGGCTGCCCGCGCCGGCCATGGCCACCCATCCGCCGCGCCGCGCCGCCGCGTAAGTCGAGACATGAGAGTCCTCTCCTGCTGTCTGTGCTCCCTGCCGGCCCGCGCCGCGATCGCCGCGGCCGCGCTGTCCCTGCTCCCGGCGTTCGTGGCGCTGGCGATGGCGGCGGCGCCCGCCGCGGCGGCTCCGGCGCCGCCGGACTACGGCGCCTGGGACCAGCTGCTGGCGCGCTGGTACGACCCGGTCCGGGGGATGGACTACAAGAACCTCAAGGCCAAGGACGGCAAGACCCTGGCGGAGCTCCGCCAGCGCCTGGCGGCGGTCGACGCCGGCGCGCTCGCGCCGCCCGACCGGCTCGCTTACTGGATCAACGTCTACAACGTCAACGTGGTGGCCACCGTCGTCGACCATTACCCGGTCGCGTCGATCCGCGACATCTCGACCGATTGGCTGACGCGCCTGAACGTCTTCAAGAAGGACACCGTGCCGATCAAGGGCGGCATGACCTCCCTCGACGAGATCGAGAACGTCAGGATCCGCCAGGGGTTCAAGGACCCGCGCATCCACTTCGCGATCAACTGCGCCGCGGTGAGCTGTCCGCCGATCCGCACCGAGGCGTTCGCCGGCGCCCGCGTCTCCGAGCAGCTCGACGACCAGGCGCGGCGTTTCCTGAACGATCCGCGGCGGGGGGCCCAGGTCGAGGCCCAGGCGAACGGCGTCGTCATTCACGTCACCAAGGTGATGGATTGGTTCGCCGACGACTTCAAGCAGTGGGGCGGCGGCCAGGTGGCCTTCATCCGCAAGTACCTGCCGCCCGACAAGCAGAAGCCGATCGACGCCGCCAAGGGCAACGTCAAGCTCGACTTCTACTCCTACGACTGGAGCCTCAACGACGCCTCGCCGAAGTGACGGCGGGGCGACCCACCTACCCACCCACTACGTCGCGGGCGGCCAGTCGCCGAGCAGCCGGCGCAGAGCGACGATCTGCCCGAGATGGTACGAGTTGTGGTCGGCGACGAGCATCGCCTCGCGCAGCAGCGTCTGTCCCTTGCCGTGCGGTAACGGGGTGAACAGGTCGGAGGCGGGGTCGCCGACCAGGCGCACGAACGCCTCGAGGCCGGCGCGGAAGGCGGCCACGGCGCCGTCCCAGGCAGCCTCGTCGGGCGGCTCGGCGCCGCCCGGCGGCCAGTAACCGTCGGGCCACGCCGGCGACACGTGCGCGGGATCGCGGCTGAACTCGAGGATGTCCCACTGCCCGAGGCGCAGGTGCTCGAGCAGCTGCCACAGCGAGTGCTCGACGCCGTCGGGCGTCGCGCCGCGCAGCCCCGGCGGCACGTCGCGCACCGCGCCGTCGAAGCCGACATGGGCGTGCTCGCCGCGCAGCAGCTCGACGAGCTCCTTGCGCAGCGCGGAATGGGGGTCCCTGGTCGAATCGTTGGTCGAATCGCTCATCGGATGATTCTATGCGACTGGACCGGAGAACTGGCCCACCACCCGGAATCGAGCTCGCTGAGCGGCGCCGCACGGGCCTCCTGTCATAATGCGTCGAAGATGTCCGATCTCGTGCACATCGTCGGCGGCGGGCTGGCCGGCTCGGAATGTGCCTGGCAGCTGGCGCGGCGGGGCGTGCCGGTGGTGCTGCACGAGATGCGGCCGGCGCTGCCGACGCCGGCCCACAAGAGCGGCGACCTGGCCGAGCTGGTGTGCAGCAACTCGCTGCGCAGCGACGATCCGCTGCATGCCGCCGGCTTGCTCAAGCGCGAGATGGAGGCGTTCGATTCGCTGATCATCGCCGCGGCGCGGACCGCGGCGGTGCCGGCGGGTAGCGCCCTCGCGGTCGATCGCGAGCGCTTCGCGGCGCACGTGACCGGCGCGCTCGCCGGCCATCCCGGCGTCGAGCTGCGCCGCGAGGAGGTGACCGGCATCGTTACGGACCTCGCGGGTGGCCCGGGCGGCGGCCCTGCCTCGGGCGGCGCGGGCGCCGCCGGCGCCGCCATCGCCGCGGGCGCCGACCTGGTGATCGCCACCGGCCCGCTGACCTCGCCGGCGATGGCGGCGGCGCTGCAGCGGCTGCTCGGCAGCGAGTACCTCTACTTCTACGATGCCATAGCGCCGATCGTGGAAGCCGAGAGCCTCGACATGAGCCGGCTCTTCTGGCAGTCGCGCTACGGCAAGGGCGGCGACGACTACCTCAACGCGCCGCTCGACCGCGAGTGCTACCTGGAGTTCCACGCCGCTCTCCTCGCCGCCGAGGTGCTGGCGCCGCACGAGTTCGAGCAGGCGATCTTCTTCGAGGGCTGCCTGCCGATCGAGGAGCTGGCGCGCCGCGGCGTCGACACCCTGCGCTACGGCCCGATGAAGCCGGTCGGGCTGCGCGGCCCCGACGGGCGGCGTCCCTGGGCGGTCGTGCAGCTGCGCCAGGAGACGCTGGCGCGGCGGCAGTTCAACCTCGTCGGCTTCCAGTCGCGGATGAAGTGGGGCGAGCAGCAGCGGGTGCTGCGCCTGATCCCGGGTCTCGAGCAGGCGGCCTTCGTGCGCTTCGGCCAGATCCACCGCAACACTTTCATCAATGCCCCCAGCCACCTCGACGTGTGCTACCGGGTGCGCAGCGCGCCGCGGGTCCGCCTCGCCGGCCAGATCACCGGCGTCGAGGGCTACCTCGAATCGGCCGCCACCGGCCTGGCGATCGGCCTCTACCTCGGCCTCGAGCGCCAGGGGCGGCCGGTCGAGCCGCTGCCGGCCGCGACCGCCCTGGGCGCGCTGGCCCGCCACCTCACCGAGTCCGACCCGCGGCACTTCCAGCCGGCCAACGTCAACTACGGGCTGTTCCCGGAGCTGGACGAGAGCCCCGGCAAGAGCGGCCGCCGCGGCGCGCAGGGACGCCGCGCCGCCTTCGCCGAGCGGGCCGCGCGGGAGCTGGCGGCCTGGGCCGAGCGGCAGCGCCTGCCGTTCGCGCCCGCGCCGCTGGCCGCCCTGGCCGCGGCCGGCGGATGTCCGCCGGGCGGCGGCGATGCCGCGGCCGCGGGCCAGGCGGCCCTGGCGGCCGGCGCGGGATGACGTGCGGCGGCTGATCCATCGCTACCTCGAGCACCTCGAGGCGGACCGCAACCTCTCGCCGCACACCGTGCGCGCCTACGAGAGCGACCTGCTGCGGTTCCTCGACTTCCTGGCCGGCGACTTCCTGGCGTGCCCGCCCGGGGAGGTGCGCCCCGCGGCGGTGGACGGCCTCGCGGTGCGCTCGTTCCTCGCCGCGCTGTACACCCGTGGCCTCGGCCGCCGCAGCCAGGCGCGGGCGCTCGCCGCCGTGCGCGGCCTGCTGGGCTTTGCCTGCCGCGAAGGGACCCTGGCTGCCAACCCGGCGCAGGGAGTGCCGACGCCGAAGCTTCCCAAGACTCTCCCCCGCCACCTGCTGCAAGGCGAAGTGGAAGCCCTGATCGAGGCGCCCGCCGCCGCCGCCGCGGACGCCCCGCCCGGAAGCGGGCCGGCTCCGGGGGGCGCGCTGGCCGCGGCGCTGGCGCGGCGCGACCGTGCGGTGCTCGAGCTGCTCTACGCCGCCGGCCTGCGCGTCGGCGAGCTGGTCGGGCTCGACTGGGGGTCGATCGACCTCTCGGCGCGGGTGATGCGGGTGCTGGGCAAGGGCGGCAAGGAGCGCATGGTGCCCTTCGGCCGGCCCGCGGCCACGGCCCTGCGGCGCTGGCTGCTGGACTGGGAATCGGTCCGCGCCGCGTTGCCGGAGAGCGGCGCCGACGCCCCCGGCCCGGCCGGCGTGCGCGACGAGCCGGTGTTCTTGAACCACCGCGGCGGCCGCCTCAGCGACCGCTCGGTGCGGCGCATCATCGACCACTGGATCGAGCAGACCGCGCTCGCACGCGGCGTCCACCCGCACACCCTGCGGCATACGTTCGCCACCCACCTGCTCGAGGGCGGCGCCGACCTGCGCTCGATCCAGGAGCTGCTCGGGCACGCCTCCCTGTCGACGACCCAGAAGTACACCCACGTCGAGGTGGAGAGGCTGCTCACGGTCTATCGCGGCGCCCACCCCAGGGCCCGCCGCGGCGGCTGAGACGGGCCTCGGTAGTGTCCTGGATTGATCCCTCTGACGCGGATATCCCCCGCTGCCTCCCTTTGGGCGAGGCCCCGAAGTTCTCAAAGGAAAGGATCTTGGAGTTACGGGCCTCGCCCAAAGGGAGGCAGCGGGGGATATCCCGCGTCAGATCAATCCAGGACACTACGGCTGCCCTGGTACAATCCAGCCTCCATGGACACCTTCGCCTCGACGACCGTGCTGCTGGTACGCCGCAACGGCCAGGTCTGCATGGCCAGCGACGGCCAGGTCACGTTGAACAACAGCACGGTGATGAAGAGCGGCGCCCGCAAGGTGCGGCGGGCGGGCAAGGGCCAGGTGCTGGTGGGCTTCGCCGGCGGCGGCGCCGACGCGCTGGCGCTCTTCACCCGTCTCGAGGCGAAGCTCGAGGAGTTCGGCGGCAACCTCGAGCGCTCGGTGGTCGAGCTCGCCAAGGAGTGGCGCACCGACCGCGCGCTGCGCCAGCTGCAGGCGATGATCCTGGTCACCGACCGCGACCGCACCTTCCTGGTCTCGGGCACCGGCGAGCTGCTGTCACCCGACGACGAGGACACGACGCTGGCGATCGGCTCGGGCGCCAACTTCGCGCTCGCCGCGGCCCGCGCCCTGCTGCGGCACACCGAACTGCCCGCCGCCGACATCGTGCGGGAGGCGATGAAGATCGCCGCCGAGATCTGCATCTTCACCAACGACCGCCTCACCATCGAGGAGCTCTAGTCGGCCATGGCCATCCAGATCTCGGGCGAGGTCCAGGCCGGCGTCATCCTCGAGAACATGACGCCGCGGCAGATCGTCGCCGAGCTCGACAAGTTCGTCGTCGGACAGCGGCTGGCCAAGCGCGCGGTGGCGATCGCGCTGCGCAACCGCTGGCGGCGCCAGCAGCTGCCGGCGGAGATCGCCGACGAGATCGCGCCGAAGAACATCCTGATGATCGGCTCTACCGGCGTCGGCAAGACCGAGATCGCCCGCCGCCTGGCGCGCCTCGCCAAGGCGCCTTTCCTCAAGGTCGAGGCGAGCAAGTTCACCGAGGTCGGCTACGTCGGCCGCGACGTCGAGTCGATGGTGCGCGACCTGGTCGAGATCGCGGTCAGCATGGTCAAGGAGGAGAAGCGCGACTCGGTGCGCGAGGCGGCGGCGACGCGCGCCGAGGACCGCCTGCTGCAGCTCCTGGTGCCGCCGCGCCCGATCAGCAGCTACCTGAAGAACGACCCCGAGGAGGAGGACGAGGACGAGCTCGCCGCGACCCGCGAGAAGTTCCGCGACAAGCTGCGCTCGGGCGGGCTCGACCACCGGCGGGTCGAGATCGAGGTAGACGAGTCCTCCTACCCCAGCCTCGAGATGTTCACGCCGCAGGGCGTCGAGGAGGTCGGCATCAACATCAAGGACATGCTGCCCGGGCTGTTCGGCCGCAAGAAGAAGCAGCAGGTGTCGGTGGTCGAGGCGCGCGAGATCCTGCAGCAGCAGGAGGCCGAGAAGCTGATCGACCGCACCCAGGTGGCCCGCGAGGCGCGGCAGCGGGTCGAGCAGGGCGGCATGATCTTCCTCGACGAGATCGACAAGATCGCCGGCCGCGAGGGCGGGCGCGGCCCCGACGTCTCGCGCGAGGGCGTGCAGCGCGACCTGCTGCCGATCGTCGAGGGCACCAACGTCTCGACCAAGTACGGCATGGTCAAGACCGATCACATCCTGTTCATCGCCGCCGGCGCCTTCCACGTCAGCAAGCCCTCGGACCTGATCCCCGAGCTGCAGGGGCGCTTCCCCATCCGGGTCGAGCTCGACGCCCTGACCGAGCACGACTTCGTGCGCATCCTGACCGAGCCCGAGACCGCCTTGACCAAGCAGTACTCGGCGCTGCTCTCGACCGAGGGCGTCGCGGTCGAGTTCACCGAGGACTCGGTGGCCGAGATCGCCCGCCTGGCGGTCGAGGTCAACGCCACCACCGAGAACATCGGCGCCCGGCGCCTGTCCACCCTGCTCGAGCGATTGCTCGACGAGGTATCCTTCGACGCCCCCGAGATGGCCGGAGTCCACGTCCGCGTGGACGGCGAGTACGTGCGGCGGGCTCTCTCCGACATCGTCAAGAACCAGGATCTCTCCCGCTATGTCCTATGACCTGATGGTGCGGGGCTGGATGGCTCGGCCGATCGCGCGAGCCGCCGGTTCCGGGATGAAGGCGCATGCTGTCCTGGCGGCGGCCCTGGCCGTCGCGCTGGCCCTGGCCGCCTGCGGCAAGGAAGGCCCGCCGACGCCGCCGTTGCGCGCGGTGCCGGCGCCGGTCAAGGACCTCGCCGTCCGCCAGCGGGGGACCCACGTCCTGCTGAGCTTCACCTATCCGCAGACCACGCCGGGCGGCGCCGCCCTGAACGGCGTCACCAAGGTCGAGGTCTACGAAGCGATCCTGCTGCCGCCGCCACCGTCGAAGACCCCGGCGGAGAGGAAACCGGCGGAGAAGAAGCCGGGCGGCGACAAGGCGGCCGCCGCGACGGCGCCGGAGGCAGGAAAGGCCGGAGCCGCGACGGAGGCAGGAAAGGCCGGGGCCGCGACGACGGAGGAAGCAGGCAAGGCCGGAGCCGCCGCCGCAGCGACGGAGAAGGAGGCGGGCAAGGCCGGAGCGGCTGCGACGACGACGGCGACGACCGGAGCGGCTGCGGCGGGGGCCTCGGCCGCCGCTCCGAGCACGCCCTCGCCGCTCGATCCGCGGCAGTACGAGGGCCTCGCCAAGCTGCGCCTGACCCTGACCAGCAAGGACCTGGGGGCGGCGACCCTCGGCAACCAGTTGATCATCGACCTGCCGCTGCCCGAGCCGCCGGCGGCGGCGACCGCGAGCGCGCCGGCGGCGGCAGGGGCGGCGGGGGCGGGAGCGGCGGGGGCGGCGCCTGCGAAGGCGGCGGCAGGAGCGGCGGCCGCCACGCCCGCCGCGGGTCCGACCCGCGATTACGCGGTGCGCGCCTACGGTCCGCAGGCCGACCGCTCGGCGCTCTCGAACCAGGCGCTGCTCATTCCGAAGGAGCCGCCGCTGCCGCCCGAAGGGGTGACCGTGGCCCCCCAGGCCGACGGCATCCTGGTCGCGTGGAAGCCGGCCACGAGCGCCGGCGGCTACGCCGTCTACCGGCGCGCCGCCACCGAACGCTTCAGCAGCAAGCCGCTTGCCCTGGCCAGGCCCGGGGAGACCCGGCACCTCGATTCGACCGCCCGCTTCGGACAGAGCTACATCTACTCGGTCACCGCCGTGGATCCCAAGCAACCGCTGGTCGAGAGCGCCATCAAGACCGAGCAGGAGATCCATTACGTCGACGTCTATCCGCCGCCGGTGCCCGAGGATCTGGTCGCGGTGGCGGAGGCCGGCCGGGCGCGCCTGGTGTGGCGCCAGAGCGAGGCGCCCGATCTCGCCGGCTACATCGTCTACCGCAAGGGCCCGACGGGCGATTTCGCGCGCCTCACCGCCAAGCCGATCGCGGCCACGAACTACGTCGACACCGCGGTCGCCTCGGGCCAGGCCTACGACTACCGGGTGACGGCGATCGACCAGACGGGCAACGAGAGCGCTCCCGGCGCCGAGGTCCACGTGGCGGTCCCATGACCGCCTTCTTCAAGGTCTCCGGCAGCGGCAACGATTTCGTGGCACTGGCCGAGCCGGCGGCCGATCCGGCGCCCGAGCAGATCCACGCCTGGTGCCGGCGGGGCGTCTCGCTTGGCGCCGACGGGCTGTTCGTGCTGCGCCGGACCGGGTCCCGGGCCGCCGGGGGCGGTGGGGACGGCGATGGAGACCGGGGCAAGGGCGATCGAGACGAGAGCGGCGGCGAAGAGGCAGGCGCCGGTCAGGCCGCGGAAGTCTCGATGGCCTACTGGAATGCCGGCGGCGACGTCGCCGACCTCTGCCTGAACGGCACTCGCTGCGCCGCGCAGCTCGCCTTCCACCTCGGTTGGGCGCGGAGCGAGGTGCGCGTACACACCGGCGCCGGCGCGTTCCGGGCGCGGCGCGCCGACGCGGAGCGCGTCGCCCTCGACCTCGATGTCGAGGTAGCGGCGCCCCGGGAGCTGGCCGTCGAGGTCGACGGCACGCCGCGCGCGGGCTGGAGCGTCAGGGTGGGTGTCCCGCACTTCCTGATGCAGTGGCCCGGCAGCCTCGAGGAGGCGCCGGTGGTCGAGCTGGGACGGGCGCTGCGCTGGCACGCGGCTTTCCAGCCTGCCGGCACCAATGTCGATTTCGTCAGCTTCGCAGACAGCCGCCGTCTCGAGGTACGCACCTACGAGCGCGGGGTCGAGGACGAGACGCTCTCCTGCGGCACCGGCGTCGTCGCCGCCGTCGCCCTCGGGCTCGCTCTCGGCCGCCTCTCCGCACCGGCGACCGTCGCCACCCGCGGCGGCTTCGACCTCGCCGTCGACCGCGACCCCGCCACCGGGCGCTTCACCCTCGCCGGCGACGCCCGCATCGTCGCCGCCGGCACCCTCCTCCCAGGGGCCTCAGCGGGGACCCCTCCGGCCGGGCCGCGGTAGGCGGGCTCTCCTCCCTCTCGTCGGGGCGTGGACGAGGGGTGGAGGGATGGGGGGCGCGGGGGCTGGACGAGGGGTCTGCCTTGGGTGGGGGCGAGGCCCACCCCTGCGGCTCTGGCGACGAGGGGCGCGGCCGACCCCTCACGGCCCCTTGGGCGAGGCGCTATGGTGGCGGATGGGGGGTGGTGGACTGCGGCGCCTCGCCCAAGGGGCCGTGAGGGGTCGGCCGCGCCCCTCGTCGCCAGAGCCGCAGGGGTGGGCCTCGCCCCCACCCAAGGCGGACCCCTCGCCCAGCCCCCGCGCCCCACCCCTCGTCCACGCCCCGACGAGAGGGGGGAGAGCCCGCCTACCGCGGCCCTCCTCCTCCCCGCTTCGGCTGCCGGTCCCTTCGGCCACCTGCCTCGTCTGCCTGCCGCGGCTTGTCCCTTCGAGCGCGGGCGGCGGGTGCGATTGCGGTCTTCGACGGCACTTCTCTGTATGAGGCCACCGCGCGGCTCTTGCTCCGCGGGTTGGCACGAGAGGAGGAAGAGATGAAGAAACCGCGTGAGATCAAGAGGTTGTCGCTCAGCCGCGAGACCCTGGCGAAGCTCGACCGCCTGGACGGCACCGCGCTCGTCATGGTGGCGGCTGGCAGTGCACCGTGCACCGGGGGCACCTCCTGCTTCCCCCATTGCACCTGTCAGGCGGGTTAGGCCGCTTCGCGGGCGCCGAGGAGATAGCGATGAAGAAACCGCGTGAGATCAAGAGGCTTTCCCTTAGCCGCGAGACACTGGCGAATCTCGATCGCCTGGACGGCACCGCGCTCGGCATGGTGGCGGCTGGGAGTGCGCCGAACGTCTGCACCGGGGGCAGCTCCTGCAATATCCCCCGTTGCACCTGTCCGCCGGCCTGACGTGCCTCCGGGGGGGGCCCCCCGGCTGGGCTTGCCGTAGGTGGTTCTCCCCTCCGGCGGCCGGTTGCCTGCTCTGCTAAGCTGCGCGCCCATGGAGCGGAGAGCCGCCGGGGCGGCCGCGGGAAAGCGGGTGGGCAGGCGGGAGTTCCCGCCGGTCACCGACCAGATGGAGCTGTTGACGCGGGGCGCGGTCGATCTCGTCGACGAGGCGCAGCTGCGCGCCAAGCTCGAGCGATCGGCGCGGACCGGCGAGCCGCTTACCGTCAAGACGGGCTTCGACCCCTCGACGCCAGACCTCCACCTGGGGCACACGGTGTTGCTGCGGAAGATGCGGCACTTCCAGCAGCTCGGCCATCGCGTGGTCTTCCTGATCGGCGACTTCACCGCGCTCATCGGCGATCCGACCGGCAAGAAGACGACGCGCCCCCAGCTCTCCCCGGAGGAGGTCGAGGCCAACGCCCAGACCTACCAGCGCCAGGTCTGGAAGGTGCTGGACGAGCGGGAGACGGTGGTCGACCACAACAGCCGCTGGCTGGTGGCGCTCGGCTCGGTCGGCTTGGTGCGCCTGGCCGGACGCTACACGCTGGCGCGCATGATGGAGCGCGAGGACTTCCGCACGCGCTTCGAGCAGAACCGCCCGATCCACCTGCACGAGCTGCTCTATCCGCTGGCGCAGGGCTATGACTCGGTGGCGCTGAAGGCCGACGTCGAGCTGGGCGGCCACGACCAGATCTTCAACCTTCTGGTGGGCCGCGACCTGATGAAGGAGGAGGGCCTCGAGCCGCAGGTGGTGCTGACCGTGCCGCTGCTCGTCGGCACCGACGGCAGCGAGAAGATGTCGAAGAGCCTCGGCAACTCCATCGCCGTCGAGGACCCGCCGCACGAGATCTACGGCAAGGCGATGTCGATCCCCGACTCGCTGATGTGGGACTGGCTGCTGCTGCTCACGGACCTATCGCGCCAGGAGATCGAGCGCCGCCGCGCCGCCGTCGCTGCCGGCGATCTCCACCCGAAGAAGGTCAAGCAGGACCTGGCCCTCCGCCTGGTGGCCGACTACCACGGTGAGGAGGCAGCCCGCCAGGCCGAGGCGGAGTTCGCCAAGGTGTTCTCGGCGGGCGGCCTGCCGGACGAGGTGCCCGAGCACGAGCTCGAGGGTTCGCGCACTCTCCTCAAGCTGCTCTCCGAGACCGGCTTGGCGCCCAGCAACGCCGAGGCGCGCCGGCTGATCGAGCAGGGAGCGGTCGCCGTCGACGGCGCCCGCGCCGCCGACCCTTTCCACGAGCTGCCACCCCGCGCCGAGCCCTACCTCATCAAGGTGGGCAAGCGCCGCTTCGCCCGCGTCCGCATCCACTGAGGCCACCCCGGCCGCGACGAGGCCGAGACAACGCCGCGCTGAACTGGCATCATCTGGCCATGCCGCCGCGTCTCGCCTGCCGGCCGGGGCTGCCGATCGCCTCGATCCTCACCCTCTGCGCGGCGCTGGCCGCCTGCGCCGGAGCGCACACGCCCGCGGTGAAACACGCCCCTGCCGCGGCGCCCGTGGCGGTCGTGACGCCGGCTCCCCCCGCGGCGCCCGCCGCCCCCGTCGCGGCGGCCCCCCCCGGCGCCCCCGTCCACCCCCTGCGCGCTTCTGCCGCGGCGTTCGGCGGCACCCTGGACCTGGAGATCCGCGACCTGCCTCGCGCGGTGGCCGAGGCCGCCATCCAGGCTGCCGTCGCCGAGGTCGGAGAGATGGAGCGCATGACCGATGCCGGCCGCGAGGACGGCGAGCTCGCCACGCTCAACGCCGCCGCCGGCAAGGGAGCGCGCCGCGTCGACCCGCGGCTCTACGCGACCCTCGCCCGCGCGCTCAACTACTGCCTCTGGTCGGAAGGCAAGGAGGGCCCTCTCGGCGGTTACCTTCACCGCCTCTGGGGCCGCGACTCCGGGACGCAGCTGGCCGCTCCGCCGTCGCCCGAGCAGCTGGACCGCGCGATCGCCGCCGCCGACTGCCAGCGGCTCAACCTGGATGGCCGAGCGCAGACCGCCACCCTCGCCGCCGGCAGCGCCCTCGACCTCGCGGACTTCAGCACCGGCATGGCCGTGGACCGCGCCGTCGAGGTCCTTCGCCAGCACGGCTCCGCCAACGCCTTCGTCCAGATCCGAGCCGTCCGCCGCGGCATCGGCCCCGGCCGCGACGGCCGCGGCTGGCTCGTCGATCTGCCCACGATGGGAGGTCTCCGTGAGTCCCTCGGCCGCATCTTCCTCCGCGATCAGTCCCTGGCCATCGCCGCCCTGGACGACCATCCCCTGGTCGTCGCCGGCCAGCCACGCAGTCACTTCATCAACCAGCGGACCGGCCAGCCCGCCGACGAAGGCATCTTCGCCATCCTGGCCGTCACCGAAATGGCCACCGACGCCCAGGGCCTGACCGCCACCATGACCATCACCGGCAGCCAGGAAGGCGAGATGCTCACCGGCTCCATCCGCCCCCGCCCCTCCCTCCTCTGGCTCATGGGAACCGGTACCGGAGCCCCCCTCCTGGTCGAATACCGCTGGACCGAGGTGCCGAAGCGCTGAGGTCAGCTCCTGGGCCCGATGCGGGCCTGGTCGGGGTCGGAGATCTGCCAGGCATTGGGATGAACATACCTCTTGAGCTATAGTCATCCAGTGTCATGGGACGTCGAGTACACCGACGAATTCGAGGTCTGGTGGGAGGTCCTGGACGATGAAGAGCAAGCGTCCGTCGCCGCCATGGTCGGACTCTTGGAGGATCAGGGGCCACATCTGGGCTTTCCGCATAGCTCAGGCATCGCTTCTTCACGGCACCGTCACATGCGGGAGCTACGGATTCAGCACCAGGGCCGACCGTTTCGGGTGCTCTATGCCTTCGACCCCAGGAGGGTCGCAATCCTCCTCCTCGGAGGCGACAAGACCGGGAAAGACCGCTGGTACGAGGAGTTCGTGCCGGAGGCGGACCGGCTGTACGACGCTCACATCGCGAGCCTGATACGAGAGGAGTTGACCTGAATGGCAAAGAAGTTCAGGGACCTGGTGGCGCGCAAGCCGGCCTCATGGCATGCCGCTGTCGAGAAGCGCAAGCAAGAGTTGCTCGCCGCCATGCCGCTCCAAGAGCTACGCCGAGCGCGGCAGCTCTCGCAAGAGCAGCTCGCCGAAGAGCTCGGCGCCACTCAGCCCGAGATCTCGAAGATCGAGCATCGGACCGATATGTACGTAAGCACCCTCCGCCGCTTCGTCGAAGCCATGGGCGGTCAGCTCGAGATCATCGCGCGCTTTCCCGACGGCACCGTCGAGATTGCCCAGTTCCAAGAGCTGGATCCGGCGAACAAGTAGAATGGCGCCTTGAAACATCGGTTTGTCGAAGTCAAGGGCCTGCGAGCGGGTTGTTCTCGGATCGGCAGCACGCACGAGGCGCGATGCCTGAGGGGCCCCGTGGTCACATCACATGAATGCGAGCAGGGCGGCCGCCGCCAGGCCTGCGGCGGCCGCCTTCTCTCTCAGCGCGCGGCCGGCGGCGGCTCGAGGGCGCCGGTCCCCGGCGTTGCCGGCGCCGCGGGGGGCGCTGGTGTCGCGTAGGGGGCCGGGGGTGGCGTCGACAGGACCGCCGAGGTGGGCGGGGGCTGGCGGCGGAAGCGCTGCGGGCGGTTGGCGAAGGCGGTGAGGATGGCGGCGCCGAAGCCCAGGGTCCAGGCCAGGTAGCGGACGATGAGGCCGAAGAAGAGGAACATCAGGGCCAGGAAGTGGAAGAAGCCGCCGCCGACGGCCAGCAGGTGACCGACGAGGGAGAAGGACTCGATGGCGAGCACGCCGACGATGGTGGCGAGGTAGGGGCCGCCGAAGTGCCAGCCGAAGCGGCCCTCGAGCACCAGCCCGACCTGGTGGGCGACGCCGGCGAAGCCGACCAGCGTCGCGATCAGCAAGCCGATGATCAGGAAGGGCACCAGCGCCAGCAGCAGGCAGCCGACGATCGAGATGATCAGCACCAGCACCAGGGCTCCGAGCGCCGGCCCGACCAGGACCTGGCCGAGCACGCCTGCCCCGAGCGTCGTCCATGGCTCGCCGGCGACCCGCGCCCGCACCTGCTCGAGGGCGCGCGGCGCCAGCAGCACCACCAGCGTCACCGCGAGCAGGAGGAGCAACAGCGTGGCCAGCGACCAGAACATGTGCAGCGAGCGGCCGATGAAGGGCCCCAGCAGCAGCCGGCCGTCGTCGAAATCCACGTCGGTCCCCCGAAAAGGCCGGCTGACGTCCGAGAGGCTGCCGTGGACCACCGATCCGGGCGCGCGCACCACGGTGCCCCCGACCGCCCTCACGTCGCCCATCACCTCGGAGTGCGGGCCGAGGTGAATGCTGCCGCCGACCGCGGTCACGCTGCCGCCGACGCGCCCGTTGACCCGCACCGACCCGCCGACCGCCGAGACGTCGCGGTTCACCTCGCCGTCGATGTGCACGCCGCCGCCGATCGTCACCACCTCCTCGGCGACCTCGTCCTTGCCCACGGTCACCGGGCCGGCGAAGCGCACGCGGCTGCCGGAGCTCACCGCCGGAGGCGGCGAGGGCGGGGCGGGCGGCGCCAGCGGCTCTGACGGTTCCTCGGTGACCGACGGTGCCGGGGGCGTCGGGGGAGTGGGCGCCGTGGGAGGAACAGGAGGTGCGGCCAGGCCGGCACCCTCGCGGCTCTCCGCGCCGGCGCCGGCGCCGGCGCCGGCGCCCCGGCCTGCTTCGGTGCCCGCATTCGGCGCGGGGTTGGCGCCCGCTGGCCCGGCGGCGGCGCTGCCGGGCTCGGCGGAGGACGAGGAGGTCGCCGCCACGTCGCGCGGCAGGCCGAACAGCGCCTGGCGATCGGCCGGCGTGAGCTCGAGCAGCTGCAGGACCTGGGGAGCGCCGGCGTCGCGGAGCCAATCGCGCACGGTCTCGGGCATGACGCGTGCGCCGTTGATCATGATGGAGTCGCCGCTCACCTCGACCTCGTGGACGGCGACGCGCACGATGCGAGGCTTGAGCACGACGCCGTTGTGAGTACCGGTGACCTGGTAGAGCCTGTCGATCGATTGGCGCAGCTCGCGCCGGGCGCCGGCGGACTGCGCCGCGCCGGCCGCCGGCCGGGAGGATGGAGGCGGAGACTGCGCCGCGCCGGAAACCGGCAGGCAGAGGACCAGGGCCAAGGCCACCGCGGCCAGGGCCAGGCCCCGGCAGGACCGGCCGGGGCGACAAGCGCGCGCCGCATGACGGCCGGCGCGGGCAAAACGATCAGATGGGGTCCGCATAGACCCACCTCCTGTCACGTTGGATGAGATCGACCAGACCGCGCGTGGCGAGGACGGACACCAGCAGGCAGGCGGCGGCCAGCGCCGCCACCGGCGGAGTCGCCAGCGGCTCCGCCACCGCCCTGACCAGGAGCACCAGCTTGCCGCCGAAGACGACCACGTCGCCCAGCCACTGGCCGACCGCGATCACTCCCTCGACGCTGGCTTGCAGCAGGCCCGCGATGCTCGTCGCTCCGAGCCTGGCGGCCATCGCCGCCGCCACCCCGGACGCCGCCGGCAGCCCGAGCCGCGCCAGCAGCGCCACCGCCGCGGCCACCGCGGCAACCGCGGCCGCCGCGGCCACGGGCACCGCGGGCCGGCCCGGCGCGGCGCCCCATCCCGGCAGCGCCCGCCACCCCAGCCGGCGACGGCGCGGCGCCTGGCGGGCGCGCGCCAGCACCCGGTCGGCGAAACCGATCGGCGGCGCCGGCCGCGGCAGCGCGGCGAGCAGCTCGGCGAACGCAGCTTCGGCCGCGGCATTGGCAGCCACTTCGGCCGCAGGATCGGCAGCGGTATCCGCCGTGCCGTCGGCGTCGACGCCGGACCGCTCGGCGGCAAGCCAGCGGTCGAGCGCGGCGATCGCGCCAGGCGTGCCGGCGGCGAAAGAATCGCCGGAAGCGGAGGCGAAGGAATCGCCGGAAGCGAAGGAAGCGCCGGGGGCGTCGGGCGGTGGTTGAGGGCGAGGCATCGTCGTCACACTTTCGTCACTCTACTGCGCAACCCACCCTACGGCTCGCCGCCTGGCAGGGTTTCGCGGCGGCGGCGCCCCATCCCGCGGCGTGCATGGCTTCCGCCAGCTCCTTGCGGGCGCGATGCAGGTTGGTCTTGACGGTGCCGATCGGCAACCCGAGCACCTCGCAGATCTCCTGGTACGCCAACCCCTCGACGTAGCGCAGCACCACCGCCTCGCGGTACTCGGGCCGCAGGCGGGCGATGGCCCGCTCGAGCGCCCGCGCCATGTCGCGCCGCTCGGCCGCCGCCGCCGGGCTCTCGGCGGAGGTGTCGGCCAGCACGGCGAGGAGCCCGCCGCCGTCCTCCTGCTCCGCCGCCAGCGGCACGGTGTCCAGCTGGGCGCGGCGCAGGTGGTCGATGGTGGAGTTGTGCGCGACCTTGAACAGCCAGCTGGCGAACTTGCGCCGCGGGTCGTAGGAGGCGAGATGGCGGTAGGCCTTGACGAAGACCTCCTGCGCCAGATCCTCCGCCGTCTCCGCGTCGTGGACCATGCGCAGGATCAAGGCGTAGACCGGGCGCTCGAAGCGCAGCACCAAGTCCCGGAATGCCTCGTCGGATCCACGGAGCGCGCTCGCCACCAGCTCGGCATCGGTCGGCATTATCTCAGGTCCCACCCCCGCGTGATACGCGGCGCGGGACGGCATGTTTGCCGGCGCCGCGGGCCCGGCGTGAGCTCGCCCGGCCTGGAACGTGCCGTCCGCAGCCGATTCGGCTAGACTCGCCGGCGATCCGCCAATGCTCGCCCCTTCTCAGCGGGAGGACTCGCCCATGCGAAAGCTGCTGCAAGGCGCTCTGCTCATCTCCTCCGTCCTGCTCGTCCTGGCCCTGGCCTTGGCCCTGGCCCCGGCGCCGGCCGCCGCCGCGACGCTCGCCGGCGTCACCCTGCCCGACAAGGCCGAGGCCGGCGGGCAGCCCCTGGTGCTCGACGGGTTGGGGCTGCGTAAGAAGTTCTTCATCAAAGTCTACGTCGGCGGCCTCTACCTGCCGGCGAAGGAGCGCTCGCCGGCCAAGGTCCTCGCCGCCGACGCCCCGCGTCGCATGAGCTTCCACTTCCTCTACAGCGTCAGCGCCAAGCAGATGTGCGATGCCTGGGACGAAGGGCTCGCCGACAACTCCCCTTCCGCGGCCGCCGAGGTCAAGACCGCCTTCAAGACGCTCTGCACGTACATGGAAGACATCCCGAAGGGCCACGAGATGGTGCTGACCTACGTGCCGGGCCAGGGGACCAAGGTCGAGGTCAACGGCAAGGCCAAGGGCACGCTTCCGGGCAAGCCCACGGCCGACGCCGTCCTCGCCACCTGGATCGGGCCGCACCCCGGGCCCGGCGAGGACTTCAAGCAAGCCGTCCTCGGCGCCGCGCCATAGCTTGCCGGGCGGCCCGGGCAGGCGCCCGCGATCGGGTGGCGGCTCAGTGTGCCCTGTCTCCCGGCGAGGTACCCGAGGTCCGAAGGCTGTGCTCTTGGAAAGCCTCGCCCAAAGGGACACAGGGCAAACTGGGCCGCCACGTCACCCGCGGGTCGCCTCCGAGGGTGCGGACCATAAAAAGAGGAGCGCCGGTCAGGCGCTCCTTTTCGGGAGGGATGAGAGGAGGAGCTTTGCCTCCCCGCATTCGCAGGCTAACCCGGCTTATTGATTGTTGTCAATATGGGAAATCACTCATAACACCCCGCCCGGGTACCCATCGCCCTCGAGCCCGAGCCCGGGCCGCCACGCCGGTCGTCCGCGGGGTTGTTATCGCCTGGCGAGAAGCGTCGCCACGATCACCGCCGCCAGCACGACGCGGTAGACCACGAACACCGTCAGGGGCCGCCGGCGCAGCCAGCCCAGCAGCCAGCCGATGACCAGGTACCCGCCCGCTCCCGACACGACGATGGCGATCAGGATGGGGGTGATCTGGCTCCACAGCTCGCCCGTCCGCCACAGCTTCAGCAGGTCGTGGCCGCCCGCCAGCACGCCGACCGGGATGAAGAGCAGGAAGGCGAAGCGCGCCGCCGCCGGCCGGGTGAAGCCGAGCAGCAGCGCGGCGGTGATGGTGACGCCGGACCGCGAGGTCCCCGGCACCAGGGCGAGCGCCTGCGCCAGGCCGATGAGCAGCCCGGCGCCCACGCCGAGGCTGGCGAGGTCGCGCTGCTGGCGTCCCGCGCGGTCGGCCCAGAGCAGCAGCAGGCCGAAGACCAGCGTGGTGCAGGCGATCAGCGCCGGCGACCGCAGGTGGGCCTCGATGGTCGACTCGAGGGCCAGTCCCGCCAGGGCGGCCGGGATCGTTCCCACCACCAGCGCCCAGCCCAGCCGGCGCGGGTCGAAGTCGTGGCGCCCGGGCGCGCCGGTGAAGAAGCCGGTCACCAGGTCGACCAGCTCGCCGCGGAAGTAGGCCACGACGGCGAGCATGGTGCCGAAGTGGGCGGCGACGTCGAACGACAGTCCCTGGTCCGGCCAACCCAGGAAGTAGGGCACCAGGATGAGATGGCCGGACGAGCTGATCGGCAGGAACTCGGTCACCGCCTGGACCAGCGACAAGACGACGGCTTGGAATGGGGTCAAGATGGCCTCCTGGGCATGGCGGGGCGATTGTATATACTTCCCGCCGGCCGCCGGCGACTCGGAGGCGGCCTTCAAGGCACCCCATGCACACGCTCCTCGTCACCGGCGGCGCCGGTTTCATCGGCTGCAACTTCGTGCGGCTCGCCCTCGCCGAGGCCGACGCCCGGGTGGTCGTGCTCGACAAGCTCACCTACGCCGGCAGCCTCGAGAACCTGGCCGACGTCTGGGGCCATCCGCGCCTCCGCTTCGTCGCCGGCGACATCGCCGACCGCACCGAGGTGCGCCGCCTCTTCGCCGAAGAGCGCCCGTCGGCGGTGATCAACTTCGCCGCCGAGAGCCACGTCGACCGCTCGATCGACGACGCCAGCGACTTCATCCACACCAACGTCGTCGGCGCCTTCGAGCTGCTCGAGGCGGCGCGCCAGCGCGGGCCGAGCGGCGACGACTTCCGCTTCGTGCACGTCTCGACCGACGAGGTCTACGGCAGCCTCGGGCCGAACGGCGCCTTCACCGAGACCACCGCCTACGCGCCGAACTCCCCCTACGCGGCGTCGAAGGCCGCCGCAGATCACCTGGTGCGGGCCTACCGCGAGACCTACGGCCTGCCCGCCCTGATCACCAACTGCTCCAACAACTACGGTCCCTACCAGTTCCCGGAGAAGCTGATCCCGCTCATGGTGCTGAACGCGGTCGAGGGGCGTGCGCTGCCGATCTACGGCGACGGCGGCAACGTCCGCGACTGGCTGCACGTCGAGGACCACTGCCGGGGGCTGCTCGCCGCCCTGCGCCACGGCCGGCCCGGCGAGAAGTACAACCTCGGCGGGCGCAGCGAGCGCACCAACCTGCAGCTCGTCGACCAGCTCTGCGAGGTGCTGGAACGCGAGCTGCCGGCCGCCGCCAACCCGGCGCTCGCGGCGCGCGGCGCCGGCTCCTACCGCGACTTGAAGAGCTTCGTCGCCGATCGCCCGGGGCACGACCGCCGCTACGCCATCGACGACAGCAAGGCGCGGCGCGAGCTCGGCTGGGAGCCGCGGTACGACTTCGATTCCGGCATCGCCGCCACGGTCCGCTGGTACCTCGACCATCGCGCCTGGTGCGAGGCGGTGCAGGCCGACCGCTACCGCCGGGAGCGCCTGGGCCTGGGCACCCGCACGTGAAGGTCACTCCGACCAGCATCCCCGGCGTCGTGGTGATCGAGCCGCTGGTTCGCCGCGACGAGCGCGGCTTCTTCCTCGAGACCTTCCACCGCCGCAAGTTCGAGGAGCACGGCCTGCCCGGCGAGTTCGTGCAGGACAACCACTCGTTCTCGACGGCGCGCGGCATCCTGCGCGGCATGCATGCGCAGCTCCACCACCCGCAGGGCAAGCTGGTGCGGGCGGTGATCGGCGAGGTGTTCGACGTCGCCGTCGACCTGCGGCCGGACTCGCCGGCTTTCGGGCGTTGGGTGGCGGAGGTGCTGTCCGAGGACAACTTCCGCCAGCTCTACGTGCCGCCGGGCTGCGCCCACGGCTACCTGGTGCTGAGCGACACGTCCCACGTCGAGTACAAGTGCACCGCCCTCTACGACCGCCCGGACGAGATCGGCCTCGCCTGGGACGACCCCGAGGTCGGGATCCAATGGCCTGAGAGCGCGCCGCTGGTCAACGAGCGCGACGGCGCCTGGCCGCGTCTCGCCGAGCTGCGGCCGCTGCTCGCGCCCTACCGCGGCCTGATGGCTCGGCCGGGGACCCCGGCCGGCACCGCCACCGCCGCCGATTCCATTCTCTAGGCGCGGGGCGAGGTCGCGGGAGCCCCTTGCAGCCATGACCGAACGGCGCCTCTGGAACGACCGCGACCTGCGGCAGATGGACAGCCTGGGCATCGCGCCCGAGGAGGCGCTGCGCCACGTCGAGCTGTTCCGGAACCCACCTCCCTACACGCGTGTGCTGCGCCCCTGCACGCTGGGCGACGGCATCCGCGCCATCGCCGCCGAGGACGAGCCGGAGCTCGCGGCGCGTTTCGACGAGGCCGCCGCCGCCGGCCGCATCCACAAGCTGGTGCCGGCCTCGGGCGCCGCCTCGCGGATGTTCCAGCCGCTCCTCGAGCATCTGGATCATCTCGAGCAGCTCGAGAAGCTCGAGCGGCGCGAGCGGCATGAGCGGCACGATCGGCACGAGCGCGGCGAGCACGGCACCCGCCCGGCCGCCCCGCCGCCTGCCGCCGAGGTGCGGACGTTCTTCGACGAGCTGCCTCGCTTCGCCTTCTTCGAGGCGCTGGCCGCGGCCGCCTCCGCCCGCGGGGTGCGCCTCGAGCTCCCGCTCCCTCCCGAGGACTGGAGCGGCGACCTGCCGGCGGCGGATCGGCGCATCGTGCTGGCCTGCCTGCTCACGGCGGAGGGCCTCGGCTACGCCGAGCTGCCGAAGGGGCTGATCCTGTTCCACCGCTACCCGGACGGCCCGCGCACGCCGTTCGAGGAGCACCTGGTGGAGGCCGCGGACTACGCGCGGGACCGCGACGGCGTCTGCCGCGTCCATTTCACCGTGTCGCCGCGGCACGAGCCAGGCTTCCGGTCGCTGCTGGCGGCGCGCGGCGCGGCGCTCGAGCGGCGGCTGGGCTGCCGCTTCGAGGTCGGCTTCTCGCACCAGCGGCGATCGACTCACACCCTGGCGGTCGATCCCGAGCACCAGCCCTTCCGGCTGGCCGACGGCTCGCTGCTGTTCCGGCCCGGCGGGCACGGCGCGCTGCTCGACAACCTGCAGCAGCTGGCCGACGGCGGCGCCGGCGTCGTGCTGCTCAAGAACATCGACAACGTGGTGCCGGACCGCCTGAAGCCGGAGCTCACCCGCTGGAAGAAGCTGCTCGGCGGCGTCCTGGTGGCCTACCGCGAGCGCGCCAGCCGCCTGCTCGAGGGGCTGGACGCCGCCCTCCCCGACGAGGAGCTGATCGACGAGGCCGCCCGCTTCGCCGAGCGCGAGCTCGCGTGCCGGCTGCCGGAGGGATTCGCCGCCGCGAGCCCGGCCGAGCAGCGGCGCCTGCTGGTCGCGGCGCTCGACCGGCCGCTGCGGGTGGCCGGGGTGGTGCGCAACACCGGCGAGCCGGGCGGCGGGCCCTTCTGGGTGCAAGGGGCCGGCGGCGAGGTGTCGCTGCAGATCGTCGAGACCTCGCAGATCGGCCCCGAGCCCGACCAGCAGGCGGCGCTCGCCGCCTCCACCCACTTCAACCCGGTCGACATCGCCTGCGCCCTCCACGACCGCGCCGGCCGCCCTTACGACCTCGCCCGCTACGTCGATCCCGCGACGGTCTTCATCGCCGCCAAGGCGCACGAAGGGCGCCCGCTCAAGGCGCTCGAGCGCCCGGGCCTCTGGAATGGCGCCATGGCCGGCTGGAACACCGTCTTCGTCGAGGTGCCGGGCGCCACCTTCGCCCCGGTCAAGACCGTCCTCGACCTGCTCCGCCCCGAGCATCGGGACGGCTGAGGCGGCGCGGGCCGCGCGACGATGCGGCGTCCCTTCAAGGCGACCGGGGCGCCGGCGCCTCGCCGGGGCGCGGCAGGACGTCGGGCCACCAGCCGTGCGGGTCGCCGAGCGGCCAGGGACAGGTGTCCTGGATGTGCAGCTCGTGGAACATGGGCGAGTCGCCGACCAGCGGGAAGACGACGGTCTCGAGGCCGCGGCAGCGGTAGTCGGGGGTGCCGAAGGCGATGCCCAGGGCGAGCACGATCTCGAGGACGGCGTAGGCGGCCGCGCCGGCCAGGACGCGGGGGGCGTGGCGCGTGCGCAGGAGCAGCCCGGCGTAGAGGGTGAGCGGCAGCACGGCGGCGTGGAAGAGGCAGAGGCCCTGCCAGTACATCATGGTGGTGGGCGAGAGGGCGTAGACGGCCGCCGCGGCGACGAAGGTCAGCACGACGTAGCCCTGCAGCCAGGCGCGGTCCGAGGCGGCCGCCGGCAAGCGCGGCAGGCGCAGGAGACGCGCCAGGCGCTCGAGGCGCGCGAAGGTCTCGAGGCCGGGCGCCGCCGCCGGCTCTTCGCGCCGCCGCGCGCGCCGGCGCCAGCGTCGCCAGAGCCACAGGTTGGCGAGCAGCGGCAGCACCACCGTCGCCGGGCCGACGCCCTCGGTGAGGGCGCGGAAGAACGGGCCGAGGCGGCGGTCGGCGGCGGCGCCGAAGGCCTCGGTGAAGTCGAACAGGCCGCTCCGGCCGGCCAGGGAGAGCGACGAGTAGCGCAGCCAGTAGAGGATGCCGCGCGGCAGGGAGAAGAGCAGGCCGCGGCCGGGGAAGCCCTTGTGGACCTCGGCAAGCATGGCCGGGTGGGCGATCACCTCCCGGGCCCAGGGCACCAGCGGCAAGGCCCCGAGAACGGCGCCGAGCGCCGCGCCGCCGGCGTGGAGGCGCAGGTAGCCGCGCCACCAGAGCAGCGCCGAGGCCGTCGCCAGCAGCAGGAACGCGGGATGGATCTGCATCCCCAGCGCCAGCGTCGCCGTGTGCAGCAGCGAGGCGGTGAGGCCGGGCGCGCGGCGCAGCCGCCAGGCGGTGGCCAGGTGCGCGGCGCCGCCGAGGAACAGGTAGTTCGGGTTCCAGAGGAAGGTCCCGAAGTAGAGCTGCCAGGGGCTCAGCCAGTAGAGGATGGCGAACGGCAGCCGCTCGCGCGGCGAGACGATGCGGGCCAGGGTGCGATCGAGCACCAGGAAGGCCGCCAGGTGGCAGAGCGCCACCGCCGCGGTGGCGGCGCGGTGATCGCGCCAGAGCAGGAGCGGCAGGCCGACCAGCAGGCTGGTGATCCCGCCCGGCGCCTTGCCGCCGGTCGACAGCGGGTTGCCGAACCACACCATCTGCCCGCGCGTCGCCAGCAGCCACCCGCGCGCCAGCAGGTTGAGCTGATCGCCGCCGACCTGGCTGCGCGCCACCATCAGCGCCGCGAGCGCGAGCCCGGCGGCGAAGGCGATCCAGATCCAGCTCTCGGCCGCGCGCCGGGACAGGGCGGCGCGTCGCGACAGGCCGTTCCCGGCGAGCTGCCGCATGCCGGCGCCGGCGGTCAAGCCCGCACCGGCGCGGCGGCCGGCCCGTCCTCGGCATCGGCCAGCGCGAGGCAGAACGGCATCATCAGCGCGAAGAGCGCCAGGCGCTTGACCTCCGCGTCGCCCCAGTTGTTCTCGAAGAGGCCGGCGAGGTTGAAGGCGAGCAAGGCCAGCACGCTGCCCAGGTAGAGGTCGGCGCGCCCGCCGGCGAGCCCGCCCTCCGCCCGGTACCGCCGCAGCGCCAGCCGCACGCCGGCGATCATCATCCACAGGTAGGCCGCGAGCGACGGCAGGCCGCGCTCGGCCGCCATCTCGAGGAAGCTGTCGTGCAGGTGCGGCACCCAGTAGCGGGGGGCGGTCGGCTGGCGGTAGATCTCGTAGCGGTGATCCACCATGTCGGGACCGAGGCCGACGAACGGCCGCTCGGCGATCATGTGCAGGCCCGCGTCGATCATGCACAGGCGGTCGTAGTTCGAGGGGTCCCGCAGGTCGAAGATCGAGGTGGCGCGCCGCAGCACCGATGCCGGGGCGGCCAGGAAGACGGCCAGCAGCGCCAGGGCGCAGATCGCCGCGTAACGCCGCCCGCGGTGGCGCGGCTCGCGGGGCGGCTGGCCGTGCGGCTCGCGCCCCTCGCCGGCGGGTCCGGGCCGTCCACGAACCCTACGCCGGCCATAGACGGCGAGCAGGCAGAGCAGCGCGCCGCCAAGCGCCACCCACGCTCCCCGGGTCATGGTGCCCACCAGCGCGGCGTTGATCAGCGCCAGGGCGACCCAGCGCCAGACGCTCCGCGCCGCGCGGCCGCAGACCATCTGCGTCACCAGCAGGACGTCGCAGATCAGAAGCACGCCCGAGAACGTCATGTAGTGCGAGAACGGGCCCCGGATGCGCTGGTCGAGCTCGCCGAAGTTCATCCACAGGTATTGCGAGAGCCCGCGCAGGGCGAGCAGGGCGGCCACCGCGATCATGGCGTCGACGAGGCGCCGTAGCTCGCGCTCGCCGCGCACCAGGCCGGGCCCGAGATAGAGCGTCGCCATGGCGAAGGTCTCGCCGAAGCTGAAGAGGCTGGTGCGCACGTCGTACGACATCAGGATCGAAGCGGTGAGAAAGACCAGGTAGAACCCCATCGGCAGCAGCACCGGCTGCAGCACCTGCCAGCGCACGCGGCGCTCGGCCAGCGCGCGTGGCGCGAGCGCGAGGGTCAAGCCGAGCAGGATGTTGGACAGCGCCAGGCCGAAGACGGTGAGGAGATGCAGCGCATAGCCGGCGAAGGCGAAGCGCCGCCAGCGGCCGTCGCGACCCCTCTCGGCCGCGGCGGGCGCGGCGGGCGCGGCCGAGGCGGCGGGTGCGGCCGAGGCGGCGGCGCCGGCGGTCTCGGCGGAGTTGGCGGCCTCGGCGACATCCGCCGCGGCGGGCGGCAGACTGGCGCCGGCCGCCGGTGGCGGGACCGCCGCCGCCAGCATCCCGCCGGCGCCAATCCCGCTGTCAACTTCGTGAGCCATGGCGCGGCCAGAACCTTATCTCGGCCGGATGCGGATGTCATCCGCTCCACCGTGCTGCCCGCCGCCGCCGCCGCGGCACAGCCGCCCGGTCGTCCGGTGCTAGAGTGCGCGCGTGTCAGGCGGCCAGGCAGCGCAGGCCGGCGAGCGGGCCACCAGGCCGGCAGGGCCGGCGAGGCGGCCGGCACCGGCGAGCTGGATCGGGTGGGCGGGGGCGGCGCTCGCCGCCGCGGCGGTGTCGTTCGCGGGCATCGGCTCGCATTCCCTCTGGACTCCCGACGAGCCGCGCGACGCCGCGGTCGGCAAGGCGATGTGGGCGAGCGGCGACCTGGTGGTGCCGCGCTTGAACGGCCACCCGTTCCTCGAGAAGCCGCCGCTCGCCTGGTGGGCGCAGGCGGCCGGCTACCAGGTCCTCGGCGTCTCGGACGCCGCGGCGCGGGCGACGCCGGCGCTGTTCGGCACGCTCACCCTGCTCGTCACCTTCGCCCTCGGCCGCCGGCTCGGCGGGACGCGGGCCGGATGGCTGGCGGCCGGCGCGCTGGCGAGCACCGCCGAGTACGGCGAGGACATGGGCCGGGCCATCGTCGATCCGGCGCTGGTGCTCATGGTCACCTTGGCGTACGCCGGTTTCGTCGCCCTGGTCACCCCGCGGCCGGGGGAGACGGGAGGCGGCGAGGCGGCCGGCAGGGTGAACGGCAAGGGGCCCGTGCCCGTGCTCGAGCGCCGTGGCGCCATCCTGCTGATCGCCCTCGCGGTGCCGCTCGCCTTCCTGGCCAAGGGAGTGGTCGGGATCGGCCTCGCCCTGGGGCCGCCGATCCTCTACCTGCTGGTAGCCGCCGGGCGTGCGGGCGCCGCCGGGCGGGGGAGCGGGCTCGGAGGCCGAGGAGACATTGCCGGCTGGCGTGGCACCGGCACCGCGCGGTTGCTGGCGCCGCTGGCGCTAGTGGGCGTGCCGCTGTTCGCGGCGATCGTGTTGCCGTGGGCACTCGCCCTGCTGCGCGAAGGCGGCTGGGCTGCCGTGCGCGAATGCCTGGTCGGCAACACGGTGGGCCGGCTGCTCTCGACCGCGGCCGGGCGCGCCTACGGCCACCGCCAACCCTTCTGGTATTACCTGCCGGCCGGGGCCGCCGCGCTGCTGCCCTGGACCCTGGCCCTGCCGGCCATGCTTCGCGGCGGCGGCGGCCCGGGCGGCGGCGGCCGGAGCGGCGGCGCCGTCCGGGACGGCGGCGCCGCGGGCGAGCCGCCGGCCGGTATCTCGGCCGGCCGCGCCGGCGCGGAGCGCGACGGGAGCGACACCGGGCGCCGGCTGCTGGTTGCCGCCTTCTTCATCGGGCTCGCGCTGCTGTCGCTGGCCGCCAGCAAGCGCTCGCTCTACCTTGTGCCGCTGCTGCCCGCCCTCGCGGTCCCCGTCGGCCTGTGGCTCGACCGGCTAGGCCCGGCGCAGGCGCAGGCTCTCGCCGCCGAGCGGGCTCCCGGTTCGCGGTGGGACCGGCCGACCGCCCTGCTCCTGCTCGCGCTCGCGGCCCTGCTGCCGGCCGCCCTCTGGATCGGCGCCTGGGAGGCGGCGCGAGGGGCCTTCCGCGCCTTCCCGGCGGCCCCGCTGCGCGCCGAGCTGACCTCCGGCCGCTTGGCGGCCGCCGGCGCCGTCGCGGCCTGCGGCGCCGCGCTCCTGCTGCTGCGGCTCGCGCGGCACCTGCGCGCGGGAACGACCCCGGCCGGGGCGTGGCTGGTGGTCCCCTACCTGGCGCTTGGCCTCGTCTACCAGACCGCCGTCAAGGCCGCGGTCGACCCGCTCAAGAACCTCCACGACCTCACCGCCGCCATCGCCCGCCTCGATCCCGGCCCCGGCCCCGTGGCCGCCTATCGCCCCAGCGAGACGACCGCGGGCATCGTCAACTTCGACCTCGACCGCAGGGTGTGGCCGCTTACCACGCCAGCCGAGGTGGCCGGCTTCTTCGCCAGCCACCCGCAGGGGCGGCTGGTCCTGTCGCTCGATGCCTGGCGCCACCTTCCGCCATCGCCGCGGGCGAGCCTCCGCCTGCTCTACGACGAGACGCCGGCCAAGGCCTCGCCCTTCGTCATCGCCGCCCCGGCCGGCCGGTAGTGTCCCGCTCGGTTAATTCGCATGCTAATCGCCGAGTCCTCTGCGTTCCTGGCAAGGCGTCGCCGACGAGGCATAGTCGAAACTATGTCGAGGAGGCGCAACGCAGCCAGGGACGCAGAGGGCCGGTGAGTAGCATGCGAATTAACCGAGCGGGACACACCAGCCAACTTCGCCGTGCCGCGTGTCGATTCCGAGCCGCCTCGTTCGACGTACAGTTAGAGCGAGGTTCCCCATCCGGCCGCGACCGTCCGGAGGCCCCGCTCCCCAACCACGAGGAGACACGAGAATGCGCTACATGGTCATGATGATCCCGGGCCGCGCCGCCACGTACGAGGCAGGCGCCCTCCCGGACGAGAAGCTCATTGCCGCGATGATGAAGTACAACGAGGAGCTGGCGAAGGCCGGCGTGCTGCTGGCGCTCGACGGCCTCCATCCGAGCTCGAAGGGAGCGCGCATCCGCTTCTCCGGCGGCAAGCGCACGGTGACCGACGGGCCTTTCGCCGAGGCGAAGGAAGTGATCGGCGGCTACTGGCTGTGGCAGGTGAAGTCGAGGGAAGAGGCGATCGAATGGGCCTCCCGCTGCCCGGCCGAGGACGGCGACGTGCTCGAGCTCCGCCAGGTGTACGAGGCGGCGGATTTCGGTCCCGAGGTCGCGCGCCAGGAAGCCGCGCTGATCGAGCAGATCGACCAGCGCACAGACGAGAACAAGCGGCGCCCGGCGCCTTGACGGACCACGGTCGTGGGTCCGTCTCCTCTGCCAGGAGACGGACCCACGACCCGGGACGCCGCGGTCTTGCGGCGGCGCGGGCGAAGATGCTCTGATCGCCGGCGGTGGGGAGCGACGCGACGCATCGTGCAATCGAGGCGGTCTGGCGGATCGAGTCGGCCAGGCTCATCGCCGCACTGGCGCGGATCGTGCGCGATGTCGGTCTCGCCGAGGAGCTCGCGCAGGACGCCCTCGTCGCCGCGCTCGAGCAATGGCCGGAGTCGGGCGTCCCGGACAAGCCGGGCGCCTGGCTGATGGCCACCGCGAAGCATCGCGCGATCGACCTGCTCCGCCGCGGCAAGCTGGTCGAGCGCAAGCACGAAGAGCTGGGGCACGAGCTCGCGGCCAAGCCGGAGCTGGCCGAAGGGGACCTCGTCGCCGCGATCGACGATCCGGTCGGCGACGACCTCCTCCGCCTGGTGTTCATCGCCTGCCATCCCGTGCTGTCGACCGAGGCGCGCGTCGCGCTGACGCTCCGCCTGCTCGCGGGTCTCACCACCGAGGAGATCGCCCGCGCCTTCCTCGTCCCGGAGGCGACCGTCGCCCAGCGCATCGTACGCGCCAAGCGGACCCTTGCCGCCGCTCAGGTCCCGTTCGAGGTCCCGCGCGGCGCCGAGCTCGCCACCAGGCTGGCGTCGGTGCTCGAGGTGATCTACCTGGTGTTCAACGAGGGCTACGCCGCGACCGCCGGCGACGACTGGCTGCGGCCGGCGCTCTGCGAGGAGGCGCTCCGCCTCGGCCGCATCCTGGCCGAGCTCGCGCCGCGGGAGCCGGAGGTCCACGGCCTCGTCGCGCTGATGGAGATCCAGGCCTCGCGCGCGGGCGCCCGGACCGGCCCCGCGGGAGAGCCCGTCCTGCTGCCGGACCAGGACCGCGCCCGCTGGGACCACGTCCTCGTCCACCGCGGCCTCGCGGCGCTCGAGCGCGCCGAGCAGCTCGGCGGCGGGTTCGGCCCGTATGCCCTCCAGGCCGCGATCGCCGCCTGTCACGCGCGGGCGCGGACCGCGCAGGACACGGACTGGCCGCGCATCGCGGCGCTCTACGACGCCCTCGCCCAGGTCGCGCCATCGCCCGTCGTGGAGCTGAATCGAGCCGTCGCGATCGCGATGGCCTTCGGACCCGCGGCGGGCCTGGCGCTCGTCGACGAGCTGGCGTCAGAGCCCCTGCTCGAGGACTATCCCCTCCTGCCGGGCGTCCGCGGCGATCTGCTCGCCAAGCTCGGCCGCCTCGACGAGGCGCGAACGGAGCTCGAGCGCGCCGCTTCGCTCACCCGCAACGCTCGCGAGCGCCAGCTCCTCCTCGACCGCGCCGCCGCCTGCTCCGGACCGACCGCTTGACCAGAGCTCGCAGCAGCCCCCTCAGGGCTCGTGTGCCTCCGCAAGGCCCCAAACCCATGCTCAGGGGTCAACTATCCGCGCGGCCGTCCGCCTGGCCCATCGACGGCTACGGCTGCTGCAATCAGCTGTGACTCCTCCCACCGCTGCCGAGCCTCGACCTGGACGATCCTGCCGGCGGAGTCGAGCACGAAGGCTTCGATCCGGTGGCGGTTGACCAACCCGGACTCGCCATAGTTGACTCCGAGCTCGAAGAAAGCCGCCAAGGGCGCCAGGTCTCCTACCGTCCGCAGCAGGCGGTGGTGCTCGCCGGTGCTCGTCCCCCAGCTGCGCGCGTACTGGACCAGCCGCGGTGGCAAGTCGTACGCGGGATCGTAGGTGATCGCTGCCGTCCGGATCGCGTCGCCGAGGCCCGCGGCATGCAGGCGCTGCTGCAACCGGCCGAGCTTGGCGATCGTCAGCGGACACTTGGTAGGATTGTCGCATCGCGTGTAGAAGAACACGACGATGGACGGCCGCCCGATGAAGAAATCGCGGAAGGTCAGCAACTCGCCGGACTGGTCCTGCAAGACGAGCTCGGTCACATCCGCCGGCGCGGACCTGGGCGCATCGACCAGCCGACGCGCATGCCCGCAGCGCTCAGCAGCCGCTGTCCGCGCGCCGTCTCGGATCGCCGCCATGGCTTCGTCGAGCCGGGCTGCCGTGCGCGGACCAGGCTCCCGCGCTCGCAGCTCCTGCAAGCGCGGCAGCGCCCGCTCCCCCGCCTTGCCCAACCAGCCCAGGGTCCGGATCACCTCCGCCACGGCCGTGGTCGGCTCGCCCATTGAACCGTAACCACCGTAACTCTCGAGGCGGACGGTGTCGTCGCGCTGCCGGATGTAGAACAATGCCGACAACAGCGGCGCCACGAAGTCGGCGGAAGGCTCGGGATGATTCCTCAGCACGCGCGCCGCGGCGGCGGTCAGCCACGCTTCGTGCGGGCTCTCCAGCTCCTCCAGGACGAACGGCAGGGCGGCCGTCGGGAGCACGTGGTACCCCAGCGCGAGCAGCAATGCCCCGCGCATGCGAACGACTGCGGCCGTCCCCACGCCGCTGTAGACCGGATGACGTTCGTCGAGCAGCTCGAGAAAGGACTGGGTGTAGGCGCTGTCACCACGGCCCGCCTCGACGAGTCGGATCACATCTGCCTCGGAGCGCAGGATGGGAGAGGCAGGCACGGTCTCGACCGCGCCGCCGCCGCAGCAACTCCTAGCGGGGGGCAGGCTCACGACGCACTCGGATGAGCGCCCCGATGTGCTTTGCCAACGCGGATTCATCAGCCGTCAGGGCCGGCGCCGATGCGAGATCCGCGGCCGCCTCCAGCCGCGGCTCCGGGGCGGGCTGCAGCAGCTCCGGGGCAAGGTTGTTGAGCGCCGTCGCCGCCAGCTTGCGGACGGAACTGCTCTGCGACCTGTCCGCGAGCAGCGACCTGAATGCTTCGACCGATCCAGGATCGCCGGCGAGGACTTTCATCGCTTGCAGCAGAGCCGCCTCGTCGGGAGGGTTGCCGGCGACCGACCGCGCCACCTCGCGTACGTCGGCGTGTGGATCGCTGCTCAACAGCCGGAGCGCGTGATCGACCGGGACGAGAGCCTGCCCCGGGTCTTTGAGGCCCGCGAGCAGCTTCTCCTGGGTGGGCCGGTCCCCTTCCTGGGTGAGCGCCTCGAGCGCCGCCGCCCGCAACGCGGGCTCGTCCACGGCACGCCGCAGGGCCTCGAGGAACATGGGACGCCACTCGGGAAAGGTGGGGCTCGAAATGGCGAGCAGCTTGAGGAGCGAGAGCGCCGCCACCCGCACCGCCGGCGCCTCGTTGGGATCGGCGAGCCGCTCGAGCGGTGCCACCTGTGCGCTGCCCAGGTCCTTCTGGCGGGCGACCCGGCCCAGCGCCGCGGCGCGCAACTCCGGCGCGGCCTCGGGGTGGGTCGTCGAGCTGAGGAGTTGGTCGGCGCCTCCTGCACTCTCGAGCTCGGCCTGCGGGCCCCCTGATGGTTCCGCGGCCCGCGCGCTCTCCTGGGCAACCTCTTGTTCGAGCTGCTGCCGGTAGTCCCTGATGCTCATGGAGTGTCCTCGTTCATCAGCTGAGCTCGAACGGAACGGCGTCGTATCCGTAGCCGATGCGGGCTGCGGCCGAAGAGTTACCCTGGTAGTCGATTACGCCACGGATCGTCGGCGTTGCCCCGGGTGCGGCCGTGGTGGGCGACGGTTTCAGGGGGCCGCCCGGGGCGAAGTCCGGGCGGGGAGACGTCGTAACGCCGTTCCAAGGCCAGGTGGAATCGTCGAGGCGGCGGCCGTCTCGGTTCTGACCTCGGTAGACCTTCACGTCGTTGGGGTCCGTACGGCGTTTCAGCCATTGCCAGAGCGCCCAGAGTCGATCCACGTTCGCATGGAGCATGAAGAACAGCGGATCCTTCGCGGCGGTGGGAATCGACGAGATCCAGCCGACGAACGAAACGTGCGCAGCGCCGTGCGGCGTTCCTTCCATCTGAGCGAAATCGGTGTAGACATCGCCGAGCGCGAGGGTCGCGGCCTCGGAGAGCAGGTCAAATCCTGGCGGGCCGGGAGCCGGGCTCGTCTGGGTGTCGAAGAGTGCGCTACGGCTGATCCCCGGCACGCCGTCCGTGATCCACCCGCTGAGCGGGTGCCCCGAATCTAAAGCGACGTCGCTCGGAGGATCGTCCAACGTCACCTGCGCGGTGGCGCCCATGAAGTTGCTTTGGAAGACGGAGGACGCCGGTTGATCGAAGCGCCAGTAATGGAGCGACACCGCGGAATCGATGTCTTGCAAGCCGCGCTCGAAGTCGAGCAGCAGCGTCCTGTGCCATGGCAGGAAGTGCGGCCCGCGATGCTCCTCCTCATTGGCCGCAGCGACATGGATGTCGCGGAAATCCTGATATCGCCCGCTACCACCCGCGTTGAGCTTCGCCAGGGCTTCGAGAAAGCGATCCCGTTCGCGCGGCAGCAACGTGTTCGCATCCTTGCGCAGGCGAACCATCAGCGGCACCGTGAGGCTGTCGCCGTTGCCGGTCGCGATCAGCAGGCAATCGCGATCGTCGACGCTGGGGGCCTGCCATTTTCCGCCCAGTCCAAAATCCACCCAGCTGCCGTCCGCCGGGAGCGTCAACTGGAGTGTCGCGCTGGAAGGCGCTGCAGGGTCGGAGTAGAACACTGCCTGCCCGCCACCGGGTTGCGCAGGCTGGCTGCTCAGAGTGACCGGCAACGGGCCGGCGGCGGGCGTCTGGCGGATCCGGCACGGTGAGGGCGCATAGGCGATGTAGCGTGCCTCCGGCGTCGCGGACCCGTTGATCTCTATCTCCAGCGGCATATGCTGGCCCCCTACGTAAGCCTATAGCGTCCATTCCAGGGGGTCAATGCCCAATGACTGGCGCGACCCCGGGCAGGCCATTCTCGGAGTAGCCGGGGCGGCGACCCTCCGCCCCAGCCGTCAGGCCGGCATGTGGGGTGCAGGGCTCACTTGGGATAGCCCTCGTCGACCCACTTCTGGAATAGCGCGATCTTCTCGGCAGTCCACGCCGGGTCCGGCGGCGGCGGCATCCGACGGGCAGTGTTCAGCTTGACCTTCATCAAGATGTCGGCGCTGCGGTCGCGCACCTGCTGGTAATCGCTCAGATCCAGGCCGAGGTCGGTCATGTGCTGTACGTCGACGTCGCGAAACAGCGGTCGAATGTCCTTGGCAAAGCTGGTCGTGGGCATAGGCGTCTCCTGTTGGCCTGAAGGTGGCGGCTGCGGCGGCCCCGAGGGCGGAGGCGGCGGGGTGGGTGGATTCGCCATGAATCCTTGCACCTTCTGAAGCGCCTCCTGGTCCGCCGTCACCAAGTCTGTGAGCAAGGCTGCGAGGTCCTGCGGCAACGGCGGCTGGCTCTGCAACAGAGACTGCGCCGCGTCTAGCGACAGCTGGAGAAAATTCGCATGCCAGTGCCAGCGGTCGAGCTCCCGCGCCGGCAAATCGACCGTGTAGGGCAGCTCGAACGGCGGCGCGGCGCGCGCCGGCGCGTTCTCGGACCACTGCGGCAGGCCGGTGAGCTGGTCGGCTATGTCGCTGACGTTGGTCATCTGCATGAGTGCGGCACGGGCGAGAAACTTCGCGCGCGCGACAGGCTCGGGAGCGCAGACCCGGTCGAGCTGGAGGGCGTGGGAAAGGAAGGACAGCAGCATGCGGTAACGCAAGTTGAACAGCCGCGCCAGGTCACGCGAGGCCTGGTGGACGATGGTGCCGTCGGCGACCTCGGGCGGCGGGCAGCGGAAAGTATTAGAGTTGGTCGGCACCGCGCGGGTAGCGGTCCAAGCGACCTGCCCTCGCCGAGCATCCGTCTCCGGGAACGCCTTGTAGATGGCGAGAAACCGCGAGAAGTGAGATTTGCTGTCGACCCCCGCCCCTTCGCCCTGCTCGGCCACCTTGCGGATCGCGTCACGAGCCTCTTGCCGGTTCGTCACCTTCGGCACCAGGATATGAGGGAAGCTCGCATCTCCCTGCTCCCCCAACCTTCCCAAGCCTTCCTGAGACGGCAGCAGCTTCACGTCGATGAAGTCCTCGTCCTTGAGGTGCTTGGGCGGCGGCGGCGGCTGGACGCAGCCGGGAAGGTCGTCGCCCGGCGCGAGCAGGCCGCAGTCGAACCAGCTCTGCTCCGCTGGCTCCTTGCCCGTAGAGAAGATGCAGTACAACGAGGCATACAGGGCGCCGACGCGGTTGACCGGCATGGCCTGGTTGTCGATGCCGGCCCGCCGCATCAACTCCTCCTGCAACCCGGGCTCGGGGAGCTCTCCTTCCGGTTTTTCGGCCAGCACATACTTGGCGAGCGATTCCTTCGTCAACGGCTCGAGCCGGAAGTGAAAGGGGTAGAACTCGGAGAGGAACGGGAAGTGTTCACGCTCGAAGTTGAGCGGCCCGCCGAGGAGCAGGAGCAGATTCTGCACCGTCATCAAGTGGCCCATCTCCTCTTTGGCGATGTTCAGGAGCGTCTCCCGCCAGCCGAATGTGTCCGGCGGGTGGCCATCGATGATCAACGCCAGCTGCTGGTCCGTCAGGCCGCCATCTCCCCGGTGCTTGAGGGAAAACGCGGCATAGAGGTATTGCACGAGCAAGGCATGCTCGACCTCGGCCGCGGTCCTCAGGAGGAAGATCGCCTCGTCTCTGGGATTGAGCGGCGGATCGTGGGCGGGCACGCCCTGGCGAAACATCTCGGCATGAGGATCTTCGCCCCCTGCGCCAAACGCCCGCGCCTCCGCTGCCGCGCTGAGCAAGGAAAAGCCGGGGCGCGGGCGCGCGACCGCCGGCTTCAGCCACACGATGCGATCTCTTGGCATGTGCTGCCTCCATCCGCGGCTGCCCGCGACGGGTTCGCTCGCGCCACGACGGCGAGAGCGGCGTCAGGTCAGGTGCACCAGCCGACTCTCAGACGTGTCGTCGACCGTCACCCGCCAGATGAAATGGCCGGGGCGCAGAGGCCGGCCCGCGTCGTCGGTCCGATCCCATCGCAGCGTCCGCTCCCCTGGTGCCGGCCGTGCTTCGTCGATCAGCGTCCTCACCTGTTCGCCGAAGCGGTCCCAGATGCGGACCGTGAGTCTGTAGGCGCCGGGAGCGACGGTGACATCCATGGTTGCCGGACCGCTGGTTTCGACGGGATCGAGGCCGGCGAGGATCTCGCCGCGCCGCGGGGCGGCCGCCAACGCCTCTTCGAGGGCCGGCACCGGCACGGATGAGTACTTGTAGACTGTCTGGCCCGAGCAGTAGCCGATGGTGACCGGGTCGCCGAAGAATCGGAAGCGGTTGATGGCTTTGCCGATCTGGTTGGCGTCGCGCCAGTTCAGCCCCCCGTCGAAAGTCTCGCTGCTGGACAAGCGCTGGAAGTTCGCATCGCCCCAGCCACCGACCCACCCGTGCCGGTCGTCGACGAACCCGATTCCTTCGAGGTTGGCGTTGCCCTGGGGATCGTTGACGACGCGCCTCACCCACGTCAGGCCGCCGTCGAGCGTGGCCAGAGTGGCGCCTTGCGTGAAGCTCTCGAGCGAGACGAAGCCGACGCGGTCATTGCGAAAGAAGATCTTCCAACCCCATTCGCCGGGCGGGAACTGACCGTGCAAGGGCGCTGCCCGGTTGACCCAGGTGCGACCTCCATCAGCGGTGAAGAGCACGACCGGTTTGACGTTGTCGCGCGTCGGCACCCCCTGGTCGGCCTTGCCGCCCACCACCCAACCGTGGTCGGGGCTGGTGAAGTAGGTATCGATGAGGATGTCGGCCCATGGCCGCATGTCCCATGCGGTCCAGGTCTGTCCGCCGTCCACGGTCTTCATCATTCGCGGGGGCTTTGTGGGGAAGTTCGTTCCGGATGCGAACACCACGGACTCGTTGACGACCGACAGCCCACAGACCGCGGAGGGGGCCAGCGCCGGCAAGCCGGTGACGGTCGACCACTGCCGGCCCCCATCCTCCGTCGAGAACAACGGCTTGCTCTGGTTGAGCGTGCCGGCCCACCCCCGCTGGGCCGAAGCGAAGCCAACACACCGGAAGTAGATCGCGGGATCGTGCAGCTGCGCGGTAAACGAGTCGAACCCGTCGATGGTGTGGAGGATCTGCCCGTTGCTGTTGACCGCCCAACCGACCTGCGGGTCGATGAACCAGATGTCGTCGGTGCGCGAGCTGGCGGTCGGGGCATTCGTCGGCCGCCACTGAAATCCGCTTCCTTGCTGGGCCATGTGAGAGTTCCTTTCGCAGCAACTCGAAGCAACGTCCAGGGCAGAGTGCTAGTGCCTCGTGGCGCAAGTTCGTGGCATCAGTCGTCGAGGCATCCGCGTTCCTGGCCAGGCGCGCCGACGCAGGCATAGTCGAACTTATGTCGAGGAGGCGCAACGCCGCCAGGGGCGCGGATGCCCGGCGAATG
>Ga0070709_10000102_pt1 | contig 60511 bp, 50 predicted proteins | sample LARL51metaG_FD_65449 | JGI IMG/M metagenome (GOLD analysis project Ga0070709, IMG submission 65449) | Corn, switchgrass and miscanthus rhizosphere microbial communities from Kellogg Biological Station, Michigan, USA - LAR L5-1 metaG | ecosystem: Host-associated > Plants > Roots > Rhizosphere ... | reverse complement strand
GTGGAGAGCCGTCCTCCCGAGCCTGTTCGCCCGGAGCCAAAACCTGTGCTGGCGCCGGGCGTGGTCGCCGCGACAATGCCTGTCCCCGCCGTGCCGGATACCAAGCCGGTTGCCGTTGCCGCGCCGGAAACCAAGCCCGCTGCTGCAGCGCCGGCGCCGGAGACCAAGTCGGCGACGGCCGCACCTGCGGACGCCAAGCCGGCCCTGAGGCCGGCCGCGTCGGCCGATACACGTCCGGTCATCGTCATCGATCCCGGCCATGGCGGCATCGACAATGGCACCCAGACGGACACTGAAGCCGAAAAGAATCTGGTGCTGCAGTTCGGCCTCGCGCTGCGCGATCGGCTGGACAAGAGCGGCAAATATCACATCGTCATGACCCGCGAGGACGATACGTTCATTCCGCTCGGTGACCGCGTCCGCATTGCGCGCACGCAAGGTGCCGCGCTGTTCGTGTCGATCCATGCCGATGCCCTGCCCAAGGGCGAGGGCGACGCGCAGGGGGCCACGATCTACACGCTGTCCGACAAGGCGTCCGACGCCGAGGCGCAGCGGCTAGCGGACGCGGAAAACCGCGCGGACGCCATCGCAGGCGTCAATCTGACCGAGGAGCCGACCGACGTCGCCGACATCCTCATCGACCTTGCGCAGCGCGAAACGCGAAATTTTTCAAACAAGTTCGCACACATGCTGATGGGCGAGATGAAGACCACGATGCGGATGCACAAGCATCCGCTGAAGTCGGCCGGCTTCAAGGTGTTGAAAAACCCCGACGTGCCGTCGGTCCTGGTCGAAATCGGCTATGTTTCAAACAAGGGCGATCTGGAGCATCTGGTCTCGGAAAGCTGGAGGTCCAAGGCCGTCGGATCGATCGCCCAGGCGGTCGATGCCTTCATGGGCAAGCGGCTTGCCAACGCTGCGGCGCCGCCGCGATGAATTGATGGCTTAAGGCCGGCAAAAGCCCTAGTTTGGCCACAGCAGGGGCCGTATAGAATGGAGAGCTGAGGCATTGGAATCGATCACGAATTTGCGTCGACTGCCTCGCAGGATGTGAACCGCATCGCCTAAATTTGAGCATTCGTGCATAATGGCCGCGCCGTCGTTTGGCGCCCAAGGTTGACCAAAGGTTTGACCAAGAGTTGGAACGGATAACAGACAATGCGCTTGCTGGTGCGATTCCTGGGTTTCCTGTTCGCCGCCGGGACGGTCATATTCCTGGTGGGTGTCGCCGCGGCCGCCGGAATGATCTGGCATTTCTCGAAAGATCTGCCGGACTATTCACAGCTCCAGGATTATGAGCCGCCGGTCATGACGCGCGTGCACGCCGCGGACGGCTCGCTGGTCGCGGAATATTCCAAGGAGCGCCGGCTCTATCTGCCGATCCAGGCGGTGCCGAAGCTCGTGATCAATGCGTTCCTCGCCGCCGAGGACAAGAATTTCTATGACCATGGCGGCATCGATTTCACGGGCATGGCACGCGCGGCGGTCGTCTATGCGCAAAACTATGGTTCGAACCGCCGCCCGCAGGGCGCCTCCACCATCACCCAGCAGGTTGCGAAGAATTTTCTCCTGACCAACGAGGTGTCGTTTGCCCGCAAGATCAAGGAAGCGCTGCTGGCGATGCGGATCGAGCGCGCCTATTCGAAGGACAAGATCCTCGAGCTGTATCTGAACGAGATCTATCTCGGACTTGGCGCCTACGGCGTCGCCGCGGCCTCGCTGGTCTATTTCGACAAGTCGGTCAATGAACTGACCATCGCGGAAGCCGCCTATCTCGCGGCGCTGCCAAAAATGCCGGCGACGCTGCATCCGGTGCGCAACCGTGACCGCGCCATCGAACGGCGAAATTATGTGATCGACCGCCTGCTCGAGAACGGCTGGATCAAGCAGGCCGACGCCGACGTGGCGCGCAAGGCGCCGCTGACGGTCGCCAACCGCAACAATGGCGCCAAGACGTTTGCCGGTGAGTATTTCGCCGAGGAAGTGCGCCGCGACATTTTTGAGCGCTATGGCGAGAAGAAGCTGTATGAGGGCGGGCTCTCGGTGCGCACCACGCTGGATCCAAAAGTCCAGGTCATGGCGCGCAAGACCATGGCCGCCGGCCTCGTCACTTACGATGAAGCGCAGGGCTATCGCGGTGCCGTCAGCAAGCTCGACATATCAGGCGACTGGGGCGTCAAGCTGGCCGATGTGAAGTCGCTGTCGGACATTTCGCCGTGGCGAATGGCGGTGGTGCTGGAGACCAGCGACCAGTCGGCCCGCATCGGCTTTCAGCCGGGCCGTGAGCTCGGCGGCGCGATCGCCAAGGAACGGCAGACCGGCCTCATCACCATCGATGGCGTGAAATGGGCCAAGGTCACCTCGGGCCCGACGCGCGGCAAGACGCCGACATCGGTCTCACAGGTGCTGTCGCCGGGTGACGTCATCTATGCCGATCCGCTGTTCAAGGACGGCAATCCGGTCGAAGGCCAGTTCCGGCTGCGGCAGCTCCCCGAGGTTTCCGGCGCGATGGCCGTGATGGATCCATGGACCGGCCGCGTGCTCGCGATGGTCGGCGGCTTCTCGTTCGACCAGAGCCAGTTCAACCGCGCGACCCAAGCCTACCGGCAGCCGGGTTCGTCGTTCAAGCCGATCGTCTATTCCGCGGCGCTCGACAACGGCTACACGCCGTCGACCGTCGTGGTCGACGCCCCGATCGAGATCGACCAGGGGCAGGGCGGGGGCGTCTGGCGGCCGGAGAACTTCGACGCCGGCAAGTATAACGGGCCGATGACCTTGCGCAATGCGCTCAGGCTGTCGCGCAACACGGTGACGGTGCGGCTTGCCCAGGACATCGGCATGCCCTTGATATCGGAATACGCCAAGCGTTTTGGCGTCTATGACGAGTTGCCGAATTACCTGTCCTACTCTCTGGGCGCGGGCGAGACCACGGCGCTGCGGATGGTCACGGCCTATTCGATGATCGCCAATGGCGGCCGGCGCGTGAAGCCGACCCTGATCGACCGCATCCAGGACCGCTACGGCCACACCATCTTCAAGCATGACGCGCGCGAATGCCGCGGCTGCGATGCGCCCGACGGCTGGCATAATCAGGGTGAGCCGCAGCTTGTCGATCGTCGCGAGCAGGTGCTCGACACCATGACCGCCTACCAGATCACGTCCATGCTGGAATACGTGGTGCAGGCCGGCACCGCGACCGTGGTCAGGGAAGTCGGCAAGCCGATCGCCGGCAAGACCGGCACCACCAACGAGGCCAAGGACGCCTGGTTCGTCGGCTTTTCGCCGGACGTCGCCGTCGCCATTTACATGGGCTACGACAAGCCGCGTACGCTCGGACGGGGCAATGCCGCGACCGGCGGCCATCTCGCCGCTCCCATTGCCCGCGACTTCTTCAAGCTCGCGCTGGCCGACAAGCCGGCGATCCCGTTCAAGGTGCCGGCCGGAATCAAGCTGGTGCGGGTCGACGCCAAGAGCGGGATGCGCGCGGGGCCGGGCGATACCGGTCGGACGATTCTCGAGGCGTTCAAGCCGGGCACGGCGCCGCCGGATAATTACTCCGTCATCGGGGTCGCGGATGCCGATCCGAACCGCATGATGCCACCCGGCGCGCCGCCCGATGCCGGAACCATCATGCGCCCGGGCACCGGCGGGCTGTACTAGCCGGGCGGCCTGCTCCTGCAATCCGCAGAAAACGCGCGCGCTTTGCCGCGCGCGGATTGCACTTCGCGGCTTGCGACGCTAAATCCCCGTCACACGTCGGCGCGCCTGCGCCGCGACGATTCTAAGAGAAGTCCATGCGCGCCGAAGTCGAGCGACTCGTAGAAGAGATCAAGCAGTCAGTCGGGCTGCTGAGGAGGCATCTTTGACGTCGAGCAATCGACGGCACGGCTCGCCGAACTGAACAAGCTCGCCGAAGACCCCAACCTCTGGAACGATCCCCAAAAGGCCCAGAAGCTGATGCAGGAGCGCACCTCGCTGGAGGACGCGCTGTCCGGCATCACCAGGGTTGAGCGCGAGCTCGAGGACAATGTTGGCATGATCGAGCTCGGCGAGGCCGAGAACGATCAGGGCGTCGTCGCCGAGGCCGAGACCGCGCTGAAGGCCCTCAAGAAGGAGGTCGCGCGGCGCGAGCTTGAGGCGCTGCTGTCCGGCGAGGCCGACAAGTTCGACTCCTATCTCGAAGTCCATGCCGGCGCCGGCGGCACCGAGAGCCAGGACTGGGCCGAGATGCTGCTCCGCATGTACACGCGCTGGGCCGAGAAGCATGGTTTCAAGATCGAATATCTCGAGGAGTCCCAGGGCGAAGAGGCCGGGATCAAGTCGGCGACCATCCAGATCTCGGGCCATAACGCCTATGGCTGGCTGAAGACCGAAGCGGGGGTGCATCGCCTCGTCCGCATCTCGCCGTTCGATTCCAATGCGCGCCGCCACACTTCGTTCTCGTCGGTGCAGATCTTTCCGGTGATCGACGATTCGATCAAGATCGACATCAAGGAATCCGACGTGCGCACCGATACGATGCGGTCGGGCGGCGCTGGCGGCCAGCACGTCAACAAGACCGAATCCGCGGTGCGGCTGACGCACATTCCAACCGGCATTGCCGTGGTCTGCCAGGCCGGTCGTTCGCAGCACAAGAACCGGGCGCAGGCCTGGGACATGTTGCGCGCGCGGCTCTATGAGATCGAGCTGAAGAAGCGCGAGGAGAAGGCTGCCGCCGAGCAGGCGGCCAGGACCGACATCGGCTGGGGCCACCAGATCCGCTCCTACGTGCTGCAGCCCTACCAGATGGTGAAGGATTTGCGCACCGGTGTGCAGACCTCCGACACGTCGGGCGTGCTCGACGGCGATCTCGACGAGTTCATGGCCGCGACCTTGGCGCAGCGCGCCTTCGGCACCCCGGGCGCCGACATCGAGGATGTCGATTAGCCATGCCCCGCGTTGCGTTCATCGGGCTTGGACGCATGGGACACGGCATGGCCAGCCGCACCATCGAGGCCGGTTTTGAGGTCAGCGTCTGGAACCGCAGCAAGGCGAAGGCAGAAGACCTGATCGCGCGCGGTGCGCTCTGGGCGACCTCGCCCGCGGACGCCGCGATCGACGCCGATGCCGTCATCACCATGGTCGCCGACGACGCGGCCTCGCAGAGCGTCTGGCTCGGCAAGGATGGCGCGGGCACCACGGCAAAGCCGGGTACGCTCGCGATCGAATGCTCCACCGTCTCCCATGCCCATGCGCTGGAGCTCGCGCGGGAACTGCGCGGCCGCGGACTGATCTACATCGATTGCCCGGTGACCGGTCTGCCCGACGCCGCGGCGAGCGGAAAGCTGACGCTTCTCGTTGGCGCCGAAGCTGCGGACCTGGAGCGGGCCCGTCCGTTTCTCGCGCCGCTCGCGACGACGATCCGGCATTTCGGCGCGGTCGGCAGCGGCACCGTGTTCAAGCTGATCAACAATTTGATGGGCGCGGTGCAGATCGCAAGCCTGGCCGAGGGCGTTGCGATCGCCGAGCAGGCCGGCCTCGACATGAAAATCGTGGCCGAATCGCTTGCGACCGGCGCGGTGGCGAGCGCGCAGGTGATCCGGCATTCCCGGCGCATGATCGCGCGCGATTTTGCCGGCGCGTCGTTCACCGCGGCGCTGCGGCACAAGGATGCGGCCTACGCGGTCGCACTCGCCGAGACTCTGCTTCCGGGTGTGCCGGTCGGGCGCGCGGCGCTTGCGGCGTACGACGCCGCGAAGTCGTTTGCGCCAGATGACGACGAAGGCCGCATGATCGAGCTCGTCTCGCGGCCGAAGCCGGCAACCTGATCAAGGCTCGCGCGCGCAGCTCTCATATTCACGGAAATCGGGTGGACAGCCGATCCGGCGTGCGGCACTGCCTCCGTTCGACACGACGGATGAGCAGCCATGAGCGCGAACGACGGCCGGATCGATGCCAGGGATTTTGCGCTGCTCGGCGTGCTCTCGGTCCTGTGGGGCGGGTCGTTTTTCTTCAACGGCCTCGCGTTACGAGGATTTCCGCCGCTCACGCTGGTGCTGTTGCGCGTCAGTCTCGCCGCGCTGATCCTGCTGCCGCTGCTGCGCCTCTATCGCATCGAATTTCCAACGGGTCCTTCAGGCTGGGCGCCATTCTTCGCGGTCGCGCTGTTCAACAACGTGCTGCCGTTCTCCCTGATCGTGGTCGGGCAGACCTTCATCACCAGCTCCCTCGCCTCGATCCTGAATGCGACGACGCCGCTGTTCACGGTGATTGTCATGGCGCTGAGCGGTGAGGAGCGATTCTCACCGCAGCGCGTCGCCGGCGTCACCATCGGACTGGTCGGCGTCATCATCTTGCGCGGCGGTTTTGCTCTCGATCTCGCGGGCCAGGGCACGGGCATTGCGCTCTGTCTTGCGGCGGCGCTCAGCTACGGCATGGCGGCCTTGTTGGCCCGGCGCCATCTAGCGAAATCACCGCCGCTGGCGACCGCGACGTTCCAGCTGACGGCGTCGACCGCCATGATGGCCGTGATCGCTGTTATCGTCGACCGGCCCTGGCAGCTTCAGCTGCCGGGCCCGACGGCCTGGCTTGCGGTGGTCGGCCTCGCCGCGCTGTCCACGGCGCTCGCCTATATCGTCTTCTTTCAGATCCTGCGCCGCTCCGGCGCCACCAACGTGATGCTGGTGACGCTGCTCATCCCTCTGACCGCGATCCTGCTCGGCGCGCTGGTGCTCGGCGAAAGCATCACCGCACGGGAGATCCTGGGCGCATTCGTCATCGGCAGCGCGCTGCTGGTGATGGATGGACGCGTGCTCAGGCCTGCGCGTTGATCGAGTGCGTGGCCTTCCAGCGCACATACCAGTCGCGGAACCGGCCGCTGTCGCGCTCGCCGCCGTGCCAGGCCGCGGTGACCGTGCCATCGCTTGCGACCATGAACACCGCGTCAAGCCCCTTGGAGCGGCCGAGCGTGCCAATGGCCTGCTGCGGCGTCTGGGCGATCGGGCCGGCGACATTGAACGAGGTGTTGACGCTCATTTCGACGCCGATGTGGCGGCCGAGCGCCTTCAGATAAGCGTAGGTGAGGGGATCATCGCTTTGCCTGACGATCTGGAGACGTCCGGTGCCGTCGGCATGGATCACGGCGGGAATCTTCTCGCGTGCATGCGGCTTCGCCCGCGCGGTCAGCACCATGTAATTGTAGGCATTGAAATCGCCGTCGGATGCGCCCTCGCGCAGTTCGAAATATTCCTGCGCGGCCTCGAGCGTCGCCATCGGCGCCAGCGGCCGGATCGCCTCGCGGTACTTGACCCGCGCATTGAGCAGCTCGCGGACGCCGCCGTCGCAGGGATTGGCGAGGATCGAGCGATGGCCGAGCGCGCGGGGCCCGGTTTCCGCGGCACCCTGATAGAGTGCGATGACGCCACTGTCGGCGACGATAGTGGCCATCAGGTCGGCGATGGCTTGGCGCCCTTCTGGCGTCGAAACCTCTCCGATCACCGTGGAGGCCGTATCGTCGCTGCGAACCGCCGATTCGATCTCCTCCCGTGAGGGCGGCAGCCCGCAATAAAAGGCGTGGCGCATCGGCGCGCCACGCGGCGCGCCCATGAGATGCGCAAACAGCCAGGCTGCGCCGACGGTGACGCCGGCATCGCCGGGCACCGGCGGCACCCAGAGGTGCAGGCGGACCTTGCGCTTCTGATATTCGGCAAACCACGCCTCGTCGAAGTGTTCCAGGAGCCGCATGTTGCCGATCGCGTTGAGCGCAACGCCGCCGGTCAGCACCAGGCGGTGGGCACCGGTGGCGCGCAGCAGGCGGTCGACCACATGGATCATCGCGTCCTCGAACACCAGCTGCGTCGCCGCGGCCTTGTCGAGGCGATCCCTGGTCTCCGGCCGATGCTCGATCTCCTCCACCCGCAACACCGCGTCGGGATTCCACAGCTGCGACGGTTTCAGAGGCTCGCCCAGAATGTCGATCAGCGGCTTCTTGTAGGGATGCTCGAACGGGTCGGCGTACCAGTTGGCCATCGCGCGGTTGAGGCGGATCTCGCGGCCGGCGCTGAACTGCAGCACCTCCTTCAGCCGCCCGTAATAGGGATTGGTCGCGCGGTCCATGTCGCCCCAGGCGGCCGCGCCCATGTAGCGGCCCTCGGAGGACAGCCAGGTCCAGCCGCCCTGGGTCGAGGAGATCACGCTGTAGAACGCGCCGAGCGAGTCGAACATGCTGTCGTTGCAGTAGATCCTTCGCATGTCGCCATTGCGGACCACGTACAGCGAGATCGAGCCGCGGTCGCCGGTGCCGTCGAGCACTGCGATGGCCGTGGCTTCGCCATCGTCGGCGAAGGGCGAGGCCGCATAGGAGAACCAGGCGTGATTGTCGTGATGCGGCATCGTGATCAGCGGCACGCGCTTGGAAAGCCCGAGTTGGCGCGCCAAAATCTTCGGCGTGCGCGTCATCTGGTCGAGCCGCCGGCCGTCAAAACCGGCAGCCTCCGTGTAGCGCGCCAGCCGAAAGCTCTGCGGCGCCTCTTCGAGCAGGGTGCGGGCCAGCGTGCCGGCGAGCGCCGGATAGTCCCACGTCGTGAGCCAGGCAAAAATGTCGCCGGCGTCGCGTCCCATCTGCTTGAGCGCCGATATCATCGCATCGACGGAGGCGTGCGGATATTCCGTGGTGTGCTTGTTACCGGAAAAGCGCTCTTCCTCGTTGTTGAGGATGAGCCGCGGCCCGTGCTTCCCGGTGACCTCGACCAGTGCGACGCCGGAATTATGCGTCCCCGGCGGACCGAGGCCGGCCAGATAGAGGGTCTCGCCGCGCACGAGCTTTTTCCGCGCCAGCGCCAGCCGTTTCCGGGCAAAGCGTGAGCCGACCCGATGAAAGCCGGCGCGCCAGAACAGCGCCGTCGCAAGCCATTCGCCGGCGCGAAACCCGAAGGCGCCGAGCCTTGGATGTCGCGGTCCGATGCGAACGTTCGCTGGCAAAACGTTGTGTTGCAAAATGTGTCATCCACCGGCAGCCGCGGTCAGCCACGGGCTGCCAAAATCGTCTGATCACTTGGTCCCGTACATCCGATCTCCGGCATCACCAAGGCCGGGCACGATGTAGCCGTGATCATTCAGACGCTCGTCGATCGCGGCGGTCCAGATCGGGATGTCCGGATGTTTGGCCTGAAACCGCGCAATCCCTTCGGGCGCGGCCAAGAGGCACACGAAGCGGATATCGCGCCCGCCACGTGCCTTCAACAGGCTCGCCGCGGCGACGGCGGAATTGCCGGTCGCCAGCATCGGGTCCATCAGGATCGTGGTGCGGTCGGAGAGGTCCTGAGGCGCCTTGAAGTAGTACTCGACCGCCTCGAGCGTCTGCGGATTGCGATAGAGACCGACATGGGCGACGCGTGCCGACGGCACCAAGGCCAGCATGCCGTCGAGGAAGCCGACCCCGGCGCGCAGGATGGGTGCAAAAGTGAGCTTCTTGCCGGCGATTTTCGGCGCCTGCATCGGCGACAGCGGGGTCTCGATTTCGACCATTTCCAGGGGCAGGTCGCGCGTGACCTCGTAGCAGAGCAGCATCCCGATCTCGTTGAGAAGCTCGCGAAAGCCCTTGGTCGAACGGTCCTTCTCGCGCATCAGCGACAGCTTGTGCTGGACCAGCGGGTGGTTCACCAGATGGACATCGGGGGCGGTCATGGCGTTTCGCGGCGGCTCCGTGCGTTTGCGATCCGATGCATCAAACACAAAAGAGCGCGCCCAACAATGCCGTTTCGCGCTGCGGTATCTGGGCGAGAGGCTTGCGCGCCCCACTCCAGCTTGCGACAGTCGAGGCAAAACAAACGAGCGGGAGGACACCATGCCGGTCGGTTTTGCGGCACTGTTGCGCGTCGTCACGATCGCGGCCAGCACGGCGGTTGCCGCAGGCGCGGCGCAGGCCGAGCCGAAATACGATCCCGGCGCCAGCGGCACCGAAGTCAAGGTCGGCAACATCATGCCCTATAGCGGCCCGGCCTCCTCCTATGCGGTGATCGGCAAGACCGAAGCGGCCTATTTCGACAAGATCAATGCCGAGGGCGGCATCAACGGCCGCAAGATCAGGTTCATCTCCTATGACGATGCCTACAGCCCGCCGAAGGCGATCGAGCAGGCGCGCAAGCTGGTCGAAGACGATGAGGTGCTGCTGATCTTCCAGCCGCTCGGCACCCCCTCCAACTCGGCGATCCAGAAATACATGAACGCCAAAAAGGTGCCACAGCTCTTCGTCGCCTCCGGCGCCACCAAATGGGGCGATCCAAAAAACTTTCCATGGACCATGGGCTGGCAGCCCAACTACCAGAGCGAAGGGCGTATTTACGCAAAGTACATCCTGGAGCATTTCCCGGACGCCAAAATCGCCGTGTTCTGGCAGAACGATGACGCCGGCAAGGACCAGGTCAAGGGTCTTCGCGATGGGCTCGGCGACAAGGCCGGCATGATCATCGCCGAAAAATCCTATGAGGTGAGCGATCCCTCGATCGATTCACAGATCGTGTCCTTACGCGATTCCGGGGCCGACACGTTCTTCTCTTGGGCCGCGCCCAAGGGGTCGGCGCAGGCGATCCGCAAGGTCGGTGAACTCGGCTGGAAGCCGCGCTTTTTCCTGGCCAATGTCTCGGCTTCGGTCGCCGGCGTGCTGAAGCCGGCGGGACTGCAATACGCCAAGGACATCATCTCGTCGCATTATCTGAAGGATCCGACCGATCCCTCGTGGAAGGACGATCCGGGCATCAAGACGTGGCGGGCCTTCATGGACAAATATTACCCGAGCGGGGACCAGGTCGATCTCAACGCGGTCTATGGCTACGCCGCGGCGCAGACCATGGTGCAGGTGCTGACACAATGCGGCGACGACCTGACGCGCGAGAACGTCATGCGGCAGGCGGCCAATCTGAAGAACTTTTCAAGCGAGGTGATGCTGCCGGGCATCAAGATCAACACCTCGCCGGATGATTTCTTTCCGATCGAGCAGATGCAGTTGATGCAGTTCGACGGCCAAGCCTGGCATCTGTTCGGCGACGTCCTGACCGGCGAAGTCGGCCACCAGATGGGCCACTGACGTAAGTGGGTATTGGCACCCGACCTCTCCCATCGTCATGGCCGGGCTTTCTTGCGGCACCAAAGACGTGGATGCCCGCGACAAGCGCGGGCATGACGAGTCCGTGAGAGCAATTGGGTGCACAGATCGCAGCGAACCCGTAGCGCGGTCAATTACCCCGCGCTCATCCTGACGCCGGCGCGTAAGAACTTCTGCGGGTCGACCGCTTCACCGTCGATCCGGGTTTCATAATGCAGATGCGGACCGGTCGAGCGGCCTGTCGAGCCGACCGCGCCGATCACCTGGCCGATCTTGATCTGATCGCCGATCTTGACGTGGATCTCGGAGAGATGGCCGTAGCGGGTCGACAGGCCGTTGCCGTGATCGATCTCGACCATGCGCCCGTAGCCGCCGCTCCATCCGGCCGAGACCACCTTGCCGTTGGCGGTGGCGCGCACCGGATCGCCCATCGAGGCGCGGAAATCGAGACCGGTGTGCATCGCCGGCCGGCCCAGGAACGGATCGCTGCGCACGCCGAAACCGGAGGTGAATTCGACTTCGCCGACCACGGGCTTGCGATAGGGCACCAGTGTCAGGATGCGGTTCAGCCGCTCCATCTGGCTGCGCGCGAGGTTGATGCGATAGAGCTGCCGCTCGAATGGGCCGGCGTCGCCCGGAAGTCTCACGGGCACGAAAGGTCCGCCGACGCCGGCGCGCGGCGTTGCGGCCTCCAGTTGCGCCATGTCGAGACCGAGATCGGTGATGACCCCGCGCATGCGCCGGACCCGCGATTCCACCCCGTCTTCGACCGCGCTCAGCGCCGCGACCTGGCGGCGCTCGACCTGGTCGAGCGAGCTTTGCAGGCGGACCAGCACGTTGTCGACGCCCTGGAGCTTGGCGAATTGGCTGGCCGGCGGCGCCGCGACAACCGGCGCCCGTGACTCAAGCCGCGCCTCGCGATCCGGCGGCGCGACGAAGATCACGGTGTCACTGATCGGCGAGGGTTTTGGGGCGATCGGGCTTGCCTCGGAGGCGGCGGTGCCGCGTGCGGACGGCCGCACCGAACCGGTGACGTCGGGAATCGAACCGAGTGCGGTCGCGCGCTGCTCGAGCGCCGATTGCCGGCGCAGGATTTGTTCGAGCTTCTGGTCGAACTGCTCCTGGTCGAGCAACTGGCGGCTGGTGGTGCGATCGACCTTGGCGCGCAGTTCGGCGATGCGGTCTTCGTAGGAATATTGCATTTCGGCCTGACGGGCGATCAGGCGCGTCAGCACGTCATCGCGAAACGCGAAATAGGTGGCGGTCGCCGCCGACCAGAGACCGAGCAGCACGACCGTGCCGACCACGATCCAGAACAGCACCGGGCCGATGCGCACCTGCCTGCCGGCATGGACCAGGGTATAGCCGTCCACCGTTGCGGCGGTCGTCTGCGGCATCGGCACGGCAACCGCGCTTGCGGCGCGGCGCTGTTGGAGCGGACGGCCGTGGTTATGAGCGTGGTGCTGCTGATATTCGAAATATTGACCGGAACGATGCGACATCGGCACTCCCGCGCCGGTCGGATGGGAGTTCCGTACGGCCAAAATTGCAGGAGCGATTTGAGCCGCCGATGGTTAATTTTTCCCCAATGAGGTCCTTCGATTCAGAGTGTTCGCGAAAAAGCCAGTACTTCTTCGGCATGGCCATCGACCCGCACATTGCGCCACACCTTGGCGATGTGCCCCTTCGCGTCGATCAGCACCGTGGTCCTGATGATGCCGAGGAACTTCCTGCCATACAGCGACTTTTCGCCCCAGGCGCCATAGGCCTCGAGCATCTCGTGCCGTTCATCCGAGATCAAAGGAACCGCAAGCTTGTGCTTGTCGCGAAATGACTCCTGCGCTTTGAGCGAATCGGCCGAAACGCCCAGGATCGCGGTTCCACTTGCGGCGAAATCGTTTGCGAGCCGTGTGAAATCGATTGCTTCCCTGGTGCAGCCGGGCGTGTTGGCCCGCGGATAGAAGAACAGCACGAGCTTCTTCCCCGCAAAGTCCTGCAACGATACCGAGCTCCCGCCGTCGCGCGGCAAGGTGAAGGACGGCGCCATCGCGCCCTCGGCAGGCGAAGCAGGCCGCTGCGCCGGCGCGTCGGCCGCCCTGGTTGTCTTTGCTTTCACGGCGCGGCCGTCCGGAGTAGGATTCGCTCGCTTGACGGAGGTCTTGCGAGCTGTGGCGGTGCGCGTGGCGGATGCTGTCCGGCTCTTTACGGGCTTTGTCCCCTTGGCTCGCGACGATTGCGCCCGGCTTTGCCCGGGATCTCCGATCTTTGATGAATTCTTGCGGGATTTCTTGGACATACGCCTTCCTTTCGTCGCTTTCGCTGGGCCAATCATTGAGGTATTGAAGGACTTGTTCGGCAGGCTGGAATCAATTCGGCGGCTGGGCAAGACCGAGAGCCTCGGAGTATGTTTAGAGTGTTATCGACGCACCGCCTGTTTAGCTGTTGAGCAGACGTCTTCGGCGGAGAGTAGGCTTACGGGATCATCTTGAGGATTGGCAGCGATGCCTGCACTGGAACGCCCGCACCCGGTCGATGGGCGTGTCAGCGCAAGCGGCCAGCCTACCAACGAGCGCCGGCATCGAGAGGCGATGGCAAGAAATAGCTCGACCCAAGGCCTAGACTCACGGACCCTGGATTCTCCCGGATCGGACTCGTTTGCCGGCGAATGGGACGACGCCCAGGACGATGCCGCGGGCCGCCACGCGCGCCGACTGCTGTCGCGATCGAATTCCCGCCTGGGTCGGCTTGTTGACGGGCTGTCCGCGCTGCTGCGATGGGCCGCCGGTGAACGCTGGGTCAAGCGTCTGGCGGTCACGCTCGCCGCGCTCGCGGTCATCGTCACCGCCACCTTCGTCGGGCTGTGGTGGCTGCTCGGCGCCGGCCCGCTCAATTTCAACATCGCCACGCCATGGCTTGTGGAGGCGATCGAGGACAATATCGGCCACGGCAACACCGTCGAGGTCGGCGGCACGCAGATCGAGCGCGCAGGGCGCATCCGCATCGCGGTCCGCGTCCGCGACATCATCGTCCGTGACCAGGACCATGCCATCGTGGCGAGCGCCCCCAAGGCGGAAGTGAAGGTGTCCGGCTGGGCGCTGTTGACAGGCCACTTTCGTGCCGAAAGCCTCAAGCTCGTGGATGCGGTGCTTGCCATCCGCATTACGCCGGACGGAAATGTCACGGTTTCGACCGGCGACACCGCAAAGCCGCTTGCAACCGGCGTAACCAGGAAACCGCAGGCTGGTGCGCCGGCGTCGGGAAGCATCCCGGGCGGCGTCGCGCAGCCCGGGCCGCAGTCCGCGCCCGCGACAGGCTCTCCCGGGCCGAGCGGGCTTCTGGCCGGGCTCGACTGGCTCGACAGCTTGAGCCTGACCGGTCTTGACGGCCAGAACCTCAACGAGATCGGCCTGAAGAACGGCGTGCTGGTGGTCGACGATCAGCAGCGTGGCAACAAATGGACATTCGACAATATCAACCTCAGTCTGCGCCGCCCGAGCGGTGGCGGCGTGGAGCTTTCGGTCGGCGAGGAAGGAAAGCACGCGTGGTTGCTGCGCGTCGCGGTCGGACCGCCGGAGAACGGCGTGCGCACTGTCGACGTCAAAGCCGACAAGCTCAGGACCTCCAACATCCTGCTCGCGCTGCGTCTGAAAGACATGACCTATAGCGCCGACCTGCCACTGTCGGGCGAGGTCAAGGGTGAGATCAGCCGCGATGGGCTGCCGACCTATCTGCGCGGCAAGCTGACGATAGGCAAGGGCACCATCATCGATACCGACACGCCCGACTATCCGATGGAGATTGATTCCGCGGAGATGAGCCTGGAATGGGATTCCAGCCGCCGCGTGCTGGTGGCGCCCTTCAAGGTCGTGTCCGGCGCGAACCGGATCACGCTGCTCGCGCATCTCGAGCCGCCCAATGACAATGTCCAGGACTGGCAGCTCGGCTTTAGTGGCGGCACCGTCCTGCTTGGCGGCATCAATGATGAGCCGCCGCTGATCTTCAATCGCATTGCGGTCGGCTTCCGTTTCGATACCGCCGGCAAGCGCGTGCTGCTGACGCAAGCCGATTTCTCAAACGGTGAAATCGGCGTCGCCGGCACCGGCAGCATCGACTATTCGGGCGAGCCGCGGCTGAAACTCGGCTTCGCCGGGACGCCGATGTCGGCGACCGCGCTGAAGCGGATCTGGCCGGCCCTGATCGTGCCGGAGGTGCGCGAATGGATCGTCGAGCGGATCGAGCGCGGCGCGGTGCAGCGCTTCGATGTCGCGGTCAATTCGCCGGTCAAGAACCTGCCGCGCAAGGGGCCGCCGATCCCCGATGACGGGCTCGAGGTCAACATCGTCGCCAATGGCGTGGTGGTACACCCGGTGGACAGACTGCCATCGGTGCGCGATGCCGATCTGAAGGTACACATCACCGGCCGCACCGCGACGGTGACGATCGGGCAGGGCATTGCCGACACGCCGGGCGGCCGCAAGCTCACGCTGTCCGACTTCCTGTTCGAGGTGCCGGATATGGCGCCAAAACCGATGCAGTCCCGGGTCAAGGTCAGGGTCGACGGATCGGTGCCTGCCGCCGCCGAGATCATGGCCTCCGATCGGCTCAGCGACCTCTCGGCGACGCCGATCGATCCTGCCGCCAGCAACGGAAAGCTGTCGGCGATCATCACCATGGGCCTGCCGCTCAAGGGCGAGATGACCAAGGCCGATACGACCTACAATGTGAGCGCGGATCTGACCGGCTTCTCGGCCGACAAGCTGGTCATGAACCAGAAGCTCGAGGCCAATTCGCTGAAAATCGTCGCGAGCAACCAGGGCTACCAGGTCAAGGGCGACGTCAGGATCAACGGGCAGCCTGCGACGCTGGACTATCGCAAGCCGGCCGATGGCGACGCCGACATCAAGCTGCTCGCGACGCTGGACGATGCGAGCCGCGCGAAGCTCGGACTTGATCTTGGTTCCGCGGCGACCGGCAATGTCCCGATCAAGCTCAACGGCAAGATCGCGAGCGGCGATCACGACAGCCGCGTCGGTGTCGAGGCCGACCTCACCGCGCTGAAGCTCGACAACGTTCTGCCCGGCTGGGTCAAGCTGCCCGGCAAGACCACGCGCGCCACCTTCAACGTGGTTGCGAAGGCGCAGTCGACGCGGTTCGAGGACATCGTCATCGAAGGCGGCGGCACCTCGATCAAGGGCTCTCTCGAGGTCGACCAGAACGGCGACCTGATGAATGCGAATTTCCCGGTCTATTCGCCGTCCGACGGCGACAAGACGCAGCTCAAGGCCGAGCGTGGTCCGGATGGCGTGCTGAAGGTGACGATGCGCGGCGACTTGTTCGATGGCCGCGGGTTCCTCGATTCCGTGAAATCGGGTTCGAAGGACGCCGACAGCAAGAGCAAGAAGAAGACTGACGACATCGACGTCGACGTGAAGCTCGGCGCGGTCAAGGGTGCCTGGGGCGAGGCGCTGCGCAGCGTCGAGAGCAAGCTGTCGCGGCGCAATGGCGCGTTCCGGAGCTTCACCCTCACGGGCAAGATCGGGAAGGACGCGCCGGTATCGGCGGATCTCGGCCGGATCGGGCGCGATACGCAGGCGGCTGCGGAGTTGCGCGGCCGCTGGCAGGGACGCGAGGTGGTCCTCGTGGAGACCAGGGATGCCGGCGCGTTCTTCAAATTTGCCGACATCTACACCAAGGTGGTTGGCGGCCAGCTCGAGCTGGTGATGGATCCGCCGTCAAACGATGCCGGCGCGCGCGAGGGCTCGATCGAAGTCCGCGATTTTGGCGTCAAGGGCGAGGCCGCGATCGATCGGCAGGTGGCCGGCTCCGCGGGCAGCCAGAACGGCGTCGGCTTCTCGCGGGCGCATGCGGACTTTGTTTCGCAGAGCGGCAGGCTCACCGTGTCCGAGGCCGTGTTGAAGGGACCAATCATCGGCGGGACCATCGGCGGGTACATCGATTATCCGGCCAACCAGGTGCAGATGAGCGGCACCTTCATCCCGGCCTATGGGCTCAACAACCTGCCGGCGCAGATTCCGCTGGTCGGCCTGTTTCTGGGCGGCGGCAGCAATGAAGGCGTGATCGGGGTGACATTCCGGGTCGTCGGCACGCCAAAATCGCCTGACGTCCAGATCAATCCGCTCTCGGCGATCATGCCCGGCGTGTTGCGCAAGATCATGGAGTTCCCGACCGGCAAACAGTACAACAACTCGGCCGATTTTCCGCAGCCGAACAACAACGGCAATTGACGCCGCAGGGACGCTGCACCGGGTGCGGGCGATCGCGCTTTAGCGCCGCAGCGCCGGGACCACCAGGAACGGAATCATTCCGAGCACGACAGCGACGAGCGAGAATGCGATCACCGGATCGTAGCTGTGGCTGAGATCGTGGATCAGGCCGCCGCTCCAGGAGCCACCGGCCGAGCCGAGCCCGCTGCCGATCAGGATGGTGCCATAGATGGTGCCGACGCGCTTGCCGCGAAAAATCTTCATCGCGGTTGCTGACAGCAGCGGGCCGCGCGAGCCGATCATGCTGCCGAAACAGATGACGAACCCGCTCAAGAGGAAGACGTTTGGATGGCGCTGCAGCAGCCAGAGCTGCAGGATGCCCGCGATCGAGACCGCGTAGCTGAACAGCACCGACGGCCGGCGGCCGATGACGCCGTCGAGCGAGGATACGCCGAGCATGCCGAACAGCAGTACCACGCCGGAAAAGCCCCAGGCGGTGGCCGCCTGCAGCGGTGCAAACCCCGCATCGATCAGATAGGCGACGATCTGCGGCGCGATCGCGTACATGCCGAGCGCGGTGAAGAAGAAGGTCCAGAACAGCGCCCAGAAGGCGTGATGGCGCATCGCGCGGACCAGCGTCCAGCCCTCGTCCGCGAGGTCGGCGGAGGCGTGCCTGACGAGCTGTGGCGAGCCCGCGGACAACAGTTGCCATGGCAGCAGGAGAAGAGGAACGAGAAGCACCAGCGTGGCGGCGCCGAACAGTTGATAGGTGTTGCGCCAGCCAAGATGGTCGATCAGGATCTGCGAGGCCGGCAGTAGCACCAGCACGCCGCCGCCGGCCGCCGCGTAGACCACGGCCATCGCGGTCGGCAGTTTTGGGCCGAACCAGCGGCCGAGCAGGATCGAGCTCGGCACATTGCCGATCAAGGCTGCGCCGACGCCCGCGGCCAGCCCGAGCGCAAGCTGGAACTGCCACAGTTTTTGCGCGTAGGCCGCGATCAGGAAGGCGGCACCGAGCAGGGCAAGCCCGAGCGTGTAGGTGGCGCGGGGACCTGCGTGATCGAGCAGACGTCCGATCAACGGCGAGGACAAGCCACCAGCAAACAGCGCCAACGAATAGACCGAGACCACATCCGCGCGGTCCCAGCCAAAGTTGTCCGAAATCGGTTTCAGGAAGACAGTGAAACTTTCGAGGAGGCCGCGGCCAAGCACCGCCAGGACGAAGCACAGCGCCAGCACGGAGAGCGCCGTGCGCGCCGGCCTGGCCGGCGCTGCCAGTGTATCGTCCTGAGGACTCTCTTGATCCATCATCCGCAGGGGAGCGCGTTTCCGCGCGCCCTGACAAGGCGCAAATGGCGAATGCGCCTATGCAGGCCTGAGCAGGACGTGGCGCTTCCTGCCGAGCGAGAGTTTGACGACGCCTTCGCTGGTGAGGCTGCCCATCGTCAGCACCATCTTCTCGTCGGTCACCGGCACGTCGTTGACGCGCAAGCCGCCGCCCTTGATCTGGCGACGCGCCTCGCCGTTCGAGGCGACGAGCTCGGCCCTGACGAAGGCACTCAGCACGCCGAGGCCCGCCTCGAGTTCGCTCTTTGCAATCTCAACCGTCGGGAGATTTTCCGCGATCGCGCCCTGTTCAAACGTGGTGCGCGCGGTCTCGGCGGCTTTCTCCGCCTCGGCGCGGCCGTGCAACAGCGCGGTCGCCTCGGTCGCCAGCGCCTTCTTGGCCTCGTTGATCTCGGACCCCTTGAGCGCCGCCAGCTTCTCGATCTCGCCGATCGGCAGGATCGTGAACAGTTTCAGGAATCTTGCGACGTCGGCGTCCTCGGTGTTCCGCCAATATTGCCAGAAGTCGTAAGGCGAGAACTGGTCGGCGTTGAGCCAGACCGCGCCCTTGGCGGTCTTGCCCATCTTGTCGCCCGACGCAGTGGTGAGCAGCGGCGTCGTCAGCGCGAACAGTTGCGGCGTGCCCATGCGGCGGCCGAGCTCGACGCCGTTGATGATGTTGCCCCACTGGTCTGATCCGCCCATCTGCAACCGGCAGCCGGTCCGCCGCGACAGTTCGACGAAGTCATAGGCCTGGCAGACCATGTAGTTGAACTCGATAAAACTCATCTCTTGCTCGCGCTCGAGCCTGAGCCTGACCGAGTCCATGGTCAGCATGCGGTTGACCGAAAAATGCCGGCCGATGTCGCGCAGCATCTCGATCCAGTTGAGTTTTGTGAGCCACTCGGCATTGTCGAGCATGACGGCGTCGCTTGCCGCATCGCCATAGCGCAGCACCTTTGAGAACACGCCGCGGATGCTCTGCTTGTTGGCCTCGATCTCCGCGACCGTGCGGATCGCGCGCGTCTCGTCCTTGCCGGAGGGGTCGCCCACCATGGTGGTGCCGCCGCCCATCAGCGTGATCGGCTTGTTGCCGCTCTGCTGCAGCCAGTACAGCATCATCATGGTGAGGAAATTGCCGATATGCAGCGATGGCGCCGTGCAGTCGTAGCCGACATAGGCGGTCGCCTGGCCCTTCGCCGCCAGCGCATCGAGGCCCTCGAAGTCGGAACATTGGTGGATGAAACCGCGTTCCTGCAAAATGTTCAGAAAATCTGATTTAAAGGCGCTCATTTTTCGGCGGTTTCGATCATCGGTGTTTTACGGTATTTGCGACAAATCGCGGAACCCCTGATCTCAACGGGTGCCACCCTCGCCCTGGCTGTGGCATTATAAGATGCGCCGGTTTGGCACAAGCCGGATAACGAGGACGGCTGATCTACGAAGGCCTGACGCCCATGATGTTGACGGCACTCGGTCTGATGAGCGGCACCTCGCTCGACGGGGTCGATGTCGCATTGATCGAAACCGACGGGCGGCGGATCAGGGCGCTGGGCCCGACCAGCTACCGGCCCTATAGCGACAGTGAACGCGGCCTGCTGCGCCGGGCGCTGACCGAGGCCGTCCATCTCTCCCGCCGCGAGGACCGGCCGGGCGTGCTGCGGGAGGCCGAGCGCGCGGTCACCGTGGCCCATGCCGAAGCAGTTGCCGCCTTTGCCGCGCAGAACCGGATCGCGAACCAGGAGATCGACATCGTCGGCTTCCACGGCCAGACCGTGCTGCACCGGCCGGAACGGCGGCTGACCGTGCAGATCGGTGACGGAGCCGCGCTTGCGAAAGCCATCCATATCCCCGTGGTGCATGATTTCCGCGCCGCCGACGTGGCCGCCGGCGGGCAGGGCGCGCCATTCGTTCCGGTCTATCATCGGGCACTGGCGCAATCGCTTGATCGGGAAGGGCCGATCGTCGTCGCCAATATCGGCGGCGTCTCCAACATCACCTATATCGACGACCAGCACACCTTGATCGCCTGCGACACCGGTCCCGGCAACGCGCTGCTGGACGACTTCATGTTCCGGACAACCGGCCAGGGCTTTGATTGCGAGGGCCGCATGGCGGCCGAGGGTGCAGTCGACGAGGCCTGGGTGGCACGCGCGCTCGAACTGCCGTTCTTTGCATCGCCGCCGCCAAAGTCGCTCGACCGCAACGACTTTGCCAGGCTGAAGCTTGGGACCGTCGCGCCCGCGGACGGGGCAGCGACGCTGACGGCGTTCACGGCCGCGGCGATCGCGCGGATTGTCCCGTTATTGCCCAAGGTGCCGAAAAGCTGGATCATCTGCGGCGGCGGCGCCCGCAACCTGACCATCATGCGCATGCTGCGCGAAAAGCTGGCACCGGCGAGCGTCGAAGCCGCCGACGCGCTCGGCTGGTCGGGCGATGCGATCGAGGCGCAGGCTTTCGGCTTCCTCGCCGCCCGCGGGATGAAGGGCCTGCCGCTGAGCTATCCCGCAACCACGGGTGTTCCGATGCCGATGACCGGTGGGCTGATCGCGCGGCCGTGAGGTGGATGCAGATGCATCCATCTTGACAGGCTCCATGCAGATGCATCAAAGTGGATGCAGATGCATTGAGCTGTGAGGCCGACCGTGAGCGCTCCCCTGAAACTGATCAGCCACAAGCTTTGTCCCTACGTGCAGCGCGCGGTCATTGCGCTCACCGAGAAGGGCGTGCCCTTCGAACGTGTCGACATCGACCTGGCAAACAAACCGGAGTGGTTCTCAAAAATCTCGCCGCTCGGGAAGGTGCCTGTCCTCGTCGTCGCGACCGAAAGGGGCGAGGTGGCGCTGTTCGAGAGCAACGTGATCTGCGAATACATCGAGGAGACGCAAACCGGCCCCAGCGTGCATCCGACAGATCCGCTTGTTCGCGCCGAGCATCGGGCCTGGATGGAGTTCGGCTCCGCGATCCTCGGAGATCTCTGGGGACTGGAAACAACGACCGACCCGGCGACATTCGAAAGCAAGCGCCTGGCGCTCGCGGCCAAATTCGCGCGCGTCGAGGCTGCGCTCGGCGCTGGGCCGTTCTTCGCCGGCGCGAGATTCAGCCTGGTCGATGCCGTGTTCGCGCCGATCTTCAGGTACTTTGACGTATTCGATGATCTTGCCGACCTCGGCATCTTCAGGGAGACACCAAAAGTGCGGATCTGGCGCCAGGCACTCGCGCGGCGTCCGAGCGTTCGCTCGGCCGTTGGAGCGGATTATCCCGAGCTGCTGGGCGCCTTCCTCATCCGTCACGACGCGCATCTGTTGAAGCTGGCCGCCTAGACCTCCGCCGCCATTTTCGCGAGCACCGCAACCGTGTTCATGTTGCGCGCGGTGCCGGATTTTGCGGCGGGAATGACGAGTTTTGATTTCGCCATGCCCTCACCATAGTGGATGTAGATCTCGCGGCGTCCGAGAGCGATCTCTTCATCTTTATGGCCGCGAACGGTCGACAGCGTGTCGGCCGGCGGCGCGCGGTCTAGAAACAGCGCCATCGTGCGGTTGGGCGCGGCCTTCGGAAACGGATTGTTGGCCGCGACCAGCGCCATCTCCTGCGCCGACCGCACCAGCACGCCGACCGCCTTGCCGGCATAGGTTTCGAGCCGCTTTTCCAGCGCCGCCTGGATCGCTGCTTCGGACTTGCGGCTCGTGAAAACCACATTGCCGCTCGCGATATAGGTGCGCACCTTTGCGAAGCCGAGCTCCTCGCACATCGCCTTCAGCTCGTTCATCGGCAGCTTGCCGGTGCCGCCGACATTGACGGCCCGTAGCAATGCGACAAACGCGCTCATGAAGCGGCCTTTTATCTGCGCATGATCTTTTCGGAAAACCGCTTCACACTTTTCCGGGTCATATGCTAGCGCACGTTGGCGAGCCGCATGTCGAGATAGGCGGTGATCGTCTCCATCAACGGCTCGAGCTTGCCGTCGAAGAAATGGTTGGCGCCGGGAATCACCTGCTGGTCGATCACGATGCCCTTTTGCGTCTTCAGCTTCTCGACCAGCGTGTTGACGTCCTTGGGCGGCACCACCGCGTCCCTCTCGCCATGCACGATCAGGCCCGAGGACGGGCAGGGCGCGAGGAAGGAGAAGTCGTAGAGATTGGCCGGCGGTGCGATCGAGATGAAACCTTCGACCTCCGGCCGGCGCATCAGAAGCTGCATGCCGATCCAGGCGCCGAACGAGAAGCCGGCGACCCAGCAGGCGCGCGCCTCGGGGTTGATGGTCTGGGCCCAGTCCAGCGCCGAGGCCGCGTCCGACAATTCGCCGGTGCCGTGATCGAACGAGCCCTGGCTGCGGCCGACGCCGCGGAAGTTGAAGCGCAGCACAGAAAAGCCGCGGTGCGCGAAGGCGTAGTAGCACTGGTACACGATCTGATGATTCATCGTGCCGTGGAACTGCGGATGCGGATGCAGGATCATCGCAATCGGCGCGTTCTTCTGCTTGGCCGGGTGATAGCGGCCTTCCAGGCGGCCCGCGGGACCGGTGAAGATGACTTCAGGCATCAGCTTGTCCTTAAAATCCCTTGGCGGCACATCGACCGACCGTTGCATCTGACGGGCTGTCCGCAGACGAAATCTCGTGATCGAAGGGCGATCATGCGCCTCTTGGGACGGCGGCGGCCGGCGCATGGATGAATGGAGGCCGCGTTCTAACATGAGCCGAGGGGCAAAAATCAAGGAAATTGTGCGACTTGGCGGGCGGGAAATCGCATCATGAGATACCCCTAAGCGGCTGGAAGGCTGAGGAAATTCCAGTCCGAATGGAACGCCCCGGGGGTTAGGCGGACGCCTCGCGCCGATCGAGCGATGCAACCGCGCTTCGGTAGCGCCGGCTGCCCTGGACGGTGTGTCCGGTATCGAACGTCAAGTCGAAATCGCCCGATGGCTTCGACTGCACGCGACTGACGCGGCCCAGATTGGCAAGCCGGGTGCGGTGGATGCGGGCGAGATTGAAGCGCGAAAGCTCGCCTTCGGCAGCCGCCAGCGTGCCCCGGATCAGATGATTAGCGCCGTCGGCGAGGCTGTATTCGATGTAATTGCCGGCCGAAGAGATCCAGAGAATGTCGCGCGGCTCGATGCGGATGCTCTTTGCGCCGTCGCGCAGCCAGATTGTCTGCGACGTGGACGGCGGGCTCGCTGCGGGTGGTGGCGTCACCACCTGCAGCGCGCGCTGGGCCTCGCGCCTGAGATCCATCAGCCACATGGCGCCGCCGATCAGAATGCAGGTCACGACATCCTTGCGGAACTCGTAAAGCACCCTCGCCAGCGAAAAGTGGAAGTCGTAGGCGCCGCCAGCGAGCCACATGATGAGTTTGCGCAGGCCCACCATGCCCGTGATGTGTACCGCCGAGAAAATGACGATGCTAGCGGCGGCAAGCCCAAGGCGGACCGCCAGCGCCGGTTCGCGGCGGATGCGCCTGATGATGGCGAGCAGCGCCGGCGTCAGCAGGATGATGACCGCGATGCTGGTCATGTCCCAGAGCAGGGGTGTGCGGATGTCATAAACCCCGCCGCGGCGGGCGATATCGTCGGCCATCGAAAGCGCATTGACGATGCCGATCACAACCGCGACCGCCGCAATCCCGGCATAGATCAGCCAGTCGCTGCCGGTCCCCCCGCTCAGCCAACCGCTCGTCCCCGCGGGTGTCGATTCATCCCGCCGGGGCCGGTCTTGATCCCAAACCGGCTTCGCAGCCGGCAGCTTGGGCGCATCCTTGACGTCGGTCATGAGATTTCAGCGCAATTTTGGGAGCCGGTCACGATGCAGCAAACCATATCACAGCCAGCCAACGTCGCGCCCGAACGACGCATTGACCTCGACTGGGTGCGGATCGGCGCCTTCGGGCTCCTGATCCTCTATCATGTCGGCATGTTCTATGTGCCCTGGAGCTGGCACATCAAGAGCGCGCACCCCATCACGGCCCTGGAACCGCTGATGCTGGCGCTCAACCCCTGGCGGCTCGCGCTGTTGTTCCTGATCTCTGGCGTCGCCACCCGCTTCATGCTGCGAAAGTCGGCTGTTGGCGGGCTGTTGCGGGCGCGCTCGTTGCGGCTGCTCATTCCTTTGATCTTCGGAATGCTCGTGATCGTGCCGCCGCAGTCCTACATCCAGATCGTCGAGGCGCTCGGTCACGAAGACGGTTTCGTCGACTTCTATCTGAAGCGCTATTTCGCCTTCGGCAAAGATTTCTGCCCGAGCCCCTGCATCATGCTGCCGACCTGGAACCATCTGTGGTTCGTCGCCTATCTCTGGGTCTACACCATGGCGCTGGGTTTTGCGTGGATGGTGCTTCCCCGCTTAGGCGGCTGGATCGAGCGACAGCTGGCGCCGCTGTTGTCGGGCATATTGCTGCTCGTCGTGCCGTCACTGCTGTTCGGCGTCTTCCGCGTGGCGCTGCTGCCAAATTTTCCCCCGACCCACGCGCTGTTCGGCGACTGGTACAATCACGCGCTGTTTGCGAGCGTGTTCCTGCTCGGCTTCCTGCTGGCCCATGCCGCCTCGTTCTGGGAGGCGATCCAGCGCCAGCGCTGGATCGCGCTCATCCTTGCGGCCGCCCTTTACGCGCTGTGGATCTCGCTGCCGCCGGGGCGCGGCGGGGGCATGCCGCTTCGGCTTTTTGCCGGCTTTGCCTACGGCTCCTATCAATGGCTCTGCGTCGCCGCCGTGCTCGGCTTTGCGCGGGGCTGGCTGAACAGGGATTCCGCCACGCGCCGCTATCTCACCGAGGCGATCTTTCCTTTCTACATCGTGCACCAGACCGCGATCATCGTGATCGCCCATGCGCTGCGCGGCCGCGGTCTGTCCGTCGGCTTCGAGGCGGCCGTCATCATCGGCGGCACCACGGTCACGTGCATTGTCACCTACGAGATCGTGCGCCGCGTACGCTGGCTCCGGGCGTTGTTCGGGCTGAAGCCGGAAGCGGCCCAACCGGCCCTGCCGATGCAGCTAAGCGGGCAGGCGGTGAGTTAACGATTTCGTGGCGGAAGGCGTACCGGCGCCGCCCGAACGCGCTATATGGCAGGCATGGCCGAACGCATCTATCTCGACTGGAACGCGACCGCGCCGCTTCGCTCGGAGGTACGGGCGGCGATGGCGTCGGCCTGGGACTTGTCCGGCAATCCGTCCTCCGTTCATGCGGAGGGGCGGCAGGCGCGCCATCTGGTCGAGGAGGCGCGTGGCGTGCTGGCGCAGGCCCTTGGGGCGCCGCCTCGGAACATCGTGTTCACCTCGGGAGGGACCGAGGCTAATGCCCTGGCGCTCAGCCCGGGGCTTTACAGAGAGGCCGGGCGGCCGGTGGAACGGCTGCTGGTTTCCGCGATCGAGCACACCTCGGTGCTGGCGGGCGGGCGGTTTGCGCCTGATCGAATCGGGAGCGTGCCGGTAACTCCGTCCGGCTTGGTCGATCTGGACGCGCTCGGCGCCATCCTGGCCAGCGGGCCGCCGGCGCTGGTCTCGCTGATGGCTGCCAACAACGAGACCGGCGCGGTGCAGCCGGTCGCCGAGGCTGCCGCGGCGGTCCATGCGGCGGGCAGCCTCCTGCACGTCGATGCGATCCAGGCGTTTGGGAAAATCCCGATAAACATGAGTCGGCTGGGAGCCGACCTCCTCACGCTGTCGGCGCACAAGATCGGCGGCCCGAAGGGCGTCGGCGCGCTCGTGATTGGCGAGGGCGTGAGCGGCCTGGATCCGCTGCTGCGCGGCGGCGGGCAGGAGCGGGGGCGGCGGGCCGGAACCGAGGATGTCGCCGGGATTGCCGGTTTTGGTGCGGCCACGGCAGCCGCTGTCGCCGCCATGGCAGCCGATCTGCCGCGAATCGAGGGTCTGCGGAACCGGCTCGAAGCGGGCCTCAGGGAACAGGCCGGCATTACCATCTTCTCGGCCGACGTGGCGCGGTTACCGAATACCATTTTGTTCACTGCGTCGGGCCTCAAAGCCGAAACCGCCGTGATCAGCTTCGACCTGGAGGGGGTGGCGGTTTCCTCGGGCTCAGCCTGCTCGTCAGGCAAGGTCCAGCCTTCCCACGTGCTGCTCGCCATGGGCGTCGGTCCAGGGGAGGCCCAGGGCGCGGTGCGTCTCAGTCTGGGCTGGTCTACCTCAGATCGTGATGTGGACCGGTGTCTGGAGGCTTGGCGAAAGCTCAGGCGACACCTAGTTAAGGGATAGCGACGAAACAGAGGTTGAATCGTTCTAAGCAGGTGATTTTCTCGAAAAAGCACAGTAAGAGTGTTTCGAGTTTGATCCACCGCGGTCCTTGAAACCGCGAGCGGAGGTAAGGAATGCCAGCCGTACAAGAGACGGTCGACCGGGTGCGCCGGATCGACGTCGACCAGTATCGATACGGATTTGAGACCGTCATCGAATCCGAGAAGGCCCCAAAGGGGCTGTCGGAAGACACGATCCGGTTCATTTCGGGAAAGAAGAACGAGCCCGCCTGGATGCTCGAATGGCGGCTGGAGGCCTATCGCCGCTGGCTCACCATGACGGAGCCGACCTGGGCGCGCGTCGACTATCCCAGGATCGACTATCAGGATCTCTATTACTACGCGGCGCCGAAGCCGAAGAAGCAGCTGTCTTCGATCGACGAGATCGATCCCGAGATTCTCAAGACCTACGAGAAGCTCGGCATTCCGCTGCGCGAAGTCGCGATGCTGGAGGGCGTCGAGCCGCGCCCGGGTGAGACGGATCCGGCCAGGCGCAAGATCGCGGTCGATGCCGTGTTCGATTCGGTGTCGGTGGCGACCACCTTCAAGGAGGAGCTGAAGAAGGCCGGCGTGATCTTCATGCCGATCTCGGAGGCGATCCGCGAGCACCCCGAACTGGTGAAGAAGTATCTCGGATCCGTCGTGCCGACCTCGGACAATTTCTTCGCCACCTTGAACTCGGCCGTGTTCTCCGACGGCTCGTTCGTCTACGTGCCGCCGGGCGTGCGCTGCCCGATGGAGCTATCCACTTACTTTCGCATCAACGAGCGCAACACCGGCCAGTTCGAGCGCACGCTGATCATCGCCGACAAGGGCTCCTATGTGAGCTACCTCGAAGGCTGCACCGCGCCGCAGCGCGACGAGAACCAGCTGCATGCGGCCGTGGTCGAACTCGTCGCGCTTGACGATGCCGAGATCAAATATTCGACGGTCCAGAACTGGTACCCCGGCAACTCCGAGGGCAAGGGCGGCATCTACAATTTCGTCACCAAGCGTGGCGACTGCCGCGGGCATCACTCCAAGATTTCCTGGACTCAGGTCGAGACCGGATCGGCGATCACCTGGAAATATCCGAGCTGCATTCTCCGCGGCGATCACTCGCGCGGTGAGTTTTATTCGATCGCGATCTCGAACGGTTATCAGCAGGTCGACAGCGGCACCAAGATGCTGCATCTCGGCAAGAACACCACGAGCCGGATCATCTCCAAGGGTATTGCGGCGGGCAAGTCGCAAAACACCTACCGCGGCCTCGTCACGGCGCATCGCAAGGCGTCAGGCGCGCGCAACTTCACCGCCTGCGATTCGCTGCTGATCGGCGACAAATGCGGCGCGCACACCGTGCCCTATATCGAGGCGAAGAACTCGTCGGCGACCTTCGAGCACGAGGCGACGACATCGAAAATCTCCGAGGACGTCTTGTTCTACTGCACCCAGCGCGGGCTGTCGCAGGAAGAAGCCGTCGGCCTCGTCGTCAACGGCTTTGTGAAAGACGTGCTGCAGCAGCTGCCGATGGAGTTCGCGGTCGAGGCGCAAAAACTGATCTCGATCTCGCTGGAGGGCAGCGTAGGCTAGTTACGATGATCCGGAAGATCCCGCGGTCCGTTCCGGTCCCGCTAGTTCTTCTTCTGATGATTCCGTTGGGCGCGGGAATCGGATGGGAACTGGCCGGGCTGAGCGAGCGGGTATCCGGAAGGCCGATTGCAGATGTCAGTGCCGCGATAGGAGGAACCATCTGTCTTCTTTGGTTCCTCCTCGGAGTGGTCAGTGATTTTCGGTACCTCTTCTCGGGGACCACGAAGTCAAAAGTGCCGGTTCGGCCGAATGCGGCAGTGCTAGGCCAGAAGGAAGAAGCGTGATGTCATTGCTCGAAGTCAAGAATTTGCATGTCCGTGTCGAGGACCGCGAGATCCTCCACGGGCTGACGCTCACGGTCGATCCGGGCGAGGTGCACGCGATCATGGGGCCGAACGGCTCCGGCAAATCGACGCTGTCGCATGTCATCGCCGGCAAGCCCGGTTACGAGGTCACCGACGGCGAGGTCCTGTTCAAGGGCGAGAACCTGCTGGAGATGGCGCCGGACGAGCGCGCCGCCAAGGGCGTGTTCCTGGCGTTCCAGTATCCGGTCGAGATTCCCGGCGTCGCCACGATGAATTTCTTGCGCACGGCGCTGAATGCCCAGCGCAAGGCGCGCGGCGAGGAGGAGTTTTCGACACCCGACTTCCTGAAAAAGGTGCGCGAGGTCGCCAAATCGCTGAACATTCCGCAGGACATGCTCCGGCGCGGCGTCAATGTCGGATTCTCAGGCGGCGAGAAGAAGCGCAACGAGATCTTGCAGATGGCGCTGTTCGAGCCGGCGCTGTGCATCCTCGACGAGATGGACTCCGGCCTCGACATCGATGCGCTGCGGCTCGCCGCCGACGGCGTCAACGCGCTGCGTTCGCCGGACCGCGCGATGGTCGTGATCACGCACTATCAGAGGCTCTTGAACTACATCGTCCCCGACGTCGTGCACGTGATGTCGAAAGGCCGCGTGGTGAAGAGCGGGGGCAAGGAGCTGGCGCTGGAGCTCGAGGAGAGCGGCTATGCGCAGTTCGAGGATGCGGCCTGAAGGCCAAAGGCAGATTTTGCAATGAACCTTGTTTTGGCAAAAACCGACACGGAGCGCGGCTTGAGTGACGTCTTCACGCTGGCCCGCGACCGGCTGCCCGGAGATGGCAGGGTGTTCGAGGCGCGCCGTCAGGCCTTCGGCGTTTACGAACGCGCCGGCCTGCCGCACCGGCGCGTCGAGGAGTGGAAGTATACCGATCTGCGCGCGCTGATGCGCGAGGTGCTGCCGCTGGCTGACGCGCCAGGCGCCGAAGCGATCGCCCGGGCGCGCGCGGCGCTGACCGCTGCGAAGCTCGACAGCGCCACCAGGCTCGTGCTGGTCGATGGCGTGTTCGTGCCGGAGCTTTCCGATGCGCCTGCGCTGCCGGCAGGCCTGAGCGTGCGGACGCTGCGCGAGGTGCTGGAAAACGCCGGCAACGTCGCGCGTGCCGATCTGCTGCTCTCGAAAATCTCGGATGCGATGGTGTCGCTCAACGCGGCGATGGCGACCGATGGTGTCGTCATCGACATCGGCGACGGCGTTGCGCTTGCTGATCCCGTCCAGATCATCCACGTCGCCACCGCAGTGTCGCGATCTGCATTCACGCGTTCGCACGTCAGGATCGGCACCGGCGCGCGCGTCAAGCTTGTGGAAAGCTTTGTCGCGGCAGAGGGCGCGCAGGCCTATCAGGCTCATGACGCCCTGGTGATCTCGGTCGGCGACAAGGCCGAGCTGACGCATGTGCGGCTGATGGCCGATAGCACGGATGCCTTCAATATCACGTCCGCCATTGTCAGCGTCGGCTTCAAGGCCAGGGTTGGCCTGTTCAACCTGACCAGCGGCGGTGCCGTCAGCCGCTTCCAGGGGTTTGTCAAGTTTGCCGGGGAGGGCAGCGAGCTCTCCGTCACCGGCGTCAATCTGCTTAAGGGCAGGCAGCATGGCGACGTGACGCTGGTCGTCGACCACGCCGTGCCGCATTGCACCAGCCGCGAGAATTTCCGAGCCGTGATCGACGATCGCGGCCACTCGGTGTTCCAGGGCCGCATCATCGTGCAACCCAAGGCGCAGAAGACCGACGGCAAGATGATGACGCGCGCGCTGCTGCTGTCGGACGAGGCTGAGGCCGACAACAAGCCGGAACTGGAAATCTTTGCCGACGACGTCACCTGCGGCCATGGCGCCACATCAGGCGCGCTCGACGACAGCCTGCTGTTCTATCTGCGGGCCCGCGGCCTGCCCGAGAAAGACGCGCAGGCGCTGCTGATCCAGGCCTTCGTGGGCGAAGCAATCGAGGAGATTTCCGACGAAGCCCTGCGCGAGCTGGCGATGGCCACCGCGGAGCGCTGGCTGGAGGCGCGGACATGACGCCTCATCCGGCCGTTCTCAACGGCCGCTACGACGTTGCCCGCCTGCGCGAGGATTTTCCGGCGCTGTCGATGCAGGTCTATGGCAAGCCGCTGGTCTATTTCGACAACGCGGCGTCGGCCCAGAAGCCGAAGGCCGTGCTCGATCGCATGATGCAGGCCTATACGTCCGAATACGCCAACGTCCATCGCGGCCTGCACTATCTCGCCAATGCCGCGACCGAGGCCTATGAGGGCGCGCGCGCCAAGGTTGCCGCCTTCGTCAACGCGAGGCGCAATGAAGAGATCATCTTCACCCGCAACGTGACCGAGGCGATCAACCTGGTGGCCTCCTCATGGGGTGAGCCGAACCTCGGGGAAGGCGACGAGATCGTGCTCTCGATCATGGAGCACCATTCCAACATCGTGCCCTGGCATTTCCTCAGGGAACGCCAGGGCGTGGTGATCAAGTGGGCTGGCGTCGACGACGAGGGTAATTTCCTGGTCGAGGAGTTCGAAAGGCTCCTGTCGCCGCGCACAAAACTGGTTGCGATCACCCAGATGTCGAACGCGCTCGGCAGCATCGTTCCGGTCAAGGAGGTGGTGCGCATTGCCCATGACCGCGGCATTCCCGTGCTGGTCGACGGCGCGCAGGGCGCCGTGCATCTCGACGTCGACGTGCAGGACATCGACTGCGACTTCTATGCCTGCACCGGCCACAAGCTTTACGGCCCGACCGGCATCGGCGTGCTCTATGCCAAGTACGACCACCTCGTCGCGATGCGCCCCTACAATGGCGGCGGCGAGATGATCCGGGAGGTGGCCCGCGACTGGGTCACCTATGGCGATCCGCCGCACAAGTTCGAGGCCGGCACCCCGCCGATCGTGCAGGCAATTGGCCTCGGAGCTGCGATCGACTACGTCAATTCGATCGGCAAGGCGCGCATCTCGGCGCATGAGCACGGTCTTCTCAGCTATGCCGAGGAGCGGCTGCGCGAGATCAACTCGCTGCGCATGATCGGCACCGCCCGGGGCAAGGGGCCGATCATTTCCTTCGAGATGAAGGGTGCCCATCCCCATGATGTCGCGACCGTGATCGACCGGCAGGGGATCGCTGTGCGCGCCGGCACCCATTGCGTGATGCCGCTTTTGGAACGATTCAACGTGACCGCCACGTGTCGCGCCTCCTTTGCGATGTACAATACACGCGACGAAGTCGACCATCTGGCGCAGGCGCTGATGAAAGCGCGGGATTTGTTCGCATGACTGATGTAACCGATACGGCCGATCTCAAGGTCGCCAACATGGAAACCCAATCCGCGCTGTCGCCGGAGGAGACCGAACGGCTCACGGCTGAGATCGTGGCGGCCTTGAAGACGGTGTTCGATCCGGAGATCCCGGCCGACATCTATGAGCTCGGCCTGATCTACAAGGTCGACATCAAGGACGACCGCAGCGTCGACGTGGTGATGACCCTGACCACCCCGAACTGTCCGGCCGCGGGCGAACTGCCGACCATGGTCGAGAACGCGATCGCCAGCGTTCCCGGCGTCGGCGTGGTCAGCGTCAACTTGGTCTGGGAGCCGATGTGGACGCCGGACCGGATGAGCGACGAGGCGCGCCTCGTCCTCAACATGTGGTGAAATTTGCGTAATTCGTGCTGCATCGCTTTCATTGGACAATGAGCGGCATTGATTTGCTGCCGGAACGGACCAAATGAATGACATGACACAGGCCAGCCCAATTCCCGCCTCCGCAAAGCCGAGACGCCCCCGTCCTCAGGTCATGAAACTGACCGATGCGGCCGCGCAGCGCATTGCCGAGCTGACCAGGCGGGCCGATTCCGAGATCGTCGGCCTTCGGGTCGGCATCAAGAACGGCGGCTGCGCCGGGCAATCCTACACGGTCGAATATGCCCACGAGATCCGCCCGACCGACGAGGTTGTCGAGGACAAGGGTGTCAAAATCCTGGTCGAACCGAAGGCGGTGCTGTTCCTGCTCGGCACCGAGATGGACTACAAGGTCGACAAGATGTCGGCGCAGTTCATCTTCAACAACCCGAACCAGACCGGCGCCTGCGGCTGCGGCGAATCGGTGCAGCTGACGCCGGCGCAGACCGAGGCCTGAGAGCACTCGTCATTGCGAGGAGCGAAGCGACCAAGCAATCCAGAGCCACGCCCGCGCTCTGGATTGCTTCGTTTCGCTCGCAATGACGGAAGTGGTATGAAGCGGACGTCCTCCTCTGACGGGCTCGTCCCATGGACCGCGATTTCCTGATCGATCTGTTTTCGGCCTTCGGACCGGTCACCATCCGCCGGATGTTTTCCGGCTACGGCATTTCCGCCGATGGCACCAACTTTGCGCTCGCGCTCCGGGCCGGTCTCTATTTCCGTGCCGACGCGACGACGATCCCGAAATTCGAGGCCGAGGGGTCAAGACCGTTCCAGTACCAGACACGCGCCAAGGCCGTCACGGTCAACTCGTACTGGCAATTGCCGGCGCGGCTGTTCGATGATCCGGACGAACTCAGCGATTGGGCGAAGGCGGCGCTGGCGTCCGCGCAGCGCGCCGCAATGAAGAAGCGGTCGAAAGCCAAGACTCGCGACGCCTCTCAAACGAAATCGAAAACAGTGGCCAAGGCCGCGACCCGTCGCCCGGCAGCGCGAAAGAAGACAACGCCGGGCAGGAAGGCGCGAGGCAGGACACGGGCGGGGTGACGGAAGAGCCGAAAGCGTCAGGCGACCTGACTGCGCGGCTCTTCGACGTATTCCGGATCGGCCTCGCAGATGACGCGGTTGCGGCCGGCCCGCTTGGCGGCGTAGAGGCAGGCGTCGGCGCGTTCGATCAGCGCGTCGGTATCGTCGTCCGGCCGCAGCAGGGAGACGCCGACGGAGATGGTGACGCGGCCGAGAATCTCGCCGGTCGACTTCTTCTTCTGCTCCTTCGCCATGACGGTGCGGCGGAGCTGGTCGGCGACCGACAGCGCATGGCGCAGCGCCGTGTTGGGCAGCACGACGGCAAACTCCTCGCCGCCATAACGCGCGGTGATGTCCTGCCGCTTCATGAGCTGCTTCAGCGACTGGCCGACCAGCCTCAGCACCTGGTCGCCGGTGAGATGGCCGTAGGAATCGTTGAACGACTTGAAGTGATCGATGTCGAACATCAACAGCGACAGCGGCTCGTTGTTGGCAAGCGATGTCTGCACCGCCGTCTCGATCATGCGGTCGAAATATTTTCGGTTGCCGAGGCCTGTGAGCGGATCGGTCAGGCTTTCGGCCCGGATCGCCTCGAGGCTGTGCTGGAGGTTCGAGATCTCCGACTTGGAGGTCGCGAGGCGCTCTTCCAGCACCTTGTTGGTGTCGCGCATCTGGCGAGTCGATCTGGCAACCGTTTCGATGATCGACTTCACCTGGTCCAGCGTCTGCGCGGCAGAGAGGGTCTGGCTCGCGCCGTTCAGCGTGGCATCGTAGTTGGACGACATGCCGAGCGCCTCGCTCAGAATGGTAATGACGTCGTCGATCTGGCCGACGACCTGCGAGCCGACCTTGTCGATGCGGTCGGTGGTCTTGACCTGCGAGAGATAGCTCTCATAGATCTGCTCGAGATCGGCATCGGTGAGCTTGCCGCTGCGCGCCAGCGTCTCGTTGATGACCTTGTTGAGCCGCGGGTTGTAGCCGGTCGCGTAGACGTACCAGATTTCGTAGTTGCGCGGCGTCGCATTCTGCCGCAGCGAGCTGATCTGTCCCAGCGCAACCTGCGCAAACGCCATCGTGCGTTCGTGTTCGTCAAGCACCTTGACCACGGCAGCCTATCCTCATAGCGAGCCGCCGCCCGCCCGCAGCAATTATTAAACTATTGAGACGAAGCTAACGTACGATAATGAACGAGCCGTAAATAGTTCCGTGACTCTACGGGAAAACGGAACATTCGGTTCCCAGGACACAATAAACCTGGGGTTGTCGGACTTGGTAGTATCATCTGGTGGATTTTCGCGCAAAGACATTCGCGTCCCTATCGGACGCGATGCCTAGCGCAATCTCAAACCAGAAGGCCGAACGTGCGGCTCAGGCGCGAACGGGTCGCAGCAGAAATGCCGGAAGATGCGAGTGATCGGCGGGCTCAGCATCGACTTCGCGCGGAGCGCGCTTCGGCTCGGCCCGGCCGAACGAAGGCACTTGCGGCGCGGGGGCTTGCGTCTTCGCGCCATTCTTCCGGACGCCGTTCGCGGGCCTTTCCTCGCGCGCGGCGCGCGGCCTTTCCTCGCGCTCAGCACGCGGCCTTTCCTCGCGCTCGGCGCGCGGCCTTTCTTCGCGCTCGGCGCGCGGCCTCGCCTCACGCTCGCGGCGCGGCTTGCGGTCGCCTCGCGACCTGTCGCGTGCGCGTGAGCGGCGCGGCTCGCCGTCCTGCTCGGTCGCATCCGCCGGCGATGTGTAGTCGCCTTCGGCCTTGGGAATGTCCTGTCCGATCAGCTTTTCGATCGCGACGACCGATTTGTGGTCGAGCGGGGTGACGATGGAGATCGCGGTCCCGCTGCGGCCGGCACGTCCGGTGCGGCCGATGCGGTGGACATAGTCGTCCGGATGATGCGGCACATCGAAGTTGAAGACGTGGCTGACCTCGGGAATGTCGAGACCCCGGGCGGCGACGTCGGAGGCGACGAGCAGCGGGAGCTCGCCCTTGCGGAACTGGTCGAGCGCCGCCATGCGGGCAGGCTGATCCATGTCGCCGTGCAGCGCGCCGACACTAAAGCCGTGCTTCTGCAGTGATTTGTGAAGAATGGCGACGTCGCGCTTGCGATTGCAGAAGATGATGGCGTTCTTCAGGTCCTTGGCGTCGCGCAGCAGGCGGCGGAGGACGTCGCGCTTCTGGTGCGCCTCGCGGCCGGCGGGGACCTGGGACTGGGCGACGGTGACCGCGGCGGTTGCGGGTCTCGACACCTCGACCTTGACCGGATTGTGCAGAAAGGCCTCGGTGATTCGGCGGATTTCCGGCGGCATCGTCGCGGTGAAGAACAGGGTCTGCCGCGTGAAGGGCACCAGCTTGCAGATGCGCTCGATGTCGGGAATGAAGCCCATGTCGAGCATCCGGTCGGCTTCGTCGATCACCAGCAGCTCGACGCCGGTGAGCAGTAACCCGCCGCGCTCGGTGTGGTCGAGCAGACGGCCGGGGGTGGCGATCAGCACATCGACGCCGCGCGTCAGTTTGGTGTCCTGGTCGCCGAACGAGACCCCGCCGATCAGCAGGGCGACGTTGAGCTTCTGTCCCGCGCCGTATCGGTCAAAATTCTCCTTGACCTGGGCCGCCAGCTCGCGGGTTGGTTCCAGGATCAGGGTTCTGGGCATTCGGGCCCGGGCGCGGCCTTTCTCCAGAAGCGTGAGCATGGGAAGAACGAAGGCCGCGGTCTTGCCGGTGCCCGTCTGGGCGATACCGAGAACGTCGCGGCGGGACAGGACATGCGGAATAGCCTGTTCCTGGATGGGGGTGGGGGTCGTGTAGCCGGTCGCTGCGACTGCGGCGAGCACCTTGTCGGACAAACCGAGATGGGAAAAGGACATCGAGCCTCTAATCGACACCGCCGTTGGGAATCGAGGGTAAAAAGAGGGCTGTCGCGTTGACCCCGAAACGGCGTGCTTTCAAAAGCTGGGGGGTCCGTCTTACGCAGATCAGCGGCGGGCAGGGGAATCGTGGTTCGATCCCGGCCTTTCAAGGCGGAACATACGGTGGAATCGCCCAAAGTCAATGCCGGGAGGCGCCAGAGGGCGAGAAAAGCTTAACGTTTGCGGCCAAAAAGGACACCAATTCGTCATGTTCCCGAAATTCCGGCTTGATACCCTGAGCGATGGCGTCTTTGCCGTCGCCATGACGCTGCTCGTGCTCGATGTGCGGTTGCCGGACGATTTCCATCCGCGCGACGGTGGCGAATTGGCAGAGGCGCTGATCGGCCTCTGGCCCAAATTCCTGCCTTATGTGCTGAGTTTCAGCGTACTGGGCTTGCGCTGGCTCGCCGATCTCGAGTTGCGTTCGCGGGCCGAACATGTCGACCGGAGCTACGTCAATTGGTGGCTGCTCTACCTCCTGCTGATCACCTGCGTACCGTTTTCGACCAGCGTCGTCGGCCGCTATGCCAGTATGGCCCCCGCGATTTGGCTCTATGCGGGACATACGCTGTCGATCTCCTTGGTCGGGCTGCGCATGGTGTTCGCCACGCCGCATCTGGAGCCGGGCGACCATCTGCGCATGCGGCAGATCTCGGCGGTCCTGCTGATCGCCGCCTCCGTGCTTGCGATCCTGGTGAGCTTTTTCAGTCCACACCTCGCCCTCTGGGCGTTCGCGCTGCCGCTCCTCGTTCCCCCGCTGATGCGACGGACCAGGGCCGTGCTAAGTTGAACCCGGGAAATGGCTGTTTCGACTACTGCAGGGGTACGGGTGGCGGGCGCTGATGGGGCATCGGCAGGCAGCGCGTAGATGGGCAGGGACATTGGATGGACTGGTTTTCCTTGAGGTCGGCGGTGGCGTGCACATTGGCGGCGCTGTTCATGGCGCTGGCAACGCCGGCGCAGGCCAAGCGCGTCGCGCTGGTGATTGGCAACAACGACTACAAGAACGTTCCAAAGCTGCAGAAGGCGGTCAACGACGCCCGCGCCATGGGCGACACGCTGAGGCAGCTCGGTTTTGACGTGATGGTGGCGGAGAACCAGAACCGGCAGCAATTTTCCCAGTCGCTGCTGGCCTTCGACAATGCGGTCGGGCCTGATGACACCGCGTTCTTCTTCTATGCAGGGCATGGATTTGAGATCGCCGGCCAGAACTATCTGCTGCCGACCGATGTGCCGGCCGCGGGTGAAGGCCAGGAAGAGCTGGTGCGGGACGCCTCTGTGCTCGCCGACCGCATCGTCGAGCGGCTGCAGAACCGCAAGGTGCGCACCTCGATCCTGGTGTTCGACGCCTGCCGCAACAATCCGTTCGAGCGCTCAGGCACGCGCGCGGTCGCCGGTGGCGGAGGCCTTGCGCCGATGACGCAGCTGCCCGAGGGCGTATTCTCGATCTTCTCGGCCGGCTACAAGCAGACCGCGCTCGACCGGCTGTCGAACAACGACAACAGCCCCAATTCGGTGTTCACGCGCACCTTCGCCAGGGAGTTGCTGCTGCCCGGCGAAAATCTCGTCGAGGTCGCCCAGCACACGCGCAAGCAGGTCAGCGAACTCGCCGAGAGCATCGGTCATCGCCAGATCCCGGCCTACACCGACCAGATGGTCGACAACGTCTTCCTGAACGGCGCGGCGAAAGGGCAAAGCGAGGCGGCAAAGCCCGCCGAGCCGCCACAGAAGGTCGCGGCGCTGCCGCCGGTCGCGAAGATGGCGCCACCGTCCGATTCCACGAACGCGCCGATCGCCATCTTCTCGCGTCACAATGGCGGCTGGACGGTCGGATTCTCGATCCTCGAGCCGACGCTCGGCATCTCCTGGCGGATCGGCAATGGCGAGTTTCGCGAGACCGGCTTCATGGACACGCTCGATCCGCGTACGCGCAAGCGCATGCCGAATCCGTCCATCGAACTGCCGCCCGACGCGCCGGCCGCGACAATCGAGGTCCGCTATATCGACACCCAGGGCGAGATGCAGGGGCCGTTTCCGATCAAGTTCGATCCGGAGGCGGCGCTGATCCACGACCAGCGCAAGATCCTCGACATGACGGCGACGAGCTGGCTGTCGTTCCGCGAGTTCAACGGCCTCCTGGTCTACTATACGCATCTGGTGTCGTACCGCTGCGCGATCCGCGAGGTGCGCATCGGCATCGACACGACGGTGCCGGACAAGGTGCTGAAGCTGCCGCCCTGCGATCTCAGGGATCCCAGCACCATTCCCTCCAACGCGCAGCTCTACATGAAACTCGCACCGGCGACGCAGCTCATGTCGGTCGAATTGACCTATCGCGACGGCAGCGTGTCGGAGATCAAGACGTTCAGAACCGCGAATCGCAGCAACTAGCCGCCGCCGTTGAGCCGCTCAGATGTCGGCGTCAAACGCGGCCCTATCGACTTAATCCGCCGCGGTAAAATGTTGACAATGAGCCCACGAGAGGGGCTTACGGCTTACGGTATCTTGTAACCGGTAATTGTGTCCATTTCGCAACGAATGGTTGAGAATGGAGCGGGAAGCGGGCGCGAATTTGTCTTTGAAGTGGCGTGTGCTGTCACCCCAGCGTTAGTAATCCCTCAACGGTTGGGTGAGGGATTTTGAGATGAAGAAGTACTCTTGCTGGCTGGTCGCGTCGGCTGTTTCGCTTGCTGGATCTGGTATGGCATCCGCCGCCGACCTCGCAGCGCGGCCCTATACCAAGGCGCCGCCGCCTGTGGCTGCGGTCTACAACTGGACCGGCTTCTATGTCGGCGGACATCTCGGCGGTTCCACCACCAACGAGCAGTGGGTCAACACTGCCGATACCACCGCGTTCGGCGATCTCGCACCGGGGCAGGGCTTTCGTCAGCGCGGCTCGGGCGTATTTGGCGGTGGCCAGGCCGGCTATAACTGGCAGACCGGTCAATTCGTGTTCGGTCTCGAGGGTACCATCTCGGGCATGAGCAATCGCGGCAGCGTTCTGAACAATGTGTTCGGGGTGGGGCTGGACGACCTCTTCAGCTGGCGGACCAACTGGATGGCTACCGTCGTGGGGCGCGCCGGCATCGCCTGGAACAACAGCCTGTTCTATGTGAAGGGCGGCTACGCGGGCGTGAACAATCGCCTCTCGGTCTCCGACACGGTCGGTGCGAATGTCGGCTCCGGTTCACAGACCAGCTGGCACAATGGCTGGACGGCCGGCGTGGGCTGGGAATACGGTATCACCGAGAACTGGATCGCCGGCGTCGAGTATGACTATTCGGCCTTCAACACCAAGAGCTACGAGCTCGGTGGCACAGCGGCGCCCGCGGTCTACACCTTCGACGTCAAGCCGCGCGACATACAGGCCGTCGTCGCTCGCATCAGCTATAAGTTCGGCCCCGGTCCGGTGGTCGCGAAATACTGATCGAACTCCGGAATTCTCCCGGACTTGGAGGCCCCGCGACTTGCGGGGCCTTTTTGTTTGGATCGATGCGCAGGACCAATGGGGTTAGCCGTCATACTTGGCCGTTGCGGGATAAGTCGCTGACGCCGGCCTCAACGCTTGCTCTGCCAGATCAGGATCAGCCCGACCGCCCCCAGGGCCGCGCCATAGCCTGCCCACTCGATCTGGTTGATCATGAAGCTGGTCCGCGGCCACGCCACCACGCCGGTGCCCTGGCCGATCCAGAGCACGCCGATGGCGAGTGCAAGCAGCCCAAGGACCAGAAGCAGGTTGCGCATGATGATGTCTCTCGAAGTCGGCCATTCCATCCTGCCAGGACGGCGCGGATGGGCCGGCAATGCCGTCCGATCGGGAAACCCCGATCCCTCGCCACCGTAGCTTCCGGTCAGGACCATGACCACTGCTCTTGCTGGGCAAGGAGGGCGCCATGGTGGCAAAAATGGTTGCCTGGCTGCCCGTTGCGGCGATCGCGGTTGCGGTCGCCTACGCGGCCGCGCCGCGAAGTGCGGATCTGCGCGGCTTCGATCCCGCTGGCATGGCGAGGCTCGAAACCGCGATGTGGCGCGACTATTATGAGCGGCACTATCCGAGCTTATTCTATCACCTCTACGAATCATCGCGGACGCAGTTCGGATTCTCGCCGCTCGACAGCGTTCGAATAGCCTTGTCGGCCGCACAGGCCGCCAAGACCTTTCAGCCGACGCATTCGCGCGTCGAGGCTGTCGCCGCGCTGCCGCATCTCGTCGACTATTACAGCCTGCTGCGCGCCGCGGCACCGTCGGCTTTCGAGCTGGCGGAAACCGCAAATCTCGAGCTCGACTGGTGGCAGGCACGACGTGAGCAGGTTGCGCCGGGCGATTATGGCCTCACGATCGCACGTGTGGCCGCACTCACCTATGGCACGCCGGCCGAGGGCGGGGCGATGCTCGCCTATGGCATCGGCCGGGCTCAGGCGATGGCGTATCGCGATGCCCGCGGCGCCGGCATTACCGGGCAGGACTGGTCAGACATCGAAGCGCAATTGCGCGAGGCCTACCGGCAGCTCAAGCTTGCGATTGGCCCGCCGGCGTGACGCAGGCGGTAGGTCTGCCGGACGCAAAAAGAAAAGCCCCGGCCTAGCCGGGGCTTTTGTTTTTGGATGACGCCGATCGATCGCTGAAGGAAGGCTCGCTCAGTACCTGACGGCCGGTCCGCCCCAGTTGAAGCGATAGACCAGCGAGGTCGAGATGGTCTGCGTCCAGGGCTTGAAGTGGATCGAGTTGGCGCCGAGGGCATTCGTTCCGTCGACCAGTTCGTTGACCGTCTTCGATTGCGCGAAAGCCGAGCGGTATTCGGTCTTCATGAACCAGCCGGGTGCGGTGATGCCGAAGATGTTCAGGTTATTCTCGACGCCGCCGCCAACGAACCAGCCGTTGGTATTGAAGCCGTTGGTGTGCAGGCCCGACGCGAGACCGGTTGCGGTGCCCAGCAGCGTGGTGCCCGACCAGTGCGAGCCCGAATAGCCACCGTTGACGTAGGAGAACACGTTCGGTGCGACGAGATAGCCGAGGCGTACGCCGGCCGCCCAGGCGTCCTGCTGCTTGATCGTGCCGGCAATGTTGAGGTTCAGATCCTGGGCGGTGCCGCGAAGGCTGCCGAATTGGCCATCGGCAAAGATGCCCGCAACCCAGGAGGTGTTGAACTGCCAATCGTAGCCGAGGCCGACGGTCCCGAACCAGCCGTCACCACCGACCTGCTGGTTGGTCGTCAGCGGAACCAGCCCGGCGTTCGACTGGGCGAAGTCGTTGGCGTTCCAGACGCCGCCGCCACCACCGCCAAAGATGTAGAAACCGGTCCAGTTATAGGCGGGCGCCATGGGGGCCGGCGCCTTGGTGTAAGGGCGAGCCATATCAGCGGCGAACGCCGACCCGGACATTGCCGCCACGGCGGTCAGAGCGAGCAGCAACTTTTTCATGTTCAAATCCCCAGCTTCTCTCAAAGGGTTTTCTTTGGCCTGACGGCGTTTCGGCGCCGATTCATCATGCCCCATGCCCGCAATATAGCCGGTTCCGGCCAAAATGCTGTTGCGGCGCGGGCACACTTGCCGGAAAAGGGCCTTTGATAGGCCGCCGGAATGGCCAAAGATGTGAGAAATCACGAAAAAATGGCCCCGTCCGGCGACGGGGCCATCACAATCTCTGCGAGGGTGCCACGGTAAGCTAAACGTCCAGCAGTTCGTCGCTGGCGAATTCGGCCTTTTCCGAGATGAAGGCGAATCGCGCCTCGGCCTTGGTGCCCATCAGCCGTTCCACCGAATCGGCCGTGCCTTCGCGATCGTCGGCGAGCAAGACCACCCGCAACAGCGTCCGTTTGGCCGGATCCATGGTGGTTTCCTTCAGCTGGGCCGGCATCATCTCGCCCAATCCTTTGAAGCGGCTGACCTCGACCTTCGCGTTGGCGTTGAACTCGCGCTTCAGCAGCCGCTCCTTGTCCGCATCATCGCGGGCGTAGACGGTTTTTGAGCCGTGAGTCAGCTTGTAGAGCGGCGGCACGGCCAGATAGAGGTGGCCCTCGTCGATCAGGGGTCGCATCTGGCGGTAGAAGAACGTGATCAGGAGCGAGGCGATGTGGGCGCCGTCGACGTCGGCGTCGGTCATGATGATGATACGCGAATAGCGCAGGTCCTCTTCGCGGTAATGCAGAAGGGTGCCGCAACCGATCGCTTGCACGAGATCGGCGAGCTGGGCGTTGGCAACCAGCTTGTCCTTGCCGGCAGAGGCAACGTTGAGGATCTTGCCGCGCAGCGGAAGAATCGCCTGGGTCTTGCGGTCGCGCGCCTGTTTGGCGCTGCCGCCGGCCGAATCGCCCTCGACGATGAACAGTTCGGAGCCTTCCGAGGCCGTGTTGGTGCAGTCGGCGAGCTTGCCGGGCAGGCGGAGCTTTTTCACCGCGGTTTTTCGCGCGATTTCCTTCTCGGCGCGGCGGCGTAGCCGTTCCTCGGCGCGCTCGACCACGAAGTCGAGCAGCTTGTTGGCCTGCAGCGGATTTCCCGAGAGCCAATGGTCGAACGGGTCCTTGATGGCCTGTTCGACGATGCGCTGGGCCTCCGCTGTCGCGAGGCGGTCCTTGGTCTGACCCTGGAATTCCGGTTCGCGCACGAACACACTGAGCATCACCGCCGCGCCCACCATGACGTCTTCCGACGTCACGGAAGCCGCGCGTTTGCCCTGGCCGACGCGCTCGGCGTGATCCTTCAGGCCGCGCAGCAGCGCGCTGCGCATGCCGGATTCATGCGTGCCGCCATCCTGGGTCGGGATCGTGTTGCAGTAGGACGACAGGAATCCGTCGGCATCCGCGGTCCAGGCGACAGCCCATTCGCAGCCGCCGTGACCGCCAGTGCGGCCGGATTTTCCGGAAAAGATGTCCGGATGCACCAGCGTGTCGGCATGGATCGCCGCGGCGAGATAGTCCTTCAGCCCGCCGGGAAAGTGAAAACTGTCCTCCGCCGGAACATCCTCGATGCCCTTCAGGAGCGAGGGATCGCAGCGCCAGCGGATCTCGACGCCGCCGAACAGATAGGCTTTTGAGCGCGCCATCTTGAACAGGCGTTGCGGCTTGAAGGTGGCCTTGGCGCCGAAGATGTCGCTGTCCGGCTTGAAGCGGACGCGGGTGCCGCGGCGGTTATTGACCTTGCCGAGGTCTTCGAGCTTGCCCTTGGGATGGCCGCGTTCGAACGCCATGCGATAGAGCTTCTGGCCGCGCGCGACCTCGACTTCCAGTCGCGACGACAGCGCATTGACAACGGACACGCCGACGCCGTGCAGGCCGCCCGAGGTCTCATAGACCTTGGAATCGAACTTGCCGCCGGCATGCAGCGTGCACAGGATCACTTCCAGGGCGGACTTTTTTGGGAATTTTGGATGCGGATCGACTGGAATGCCGCGGCCATTGTCGGTCACGGTCAAAAACCCGTCGGCGCCAAGCTCGACCTCGATGAAGGTTGCGTGCCCGGCCAGCGCCTCGTCCATCGAGTTGTCGATGACTTCGGCGAACAGATGATGCAGCGCCTTTTCGTCCGTCCCGCCGATATACATGCCGGGCCGGCGGCGCACCGGCTCCAGGCCCTCGAGCACCTCGATATCGCGTGCGGTATAATCGCCCTCCGCGCCAGCTCCGCGCGGCGACGGCTTTGGCGGTGCGCCGCGGGATTTCGGGCCGGCGGCGGCAAAGAGGTCGTCGGCTTTGGGTTTCGCTGCAGATTTCAACGGTTTGGACATAGATCTTCACAAGTTGCGCGCAGTGTTGCGCGAGCGAATCGGTTTGGCTGACTATGCCATGGATGGGCGCGAATAGTGACCGGAGGGGGGTGAGGTAGGACGGCCGGGCCGCGCCGTCCAGACCCCGCGGAATCTGGTGGCCATTTTGCGGGCTTTTTGCGCAGCAACCTCACGGGCCGGCGCAGCCTTTGTGACTTGCGGTCACGTAATGAAACCGGCTTAGGTGATTCCTTAAGGCAAAAGACGGTTTTTGGGGACGGCCAGGGCGGAAGGGCATTTCACGGCATGGAAGATTTTGCGCACGCCATGGCGAGTTTTGTGCGCGATCATCAGAGTTGGGCGGCACCGATCGTTCTGCTGCTGGCGTTTGGCGAATCGCTTGCCTTCTTCTCCCTCCTGATTCCCGCCTGGGGCGCGCTGGTGGCGATCGGCGCGCTGATCGGCGTCGCCGGCCTCAATTTCTGGCCGATCTGGATCGCCGGCGGGATCGGAGCCGCGCTCGGCGACTGGGTCTCCTACTGGTTCGGGTTCCGCTACAAGGAACAGGTCGCGCGGATGTGGCCGCTGTCGCGCTATCCGGAACTGCTGCCGCGCGGGGAGGCGTTCGTCAGAAAATGGGGCGTCCCCTCGATCTTCATTGGCCGCTTTTTCGGACCGCTCCGGGCCTCGGTGCCGCTCGCCGCGGGCATTTTCGAGATGCCCTATTGGCAGTTCCAGGTCGCCAATTTCGTCTCCGCCCTGGTCTGGGCGGCGGCGCTGTTGCTGTTCGGGGACGTCATCGCGCAGATCATCGAATGGCTCTGGCGCGCGGTCTAGCGCCGCCCGCGGAACAAGGGCTGATGATCGACCGCCGGCTCGGCCGCGGCGGTGAGGATCCAATTCTCGAACGCGGAGAGGAGACGAGCATTGCGGCAAACGTAGCGTCGGACCAAGTAGTAACCTTCGTCCAGGGTGACCGGGGGCCCAAGAAGTTGCAGCCTTCCCGCGGTGAGCTGCGCGCCGACATAGGCCATGTCGATCATTGCGATGCCACCGCCGGCAGCAGCGGCCTCGAGCGCTTGCGCCCGTGAATCGACAATCAGGCCGGCTTCGCTTGGCTTGCCGACTCGCCGCGATGCCGTCCACCAACGCGACCAATCCCTGAAGCGCGAGCGCGCCCGGATAATGGCGGAGCCTTCCAGGTTCTGGTCGGTGCCAGGCGCCGCAACCGGAGCCAGGGTTTCGCGAAACAGCAAGGTCGCAGTCAATCCGGGCCAGTTGCCCCGCCCGTGGCGAATGGCGCAATCGAAATCCTCGGCTTCCAGGTCGATCGCACGACGTGTCGTCGCGAGCGAGACCTCGATATCCGGATGTCGGGCCCGGAATTCCGGAAGCCGCGGCAAGAGCCAATGCGATGCGAAGGTTGCGACCGTGCTGATGCGCAATTGCGATCGCCGGCGGCGGATCGGCTCGACGGCAGCCTCGATCCGACGAAGGGCATCGCCGATCACCAAAAGGAGGGCATCGGCGTCGTCGGTTGGGACGACGCGGCGTCCAACCTTCCGGACGAGCGCTACGCCGAGTTGATGCTCAAGGTCGGCGATCCGGTGGGATAGTGCCGAACGCGTAACGCCGAGGATGTCCGCAGCCTCCGCGAGGTTGCCGGTTTGCGACAGCTTTGAGAGCGCCTGCAGGCCTCTGGGCGACGGAAGCACGATCGTGCCGTCCCGATCGATGACGATAGGTGAGGTTATCTCACCGATGGCATAGGCGCAAACTGCTATGGTCATAGGGAGGTGACCGTCATGCCGAATCTATTCCAGCAGCTCGCCGCCTATAATTCCTGGGCCAACGCTCGCCTGTATGAGGCGGCAATCGCGCTTCCCGAGGAGCTCTATCGGGCCGATGTCGGCGTTTTCTTTCGCAGCCTGCATGGGACGCTGAACCATCTGCTTCTCGCCGACAGGCTGTGGCTCACCCGCCTCACGGGCATTGGCGAACAGCCGAAGCGTTTCGACGAGATCCTTTACGACAATCGCCTCGAACTTGCGCGGGCCCGGCTTGCCGAAGATGCGCGGCTCAAAGCGGTGGTCAACAGCTACGATGAAGCTGCGCTGTCGCGGCCTCACGCCTATCAAACGATGTCTGGGATGCCGCAGGAACAGCCGCTCTCGGACATCCTGCTTCATCTGTTCAATCATCAGACGCATCATCGCGGCCAGGCACATGCATGCCTCTCCATGACGACTAGGCAAGAGCCGCCGCCCCTCGACCTGTTGGTGTTCCAGCGGGGCCTGCCGGCGCCCAACCTGGCCGAACGCCTGGGCCTCTGATCAGCTTGGAAAATCAGACATCGTCGGCACGAAGGTCGCGTGTTCAGCTCGCCTTTCCCTTGACGCGGGGCCAGTGTGCCCTTATAGCCACGCTCCATGATCAACGCCGCGACCATCCTCGTTGCCCGTCGCCGCCGCCGCATCTCAGCGGTTCGGGCGGTCATCTGCGTTTAGATCATCGCCTTCGCCGCTGGATCCCGGTCCGCGGCGCTCCCCCTGAAAAGCTCGCGTGATATGATCCGGCGGCTCCTCGACTGAAGCAGGAGTTTTCCGATGTACACGCCACCCGCCTTCAAGCCCGATCGCGCCGCCTGCCTCGGTTTCGCCGAGGCCCGCGGGTTCGGGACCGTCTGCGCCTTCGACGGCAAAAAGCCGATCGCCGCGCTGCTGCCGTTCTACCTGAGCTACGCGAGCGACGGCACGCCGGTCGCCTCGTTTCATGTTGCCCGTCACAATCCGCTGGTAAACCTTGTCGGCGGCGCCGCGTCGTGGCTGCTGGCCATCGCCGGGGCGGACACCTATGTGTCGCCGGACTGGTACGTCTCGCCGGATCAGGTCCCGACCTGGCTGTACGAGGCGGTGCATCTGACGGGGCCGGTGCGGAGACTGTCAGATGACGAACTCTCGGCGCAGGTCGATACGCTCAGCGCAAAGTTCGAGGCGTGGCTTGCGCCAAAACGCCCATGGACCTCGGCCAAGATGACGGCGGGGCGCCTGGAGGCCATGAAGAAGGCGATCGTCGGGCTGTCGATGACCGTCGAGGAGGTCGAGGGCAGTTTTAAGCTCAACCAGCACAAATCCGAGGCCGACTATGCGGCCATCGCCTCGGCGCTGATGCAGCGGAATGACGAAGCCGCACAGACGATCGCGCAACGGATGGTCGCGCTACGGCCGACCCTGGACTACAAACCCTCCCTGCCTGTCTCCGCCGAGTGAAGGACCACGCCATGACCCTCATCGATACCACCGCGCCGAACGGCGAGCCTGCAACCAGCGCTGCGCGACCTTCCGTGTTCGTCGACGGCGGCTCGGGAACGACGGGCCTCGGGATTCGCGAGCGGCTCGCCCAGCAGAACGACGTCGTGCTGAAGAACATCGCTGACGACAGGCGCAAGGACGCTGGCGCGAAACGCGAACTGATGGAAGGGGTCGATCTCGTGATCCTCTGCCTGCCCGATGATGCCGCGAAGGAGACGGTGGCCCTGATCGACGGCATGGGTAACCGGGCGCCAAAGGTGCTCGACGCCTCGACCGCGCATCGCGTTGCGCCCGACTGGACCTATGGCTTTCCCGAGCTTGCGCCGGACCAGGCCGCCAAAATCAGGCTCGCGCGAAAAGTGTCCAATCCGGGGTGCTACCCGACGGGCGGCATCGCGCTGCTGCGGCCGCTGGTCGACGCCGGGATCATCCCGACCGACCATCCCATCAGCATCAATGCGGTGAGCGGTTATTCCGGCGGCGGCAAACAGATGATCGCAAGCTTCGAGGATGGCACGGCGCCGTCCTTCGAGCTCTACGGCCTCGGTTTTGCGCACAAGCATCTGCCGGAGACGCAGCTCTATTCCAATCTGACGCGGCGGCCGATCTTCATTCCCTCGGTCGGCAACTACCACCAGGGCATGCTGGTTTCGGTGCCCTTGCATCTGGACACGCTGCCGGGCAAGCCCGCGGCCGCCGACCTGCATGCGGCATTGGCGAAACGCTACGAGGGCAGCACCTACGTCTCGGTGATGCCGCTCGACAACGAGGCGGCGAGAGGCGGGCGGATCGAGCCGGAGGCGCTGAACGAGACCAACCAGCTCGAGCTCTACGTGTTTGCCAGCCAGAGCTATCCGCACGCCGTGCTCGTCGCGCGGCTCGACAATCTGGGCAAGGGCGCTTCCGGCGCGGCGGTGCAGAACATGCGGCTGATGCTGGGATTGGCCGACTAATCAACGCACGGGTAGCAAGTGTAGGGTGGGCAAAGGCGCTCTTGCGCCGTGCCCACCATCTTTCCGCGGCTCTTGTCTGCAATGATGGGCACGCTACGCTTGGCCCACCCTGCCATAGCCCACCGTTTCGCAACGCGACGCAGCGGTGGTGGACACGGCGCGAGAGCGCCTTTGCCCACCCTACAAGAGAGCTTGCGGCGCTGCTTAAACCAGCTTGAAGATTCCGAGCACGAGGACGACCTGCGCCAGAAAGCCGACTGTGAAGGCCGCCGTGCGGAACACGGGGATTCCCAGCGTGTAGACGATCACATGTGCGACGCGCGCCCAGAAGAAGACGGCGGCGGCCAGCGCCGTCCAGGTGGTGGAATAGTCGAGCGCGTTGAGGATCAGCACCAGCGGCGCGAAGATCACGAGATTCTCGACCGCGTTGTCGTGCGCGAACATCAGACGTGTCGCCCATGGCGCGTGCGGCTTGTCGCCGCGCGAGGGATTGGCCATCGCGCCGGTCAGCCCGCGGACCTGGGAGCGATTGATGGTGTAGGGGACCCACAACAGGCCCGTCAGAATCACCGTCAGTGTCAGCCAGAACAATTCACGCGTCATTGGTTTTCCCCTCGATGCAAAGCATTATGCCGGGCAGACGTCCCAGGGTCCGCACTTCATGAACATCGTGGCGTCCCCTCGGGTAGACGGGCGCAACTATAACGTTTTGGCGCGAGGCCGGTACCGGTTCGTGTCGGGAAAATGCGCACAAGCCCCCTAGGCGCGCACCTTGACGTAGCTGCCGGGTGCATCCTCGATCGGCGGCAGCGCATCGCTGCCGATGCTGCGGGCCTCGACCTCCTCCGCATCGATCTGGCCGAGCCAGCCGCGCCAGTCCGGCCACCACGAGCCCTTGTGCTCGCTCGCGGCCTTCATCCAGTCGGCCAGCGAGATGTCCCTGATGTTTTCGTTGGTCCAATACTGATATTTCTTGGAGGCGGGCGGGTTGATGACGCCCGCGATGTGGCCGGAGCCGGCGAGGACGTATTTCACCGGGCCGCCGAAGAACTGCGAGCCGTGCAGCACGGAGTCCGGCGGTGCGATGTGGTCCTCGCGCGTCGCCAGATTGTAGACCGGCACCTTGACCTTGCCGAGGTCGAGCAGCGTGTTGTCCAGCACCATGCTGCCGGTGCTCAGGCGGTTCTCCAGATAGCAGTTGCGCAGATAATAGGAATGGTTGGCCGCCGGCATCCGGGTCGCATCGGAATTCCAGTGCAGCAGATCGAAGGCCGAGGGCGGCTGTCCCTTCAGATAGTTGCTCACGACATAGGACCAGATCAGGTCGTTGGAGCGCAGCATGTTGAAGGCCATCGCCATCCTGTTGCCTTCGAGCACGCCGCTTTCCTGCATGTCGCGTTCCAGCGCGGAGATCTGTCCTTCGTCGACGAAGACCAGGAGATCGCCGGCATGGGTGAAGTCGACCTGCGCGGCGAGGAAGGTCGCCGAGGCTACGCGCTGGCGCCGCTTGTCGGCGAGCCAGGCCAGCGTGGTGGCGAGCATCGTGCCGCCGACGCAATAGCCCATGGTGTGGACCTTCATCTCGCCGGTCGCCTTTTCGATGACGTCCATCGCGGCGAGCGGGCCTTCCTTCATGTAGTCTTCCCAGGTCTTGGCCCCGAGCGACTTGTCGGGATTGACCCAGGAGATCACGAACACGGTGACGCCCTGATCGACGCACCATTTGATGAAGGATTTTTCTGGCCTGAGGTCGAGGATGTAGAACTTGTTGATCCAGGGCGGCACGATCAAAAGCGGCGTGCGCAGCACCTTCTCGGTCGCGCCCTTGTACTGTATCAGCTGCATCAGATCGTTCTGGAAGATCACCTTGCCGGGCGTGGTCGCCATGTTGACGCCGACCGCAAGATTGGCGGGATCGGACTGCCGGATCTTCAGGCTGCCCTTGCCGGCCTCGATGTCCTCCGCCAGCATCTGCATGCCGCGCACCAGATTGCCGCCGCTGGAGGTGATCGTCTCGCGCAGCACCTCCGGGTTGGTCAGCACGAAGTTCGACGGCGACAGCGCGTTGGTGATCTGGTTCACATAGAACTCGGCCTTCTTGCGGGTATGCGGGTCGAGTCCCTCGGCGTTGCGCACGAGGTCGTGGGCCCACTGCGTCGTGAGCAGATAGAGCTGCATCACGAAATCGAAGAACTGGTTCGACTTCCATTCCGGATCGGCAAAACGCTTGTCGCGCGGCGCCGGGGAAATCGCCGGCGGCGCCTCTTCGCCGGCCATCCGCCGCGTCGCCGAGCCCCAGAGATCGAGATAGCCTTTTGCGACCCTGGTCTGCAGGTCGGATGAACGCTCATTGTCCGACAGCCAGTATTCGGCGACGGCGGTCAGCGTCTTGACCATTTCGGCGAGTTCGTTCGGCGGCTTGTCGACCACTTCGCCGCTCTCGCGCGGCTTCAGATAGGCCGCAAGCGCCTTGCCGCTGTTCTCCATCGCCTTCGCGAAATTCATCGCAAAGGCTTCCGGATCGAACTTCTTGCCAGCTTCAACCGATACGTCGTTCATGACGGGACACTAACGCGTGATTGGCGGCTCGTCACCGCGAATGATCAGATTGTGGTGTCAACAGGGACGTGTATGTTTCAAAGTATTTATCAAGTGAATGACGCATCATGACGCTTCGCGTTTCTGTTGCATTGCGATAAAGTACCTTGGTTCGGACAAACTAAAGTCCCACGAAAAGTTTCAGTTCGGCTGCCGATCATTTTGGCACGACCACGCGTCGGGCCCGCTTGCAAAGACCGGTCGATGAAATCTCCGGTCGGGATGTAACGAGGGGATCTTCTGACAAGCCCATGATGGCGGATCGACGAAGCCAGGTGATTGGTCGACGGTTTGGCGCTGTGCTGTCCTTGGGCACGATCGTCGCGATGACGCTCGCGCTGGCCGGTTGTTCCACCTCGATCGCCGACCTGCCGGTCGGGTCGGCGGCCGATACGACCCCGCGCGAGCCCAATGGCTACCTGCCGGTTCACGACCTGCCTCCCGACCGCGAAGCGGCGGTCATTCCCCCGGCGGAGCGGGCCAAGATCCAGGCCGAGCTGCTCAAGGCCCGGGACCACCAGGCCACGGCGGCCGGTCCGACGGCCCCCGCGACCGCGACCGCTGCTCCGGCAACCAAGGGCAGCAGCCCGCCCAAGCAGAGCCGCCAGGCGAAGCCAGCGGTTGAAAGCCGGGCGGAAGATTGACGGGGATGGGCCTCTAATCGCTGGCATGGCAGGCCCGCCATGCTAAAAAGAATCAAACAACCGCAACGTCGTCGGCGAGGGATGTCGTCCTCGTCTGCAGAGCTTGCTTTAAGCCTTTGATTTTTCATGAGTTGTGTGGGGACCCTGGCGCGTCCCGACACCTTGTGCAGGGTTCTCTGGGCTCAAAGGCGCGCGCGGGGTTTGCCGGAGTGAAGGAGCCATGGAAGATTTTTACCGTATCCGCCGCCTGCCGCCTTATGTGTTCGAGCAAGTCAACCGGGCCAAGGCGGCCGCGCGGAACGCCGGCGCCGACATCATCGACCTCGGCATGGGCAATCCGGACCTGCCGGCGCCGCCCCATGTGCTGGAGAAGCTGAAGGAGACGCTCGGCAAGCCGCGGACCGACCGCTATTCCGCCTCGCGCGGCATCACGGGGCTGCGCCGGGCCCAGGCCGCCTATTATGCACGGCGTTTTGGCGTCAAGCTGAACCCGGAAACCCAGGTCGTCGCGACGCTCGGGTCCAAGGAGGGCTTTGCCAACGTGGCGCAGGCCATCACGGCGCCGGGCGACGTCATCCTGTGCCCGAATCCGAGTTATCCGATTCACGCCTTCGGTTTCCTGATGGCCGGCGGCGTCATCCGCTCGGTTCCCTCCGAACCGACGCCGCAATTCTTCGAGGCGGTCGAGCGCGCGATCCTGCACTCGATCCCAAAGCCGCTGGCGCTCGTGGTCTGCTATCCTAGTAATCCGACCGCCTATGTCGCGAGCCTCGATTTCTACCGGGACCTCGTGGCGTTTGCGAAGCGGCACGAGATCTTCATCCTGTCCGATCTCGCCTATGCCGAGGTCTATTTCGACGACGACAATCCGCCACCCTCGGTGCTGCAGGTGCCCGGTGCAATCGATGTCACGGTCGAATTCACCTCGATGTCGAAAACCTATTCGATGGCCGGCTGGCGCATGGGCTTTGCCGTCGGCAACGAGCGGATCATCGCCGCGCTGGCGCGGGTCAAATCCTATCTCGACTACGGCGCCTTCACGCCGGTCCAGGTTGCGGCAACCGCCGCCCTCAACGGCCCGGACGATTGCATCCGTGAAATGCGCGACACCTATCGCAAGCGCCGCGACACGCTGGTCGAATCGTTTGCCCGCGCGGGGTGGGAGATACCCCCGCCGCAGGCCTCGATGTTCGCGTGGGCGCCGCTGCCGAAGGCCTTCGAAGGGGTCAGCAGCATGCAGTTCGCAACCCTGATGGTGGAAAAGTCGGGGGTTGTGGTCTCGCCCGGCGTCGGTTTTGGCGAGCATGGCGAGGGCTTTGTGCGGATCGCGATGGTGGAAAACGAACAGCGGATTCGCCAGGCCGCGCGCGGGGTGCGCCGCTTCCTTGAAAGCGGCATCGAAACGTTGCACAACGTGGTTCCCCTCGCCACCCGGCGGTAATTTTCTTCCGCAAGGTTCGTTCAAGTCATGGTCGCACCCCTGAAAGTGGGTATCGCGGGACTCGGCACCGTGGGCGCCGAAGTCGTTCGCCTCATCGACACCCAGGCGCGCATGCTCACGGCGCGCTGCGGCCGCAGCGTGCGCGTGACGGCGGTCACGGCGCGTTCCAAAGCGAAGAAGCGCGGGCTCGATCTGGCCGACGTCGCCTGGGCGAAGACGCCGCTCGAGCTGGCTGTCGATCCCGAGGTCGACTGTTTCGTCGAACTGATGGGCGGGGCAGGGGAGCCCGCATTGTCGGCGGTCGAGGCCGCATTGAAAGCCGGCAAGTCGGTCGTCACGGCCAACAAGGCGCTGCTCGCCAAGCACGGCGTGCGGCTCGCGAAGGTCGCCGAGCAGAAGGGCGGTGCGCTGAATTTCGAGGCCGCAGTCGGCGCCGCGATTCCCGTGGTGAAGACGCTGCGCGAGGGGCTTGCGGCCACTGCGATCGATCGCGTCTACGGCATCCTCAACGGCACCTGCAACTACATCCTGACCCGGATGGAGCAGGAGGGCCTGTCGTTCGACGAATGCCTGAAGGATGCCCAGCGTCTCGGCTACGCCGAGGCCGACCCGTCCTTCGACATTGACGGCCACGACACCGCGCAAAAGTTGGCGATTCTCGCCAGCCTCGCCTTCGGCACGAAGGTTGCGCAGAGCGCGGTCTATGTCGAAGGCATCTCCTCGATCACGCCCGAGGATCTTCGCGCCGCCTCCGACCTCGGCTATCGCGTCAAGCTGCTCGGGGTGGCGGTGCGCACCGCCAAGGGCATCGAACAGCGCGTGCATCCGACCATGGTGCCCAAAGCCTCCTCGATCGCGCAGGTGATGGGCGTGACCAATGCGGTCACCATCGATGGCCTGGGCATCCCGCCGATCACGCTGGTCGGGCCGGGTGCCGGCGGGGCGGCGACCGCGTCCGCCGTGGTCGCCGATATCGCCGATGTGGCGCGCGGTATTCGCGCCGCGCCGTTCGGCCGTCCGGTCGATCGCCTGCAGGAAACCGCGAAAGCGCCGATGGAGCGGCACGAGGGCGGCTATTACATCCGCCTCCTGGCGCGGGACCATGCCGGCACCGCGGCGACGATTGCGACCCGGCTCGCGGAACAGAAGATCTCGATCGAATCGATCGTGCAGCGCCATCCCAACGGCAGCAGCACCACGCCGGTCCCGGCCAAGGCCGCGCCGGTGCCGGTCATCCTGATTACCTACGCGACCCATGAGGATGCGGTGCACCGCGCGCTTTCGGCGGTGCAGCGCGACAAGGTGATATCGGGCCGGCCGCAGGTGATCCGGATCGAGAAGAATTGAATGCGCCTATTGCGCCTAAAGCGGTGCTATGCGGGAGTAGGCTTCGCCTGCGTGGCTTGAAGGAGTTTTGCTGATGTCGACCCATATTTCCGTTCCGCCGCAATTGCTGCTCGAACGCATCCTCACCCTCGAACTGGTGCGGGTGACGGAGCGGGCGGCGGTGTCGGCCGCGCGGCTGCGCGGCCACGGCAACGAGAAGGCGGCCGACCAGGCCGCGGTCGATGCGATGCGCCGCGAGCTCAACAAGCTGCCGATCGAGGGCACGGTCGTGATCGGCGAGGGCGAGCGTGACGAGGCGCCGATGCTCTACATCGGCGAGACCGTGGGCCTCAAGGCCGGCCCGAAAGTCGACATCGCCGTCGATCCGCTCGAGGGCACCACGCTGTGCGCGAAAAACATGCCGGGCGCGATCGCCACCATGGCGATGGCCGACGGCGGCACGCTGCTGCATGCGCCCGACGTCTACATGGAAAAACTCGCGGTCGGCCCGGGCTATTCCAAGGGCGTCGTCGAGCTCGATGCTTCGCCGGCCGACAATGTTCGCCGCCTCGCCAAGGCCAAGGGCGTCGATCCCTCGGCGATCACGGTTCTGGTGCTCGACCGTCTGCGCCATGCCGACATCATCCAGGGCGTGCGCTCGACCGGCGCGGCGGTGCGTCTGATCACCGACGGCGACGTCGCCGGCGTGATCCATTGCGCCGATCCCGACAACACGGGTGTCGATATGTACATCGGCACCGGCGGCGCGCCCGAGGGCGTATTGGCGGCCGTGGCGCTGCGCTGCATCGGCGGCCAGATGCAGTGCCGCCTCATCCTCGACACCGAGGAGAAGCGCGAGCGCGCGCACAAGATGGGCATCCGCGATCCAAAATTGATCTATGGCATCGAGGACATGGCGCGCGGCGACTGTCTGTTCGCCGCGACCGGCGTCACCACGGGCTCGCTGCTGTCGGGCGTCAAGTTCACGCGGAAGAACGTGATCGAGACCGAGACGGTGGTGATGCGCTCGGTCACCGGCACGGTGCGCTACATCAAGGCCGAGCACCGCGATTTCGAGAAGTTCCATCTCGATTGACGAGCCCCGTCCTTCCGGGGCGATGTTCCGGGTCGCGCATAGAGCGGCCCGGTGCATCAAACTATCTCGAGGTTCCGGGTTCGCCCTGCGGGCGCCCCGGAACGACAACGACAAAAGGTCGAAACAAGAAGCGAGAGCTATCGGAGCAGCGCCGGGATCTAAGGCTACGGGTCCAGCGGCGTGGAATCGGGGCCGACCCGCAGCACGGCGGAGCCATTGAGAAACGACACGCGGTGCTTCACGTTGATCCGCTCCGGCTCGGATGCGTCGATCGTGTCGCCGTCGTCGATCCGATCGCCGCGTTCGAGCATGTCGCCGGCAAGCCCGGCAACGCGGTCAAGCAGCGTCGGGCCGGACAGGCCGGGGACCTCGAATTCGATCTCGCGGCCGGTGAAACGGGAGAGCCCATAGGTGAGCGCGCCGACCGATTGCGGGCTTGACTCGAACGGCACGATGTCGATCCACAGCATGAACGGATAATCCGGGTAGGGCGCAAACGCCCTTGCGGACATCTCGAGCCAGATCTGCGATGAGCGGGCCACCCTGCCGCAAAACACCACGCCGCACGCTTTTGCTGTGATGGCGATGAGCCCGCCGACCACTGCGGTGACGATCTTGGCATCATCGAGCTTGCCTTCGCTGTCGCCCATCAGCGAGACGATCACGTGAGAACGGTGGAGCGCGGCAGTCTCGTGCGCCTCCGGCCAGGCCGTCGCCGCGCGGACCCACATCTCCTCGTCGGGCACCGCCAATGGCGCCTCCACCGGCATCAGGATCACGATCCGCTTGCCGCAGAGAATGAAGCGCGATCGGGGCCGGTTCGGGCCCGGCGTACCCGCAGTCCACGACAGATCGGGATGCCGCTGCCGTAGCGCCTCGATCAGCGCCGACAGGTCGGGTACGGCCGGCTCCTGCAACAGGACGAACGCGATCGGCAGAGTCATGGCGCGCTCACGATGCGGACAATTTCATGCTTGTCATCGCCTCCGGCAGCGGACGCCGGAACGCTGTTCCGCATTGGTTGATATTGGCGCGGGCCACCATTTTACGAAATAGCACGGACGTGCCATGGTCGGCCAAAACAGCAAGGGAACAGAACCATGCCGTCCGACCTGTCCGCGGTGAAGGCCCTGGTGTTCGACGTGTTCGGCACCGTGGTCGATTGGCGCACCAGCCTGATCAACGACTTCAGCGAATGGGGCAGGACGCGTGGCATCACCGCCGACTGGACCGCGCTGGTCGACGGCTGGCGCGCGGTCTACGCCGCCTCGATGGACGAGGTGCGCAAGCATCCCGAGCGCGGCTATGTCATCCTCGACGCGCTGCATCGGCGTTCGCTGGATAAGCTGGTCGCGCAGCTCGGCATTTCCGGACTGAGCGATACCGACCTGCATCACCTGACGATGGGCTGGCACCGCCTGCACCCGTGGCCGGACAGTGTCGCGGGGCTGACGCGGCTGAAAATGAAATACATCATCTCGCCGCTCTCCAACGGCAACGTTGCGCTGCTGACCAACATGGCCAAATTCGCCGGCCTGCCGTGGGACCTCATCATGTCGGCGGAGCTGTTCGCGCACTACAAGCCCGATCCGGAGACCTATCTCGGCGCAGCAAGACTGCTCTGCCTGCCGCCGGAGCAGGTCATGATGGTTGCCGCACACAACCACGATCTGAAGGCCGCGCAAAAGCTCGGCCTGAAAACCGCCTTCGTCGCGCGCCCGACCGAATACGGCCCGCACCAGAAATACGATTTCGAGGCCAAGGGCAACTGGGACATCGTGGCCAGGGATTTCGGCGGCATCGCCGATCGGCTGGGATGCTGACTTGCGGCACGGCCAATCCTGGGGCGAGTCCCGAGGCGATTACGAGGAGGAAGCCGATGAAGTCGACGAGTGCCAGCACACCGCTCTCTTCTGACGAGATCGAGGCGCTTGCGCGGGAGATTATGGCGGAGGCGCAGGCGGGACGGAAGCTGGCCGTGGGCCACGGGGTGCAGAAGTTGCGAGAGGCCCAGCGACAGCAGCCCGAAGCCGCGATGGCCCTGTTATGGGTCATCGACGAGCGCTGTCTCGACAGGGAAACCGCAATCGACGTTCTGTCGGACGTGGCGGAGGCGCATGATCAGGATGCCCGGATTCTCTCGGTGCTCGGTTTGTGCCTCCAGGCCGCCCGCGACATCGATGACCTCAATGCGCCTCCGCCCACGAATGCGTTGTTCCATACGGTAATCGAAAAGCTCGAGCCGTTTGCCTTGCGTTATGACGGCAAGCCCGAACAGGTACCGATATTGAGCGGGCTTGCGACGGCAGCACGAATGCTGGCGCGCCAGCACGACGCGATCGTCGAGAGCTGTCACCGCAAGCTGATCGAGATCGAACCTAAGAACAGCTCGCATCACTACAATCTCGGGCTGCTGTTCAAGACGCGGGGCAGGTTCGCGGACGGCGTGACCTCCAATCAGGCCGCCGCCAGCCTGGCGGACGAGGTCGAGGAGAGCTGTTTGTGGAATCTCGGCATCTGCGCCACCGGTGCCGGGGACGCCGGTGTCGCCCTCGGTGCCTGGAAAAGCCTGGGGCAGGCGCTCGAGATCGGACGCTTCAGCCTGCCGGAAGGTTCATATTCCCAATGCAAGGTGAAGCTCGCCGAGCGGCCGCTCGCAGAGCGTACGGCCGATCTCGACGATCCCGGCGCGGAGGAGACGATCTGGATCGAACGCTTGAGTCCGTGCCACGGCGTTATCCGCAGCGTGCCGTACCAAAAGCTCGGGGTCGACTATGGCGACGTCATCCTTTTCGACGGCGCGCCGATCACGCATCATACCTATGGTGACATGCGGGTGCCGGTCTTCCCGCACCTGGCGACGCTCATCAGGCGGAACTACCAGTTGTTCGATTTCGCCGGCACCCAGGACACTGCGCGGCAACTTGCGGACCTCAGTCCGCAATTGGACGAGGACGCCATCATATACTCGCACTCCGAAAGCTTCATGGGGTTGTGCGCAAATTGCTGGCGTGACCCCGGTCTCGATCACGACCGCCACGAGCGTGTGGAAAAGCACGTGGTCAGGGGCCGGATTGCCGCGCCGCCGGAGATGGCGGCCGCGCGTCTGCTTGAGATGATCGACAAGGCCATCGAGAAGCAGGCCGGGCAGTGTCAGCTCTATGCACCGGATCTCTGCGCGGCAGCGGGATTGCACGCGCGCGAGCGGATCGACAGGCGTCGGTTTGGCTTATTGACCGGCAACTCGCCCGGCCAATATCCAAACTGACACGAGACGCTCTATCCGCAGGTCCACATCAGCCCGATCGGCGTATAGGTCCAGCACGGACCAAAGCTGCCGCCATTGTAGCGGCCGTGCAAGAACCGGGGACGCCCGAAATAGTGCCACTCGCCGTTCCAGTACTGCGGCGTGTAGTCCGGTTCGCCGGTGATGGCGCCCTTCGCGCCAAAAACGGGAATGTGCTCGTTCGGCGGCTGGTGATAACCGGGCAGGAAGCCGTAGCCATGCCAGCGGGCGATGTGCCGCTTGTGAACGGGGGTGGAGAATGCAATGGCCGGCAGCAGTGCCAGGAGAACTGCGCCCGATATTTTGAGAATGCGCGACATCGGCGCAGGATAGACGGGCGGCCGTCGGAATGCGATTCAAATCGCGTGACGCTTCATTGCTGGGTTTTGCTGATGGACGGGATTCGCTAGTTCTACGGGGACGCCGAAAAGGAGTGGGAGCGCGCCTGAGCGCCCCCCGGGCCGAACCGAATTCGCCTCGACGCTCAGCCTCATCGATCGGCGTTTCCCGAACGAAGGGCGAAAGAGTCCGGGCTTTCCCAAATGCGCGGCGAAGCTAGGCGGTCGAGACCGCGCCACATGATGACGTCGGTCATGTCGAGTGTTGCCGCTGTAACTCTTTCCCCAAAGTCCGAAGCTCTCGCGTAACGGGGCGTCGCCATCCTGTCGAACGGCCGCCGGAACCAGAGGCGGTGTTTCGACAGCAGAAGGATGGTCACGTGAGGATTCTCATCGCGTCAACGCCGGCGAACGGCCACGTCAATCCCATGCTCGCGATCGCGCGGATTCTGATCAGAGGAGGCCATCAGGTCGCCGTCTATACGGGAGCGGCTTTCCGCGCCCGTGTCGAAGCGAGCGGCGGAGTGCACTTTTCGCTGCCGCCTGATGCGGATTTCGACCTGGAAGATCCGTTTGCGCGCGTCCCCGAACTGAAGGTGATGCCCCCGGGACTCGAATGGCTGCGCATCGCCAGTGAACGGCTTTTCGTCGACAATATCGCCGCCCAGCATAATGGCCTGCAAAACCTGCTGCAGAGCTTCCGTCCCGATGTCATCATCGGCGACGACATGTTCTTCGGCGCGCTGCCGATGCTGCTCGGTGCCGGTTCGAAGCGGCCGCCTGTCGTGCTCTGCGGCACCTCCGTCTTGCATTGGCCGCGCGAAGATCGGGCGCCGATGTTCCTCGGACTGCCGCCGGCGACAACGCCGGAACAACGCGAGGAGTACGCCGCGCTGGCGCAGAACTATCACGAGGTCGTCGATCAACCGGTCATGCTTCGCCTGAATCAGGTGTTCAAGGATTTGGGTGCCAGTCCGACCTCACTGCCAATGTTCTATTGCAGTGTCGGACTGGCCGACGCCTATCTGCAACTGTCGGTGCCGAGCTTCGAGTTTCCCCGCGACATTCCGCGCTCGGTGCATTTCGTCGGGACGCCGCCGATCATTCCCGGACAGGTCCCGCCGCCATCCTGGGCCGATGAGCTTAACGGTTCGCGCAAGGTCGTGCTGGTGACGCAGGGAACAGTGGCCAATCACAATTTCAACCTGCTGGTCGCGCCGACTTTGGCGGCCCTTGCCGATGAGCCTGATGTGCTGGTGGTCGCGACTGCGGGCGGCCGTCGCATCGATGCGATTCCCGGTCCGGTTCCGGCCAACGCCCGTCTGTCGAGCTATCTGCCGTTCGAATGGTTGCTGCCGAAGGTCGACGTGCTGGTGACCAATGGCGGCTATGGCAGCGTCAACCAGGCCATGAGTT